>Ga0207045_1120_pt1 | contig 16783 bp, 10 predicted proteins | sample Alteio_BWMinCont_69_FD_153299 | JGI IMG/M metagenome (GOLD analysis project Ga0207045, IMG submission 153299) | Enriched cells from forest soil in Barre Woods Harvard Forest LTER site, Petersham, Massachusetts, United States -... | ecosystem: Environmental > Terrestrial > Soil > Temperate forest >... | reverse complement strand
ACTCATTGCGTGGCACCAGCACCCCGCCCACCCACTTTTCGTGCTGCTGACCCATAAATATTTTCGGCATCCCTGTCGTCTTTTGCCATCCATTTCCGATTTCATAATTAGAAAGCGCAGTCCGGGCCACTAATCTTGAATCGATTCTTGGGAAAACTCGAGCTTTTCAACAGCCACGGGATTTCTCGCCAATTACGGCCCGGGACACCGCCAACCCACCCGCCTTCATTGACTTACCCATCCTGCAGTCCTAGGATTTCAGCCCAATGATAGGACAGACCATCTCGCACTACCGCATCGTCGAGAAGCTCGGCGGAGGCGGCATGGGTGTGGTCTACAGAGCCGAGGACACGGAACTCGGCCGCTTCGTTGCTTTGAAGTTCCTGCCGGATGACGTGGCGAGGGATCCGCAGGCTCTGGAGCGTTTTCGGCGCGAAGCCCGCGCGGCGTCTGCCCTGAACCATCCCAACATCTGCACCATCCACGAGATCGGCAGGAATGGCGGCCAATCGTTCCTGGTGATGGAGTATCTGGATGGGATGACGCTGAAGTACCGCATCGGCGGCCGCCCGATGGACACCGAGACCATCCTGTCGCTGGGAATCGAAATCGCCGACGCGTTGGATGCGGCGCATACGGCCGGGATTATTCACCGCGACCTTAAGCCGGCGAACATTTTTGTGACGAAACGAGGTCACGCGAAGGTTCTGGATTTCGGATTGGCGAAGGTAACGCAGCCGATGCGCAATCCAGGCAGCGAAACCCAGCCAGTTGGAGCGACGGTTACGCTGGAAGAAAATCTGACCAGCCCGGGCCAGGCAATGGGAACGATCGCCTACATGTCCCCCGAGCAGGTGCGGGCGAGGGAACTGGACGCGCGGACAGATTTGTTTTCATTCGGGGCCGTGCTCTATGAGATGGCGACCGGAATACTACCGTTCCGCGGGGAGAGTTCGGGTGTGGTCTTCAGCGAGATCCTCGACTCGTCACCAACGCCGGCGGTCCGATTGAATCCCGATCTGCCGGTGGAACTCGACCGAATCATCAACCGTGCACTGGAGAAGGATCGGGACCTACGCTATCAGCACGCGTCGGACATTCGGGCGGAGCTGGAGCGCCTGAAACGCGATACCGGATCCAATCGAGCGCTGCCACGATCCAGTGCCCAGGTCTTGCCAATTCGGCAAAGCGCCAGATTCCGCAGGAAGGTATTTTACGCATCTCTGTTGGTCATTGCGCTCGTTGCTTTGAGCTTGGGAGCACGCTGGCTCGAACGGCGGCTTTCTCCGCCAGGCCCGCTCAAAGAGATTCAGCTAACACATAACTCCGCTGACAAGGTGCTCGCCCACGCCGCGCTATCACCGGATGGCCGGTATCTTGCCTTCGACGACAGCGATGGACTGCACATTAACACCGTTGCGACGGGAGAAGAACACGATGTTCCTATCCCGGAGGAAATCCTGACGACACTCAGGGACGTCAGTTGGTTTCCGGGTGGGGACAAACTTTTGTTGCAAACTTCATCTGAAAAGGAAAGGGCCGCTCTCTGGGTGCTCTCTACGTTTGGAGGTGCGCCCCGGAAACTGCAGGCGCAATGCGGCCGTGCACGACTCTCGCCAGATGGTTCTTTGATCGCCTTTGCAAGGTCCGGAGCGGTGTGGGTTATGCGGGCGAACGGTGATGACCCTAGAAAAATAATGACGCTGGGCTCAGGGTACGTGTTTTCGCTGGCGTGGTCTCCGACGGGCCGAAGAATCGCTGTCGCCATCGAAGAACAAAACGCGACTGGAGCGAGTGTCAAGTCCGTCGCTCCGGACGGGGACAAGCCAGTTCTTGCCTTCAGGAGCCCCCTTATGACTGACCAGGGAAATATTTTGTGGGCCAGAGATGGACGCCTGATATTTGCGCGCGCCGATAAGGATACCGGTTCGACTAGCTTCAACTTGTGGTATCTCGCGGTTGATCCAGATACGGGCGCTCCCAAAGGCGAAGCCTCGCAAATAACCCATTGGGACCGAGTTTGGCTGTCCCCCGGTGGCGTTAGCCAGGATGGTAAACAACTCCTGATTGACAAGACTCATGTATGGGACGACATATTCATCGGCAAGCTGAGTGAGCATGGCACGGGTCTGCAGCAAGTTACTCGCTTTACCAGTAACGACAGCGGCAATCGACTTGGCGGTTGGACCCGTGATGGCGGGTTGCTGTTCGTTTCCGATCGAGGTGGAGGCAAATCGCAAGTCTACCGGCAGCAACCGGGTCAACGCACTCCAGAAACCCTCACTGCCAGCCCCGACAGCGCATACGGAAGTGAACTCGCGCCGGGAGGCACGTGGATTCTCTACTGGGCAATGAACTTCGCAGCCTCGAGCCAATCATTGATGCGCGTCCCGGTCGCGGGGGGACCTTCCGAGAGGATTCTGGACCTTCCTTCAGCTGCCGTCGGCGATTTCCACTGCCCTGTTGCGGGCAATTTCTGCGTTCTTTCTCGTTTCGACAAGGGCCAACTCATCTTCTACTCCCTGGACGCTTTGAATGGGCAAGGAAAAGAACTTGCCAGGACGGCAGTCGCCGACGCGGGAATGTGGCTGAGTTGGGCTTTGACACCGGATGGCCGCAAACTCGCAGTTACCGGTGCGACTGTCTGGGGAACATCACAGACCGCCAACAACGTCCGGGTTATCGACCTGCAAACCGGTACGCAACGGGACATAACGGCTCCGAGCTTCATTCTAGGCGGGATCTCATGGTCCAGAGACGCAACTGTTCTTTACGGTGCCTCACAAACTGGCCACAATTTCTATCTGCTCAGTCTGGACTTGTCGGGGAAATCACGAATGCTTCTCACGCGTCCCGCAGGGCAGACTATTTATGACCCTCGCGTTTCCCCCGATGGTCTGTCGCTCGCGTACAGCCAACAGCTCATGGAATCGAACGCGTACCTGCTTGAGAATTTCTAACGTGTTCCTAAACGGTATCCTTGAATAAAGATGGCTTTCCCTGGATCAGTTTCAAACAACGTGTCCCCACATTCATGTCCCCACGTCCCCACATTCCTGGGATGAACCAGCCCACGTCAAAGTAGAGACCCGGCGTGGGGAAAATGAGTGAAATGGGGATTTTTCATCACTTGAAACAGTTGCAAAAACGGGTGGTGCCTCCGATTGCGGTATTTGTGGTCTTACAGTAGTCATTCAGGGCGGACCCCGATTCGAAAAGAGGCGCGCCGATCCACACTACTGCTGGCAGGTCGGCGCGACTCAATTTCACTTCAATCCATCAATCAATATGCGCGAGAGCGTCGCTAGGCTGCTCTCTCAATCATCTTCTTGGCCACTTTGGCTTCGATGACGTTCCGAATCAGGCGCCGCGTTCGTTCAACAAACGCCAGTTTGTCCGCCAGGCAGCTTTCCAGCAGGACGCCGACACCATAGTGGCCAGTTACATCTGCCGCCGCCACCAGGGCTACGTATTCGGCGATGCGAAGGTGTGTCAGGTGGACGGCCTTCATAAGGATGAAGAGGTGTTTTGCGGCTGGGTTTTGTATCTCAGCGAGCTCCTTGCGAAAATCCTCGACAAACGTTTCATGGAGGCGCGTGTTGACCTTTACGGGCTGTTCGCCGATGAGCTTGAAGCACTGGTCTAGGGTGGCAAGGACTTTCTCTGAAACGAACGCCCGTGCTTCCAGGGCCTCTTTTACGTCCGGGTCTTCGGCATGCTTGCTAATTTCCTGATAGATCTTTGTACCCCGCTCCGTGCCCTGGCGGAGACCGCTAAGCAACTGAACAAAGAGTTCCTTCGGGCTGTTGACTGGCATGGGTAATCTCCTTAATGATTTGAACTGCGTTGGTTGATTGACTGTTGCGGGTGAATGAATGCGGGAAAGCCGTAGGGTCGATGAACCCTTGGTCGGTTAATTAGTAGAACAAGTTACGTGCGGTGGCAACTGCCAAAAGTACCAGTTTGCCCACACTGGTGATTCTTACAGTATCCGCCTGATCTGTCCTCTATTACACTCCCGATGAAGTGGAAACCAAGGAGTTAGCGCTTTGGGAGGGTGAACATGCCAGCCGCCACAGCAGTCGCACTGAGCCGTCAAAATGGAAAAACCGCGCTCCCGCCGAAGGGTCGCGAGCCGGTTACCCCTAGCTGGGTGGGGCGCGTCCCCCAACTCAAGCCGCGCCAGTACGCCGATGGCATGCCCATCCATTCGCCCGAATACATCTGCTGCAAGCTGCTTCTGCGTCCCAACAAGTTCCATTCGCGAGAGAGCTTCTTTGACTTCGGCAAGGTGATGCGCGAGCCAGCTAAAGAGCATGGCGTGAAATACACGACAGAAGGCTTTCTGGAGCAGCCGGTCAAAATCCGCGAAGTGCTGTTTATTGACACGGATGACTTTCGCCTTTACAACAACGCCTTCATTCTGCGCCGCCGGATCCCGTACAAGGACGGTTTCCCAATCGGCGAGCCCGAGATCGTTTTCAAGTACAGGCATCCCGACTTGCAGGCCGCGGCCGAGACGGATGTGCGGCCGAACATACTCGGCGATCACCGGGTCAAGTTCAAGGTCCAGGCTCTGCCTTTGAAAGAGAAGCTGGGCGGCATTCGTCTGCTTTACTCACACAACGTGCAGTTCACCCGCGGAGCCATTGGATTAGGCCACGAAAATATCCACGACATGGACTCCGTAATCGAGGTGCTCCCGGTGCTTGGGAGACTCAGAAAGACACCGAAAGAAGAGATCCATTTAGTTAGCAATACCATCGTCGAGGAGGTGCTGCAGGACATCGGCCTGCTTGATTTCGGTTCGGGCCTCACCTGCAAGGCTAACGTGGCGATCTGGCGTACGCGCGGTGAGCACCGTCCGCTCATCGGAGAGTTCGCTTACCAGTTCAAGTTCAAAGACCGCGCGCGGCTCAGTCCGGAGGCATTGCGCCGAACGGAAGCCTTCTTTATCGCCCTGCAGTATGCGGCCGAGGACTACATCGCGCTGAATGCGACGAAGACCGCCACCGTGTACCGATTGCTGGGCAATCCGCCCAATTCCCATGAATGAAACGCGAGGTTCATGTCTGAATGGACGGATCATCGTCGTGAGCCATGGCTGATTTTGCTGCTAAACCCGCACTGCAACCCGGGGAAGCTGCTGGCAATGCGGCAGCAGTTTCCATCTGGGAGATATTCCTCGAATTTCTGATCATCGGCGCCACCAGCTTCGGCGGTGTCGTGCCCTATTTGCGCGGCAGCCTGGTGACGAAGCGGCAGTGGATTGACGACAAGGAATTTGTTGAGATGCTGTCCATCAGCCAGAGCCTGCCGGGACTCAACGCCACGAACATGGCCGTCCTGGTAGGAGAGAAGCTGCGGGGCGTAATGGGTTCCATTGCCGGAATCATCGGCATCTGCCTTCCTGGTGGATTGCTGATGTTCATTGTGGGCATCTTCTACCGGCACCACGGCGACCACACGTTTATTACGGCGGCATTGAAGGGTGTGGCGGCGGCGGCAGTTGGGCTGATCTTGTCCACGGTTGTAAGCCTCAGCAAAAAGTCGCTCTCCCATAATTTTGATTTCGTGTTCATGGCGGCAACAGTGATCGCGGTGAACCGGTTGCACCTGGGAGTGCCGCGTACCCTGGTCGTGGTCGGGATTCTGGCCATTCTCTTCCACCATCCGCGGCAGGCGCAAAAAGATAGTGTGAAGCCATGAACGAGATTCCTGCGCTGATTCGCGTGTTTGCCTATCTGTCCATACTCACTGTCGGTGGCGGCATGGCGGCTTTCCCCGAAATGAAGATCCTGACCGTCGATGTGCACGAGTGGCTTACGTTCCCGCAGTTAATTCACTTGTACAGCGTTGGCCAGATGGCCCCCGGCCCCAACATGATGATGATTGTGTCGATTGGACAATGGGCTGGCGGAATCCTGGGCGCGATCGCGGTCCTCGCTGCCTTTTTCGGGCCGACGGCTGTGCTCGCGTTCATGGTTGCCAAAGCGTGGAAAAAACTCGAGAAATGGCCGTGGAGAACGTCGATTCAGCAGGGACTGGCGCCGGTATCGATCGGGTTGCTGCTCGCCGGCTGTTTCAGCATGGCCAAAGGCGCCGTTACCGGAACTGAAACCGCGGCCATTGCGGTGGCTGTCCTGCTGATCCTGATGCAGTACAAAGTAAATCCGGCTCTGCTCGTGCTGGCCAGCGCGGGCATCGGTATTCTTACGTTCATGCCCAAGTGAGCTGGGTCGCCTCCGCCCTACGAGCAGCCACCATAAAGTTGGAACGAAGACTGGTATCGGGCGTCTCGATCGTAGGAGTGCCAGACTGACGAACCCAGGCCGCTACACTCAAGTTCCCGCCCCAGGGAAGATGAGTGTAATCGGGGATGTTTCGCCAACTGGGATCCAATTCGTCGTGCAAGTCTTTTCCGCTGATTGACTTGCCATATCTTGCGGCCCAAAAACTACCCATAGCAACGCCTGGCTACTCCAAATGATTTGCCAGCACCGCCCGCAGCTACAGAGAAAATTCTTGCCCTCGTTGTCGTCTTTTCCCCGCCGTTTCCGATCCTTTATTTAGAGGCGAGGAACGCTGGACGCTCGAGCCGGTACTAAAACTGGGTCGCAGGAGTGATCGTTCTGTTTTCCTCCCTTGTAAGCGCTCAGTCCACGAACCCGACACAATCGCCGGTCGTCCGCAACTGGTGAACTTCTCCGGCAAGGCGATCAATGATGAGGGAAAGCCGATCTGCAACGGCGATTTTGGGTGAGGGTGGTGGACTGATTTGACTCCGCTGCAGAGCACGTTCTTGCATCGGCACCCTCGATTATGACCGATTCCAAAGAGACCGGAGGCGGGACAATGAAACTTGCGACCAAACTTCCACCGAGCTTCTCGTGGCTGCTTTCGATTCTTGTACTGCTGTGTGGGTGCGGAGGGGGACCAGGAACTTCAAATCCTCCTTTAAGTCCACCTTCAGGCCCACCTTCAGGTCCCCCAGCGCAGGGCCAGAGCATTTCAGGCAATTGGCAGTTCAGCACGACGTCCACGGCGGGGATGCCCCCCTTGACGATTGCTGGCAGTATCAATCAATCGGGCAGTTCGGTAAGTGGCGCGGTCCATGTGGCCGCTGGGAGTTGTTTTGATCGCCTGACGACCATCGGCCTGACCGGTACCCTGACTGACAGTAACATCTCCTTGACGTCCACGCCTGTCCGTGGACAGGTCATGACTTTCACCGGCACTATCTCTAACAACACCCTCACTGGGACATACTCCATCAACGGCGGTTGTGCTAGCGGTGATCAGGGCAGCGTCACCGGCTACGGTGTGGATCTCAACGGAGTCTGGTATGGCGAATTAACTACTGCGGGAGGCGTAGATATTCATTGGGGAAGTGACCAGTTGGGCCAGGTTGGCGCCAGTTCGGAGGGTAGCTTTGGCCTTACCGGGACTTTTAATTTCAACGGTGCCTGCTTTAATTCAGGAAAGCTGACACCAGGAACGTACCCCACACCCAGCTTCATCTTGGGTACGTCCGTGGCGCTTAATATACCTACTGACAATGGCACTATTGCTTTTGTTGGCACGGCCGGCCCGGACGGCGGCGGTTTGATTCGAGGGACCTACACGGTCACTGGCGGCTCCTGTGAGTCTTCCGGCACGGGATACCTGTCGCCATGGGAGTATTGAAAACCGGAAACACAATCCGCCGGAAATGGGAACGTCTCCAACCAGGATGGAGTCGTCTATGTGGCCTCCGAAGATAACAACGTGTACGCCTTCGGCCTGAAGTGAACGATGGTCGGCAGCAGGCATCGCACCTTCCGACGCCCCGGCTGAAGACACGAAAAAAACGAGCATTCCCAGCCCCGCCGCAGCGCGCGTAAGCCCACAACCGATGCCAGTCTTATCGAACATCGCCACTCCCGTAGCGCTCGCCGCGAGCACGTACGAGTTGAGGCGTTGCTGAAGTGAATCCGAGAGGGTCTTGCTAGGCCGGGGAGAGCGTTTCATCGAAAGCATCCTCCGCTCAGTGCGTAACATTATCCCCTGCGTTGGATCGGAAGTTAATGATGTCCAGTGATGAAATAGGGCGTTTACAGCCGCTGGGAGTTGCGCGAAATTTCGAGATTACGCCAGCAGGTCCCTCCACTCCGCTTCCCGTCCCCTTCGGGATAGGAAGCTCCGATCGGGCTGACAAAATCCGTCCGGTTCCGCGAACGGTGTCCGCACTCTGACTTTTGCGTGTGAGGGATGAATAAAAAACCCTCTCCCCGGTTATTGGGGAGAGGGTGGTTGCAATCGGAACGTGTTTTATTCGTCTCCGTCGTCGTCGTCCCCGGCGGGCGCCGGGTTGTTGAATTCGCCCGGGGGGCGAACCGTGCTCTCGCCAGGATAGGGCCGCTTATACCCGGTGGCCTCGTACCAGTTCATATGGTTGACGGTATCCGGGTCTTCGGCGTCGGGCTTGGTCATTTTGCCGGCGAAGATCTCCGCCTTCTTCTCCTGCCAAGCCGCCCTCAGGGCTTTGATCGTCCCGCTGCCCTTGACGTTAACTTCGTTTTTTCCAACCCCCTGGTTCAACGGGACCTGGTTGGGCACGTGGCCCCACGGGGCGAAGTTCTTCTTGGGCGGATTGTCGACGAAAGCCGTCCTCATCGGCGAGGCAATGAGGTCGAACTGGTTCATGGGCGTCAGACCGAGGATTTGCTCGATCGTCCGCGTCATGTTGACCTGCGTGTAGTAGTAGTGTTGAGTGGCTCCGTACTGCACGGCGTACGGGCTGACGACATAGCCTGGGCTGCGGTGACCGTCGATGTGGTCGACGCCGTTCTGCGCGTCGTCTTCCTCCATGAAGATCGCCGACGTGGACCAGACTGGGCTATGGCTGATGGTGTCGATAATGCGCCCAACCGCCAAGTCATTATCCGCTTGTTCGGCGTCCACCGTCGGCGGGCCACCGGTGTGGTCGCACATTACCCACAGGATGCTCAACGCGGGCACGGTACCGGCCTTGACGTCGTTATTGAAGTCCTGCACCCACAGAGCGTAACGGAACTGGTCGGGGATGTTCAGATCGAACTGCGGGAAGTTCGCGATGAGGTGGTTAGACACGGCCGGGATAGAGGACTCTGCCTGAACCGTGTTCTGATAATAGAGCGTCTGCTCTTTCCCGTGTAGGAAACGCTCCGCGTCATAGTAAAACTGGCTCCAGGTCGGCTCTTGGTGCGACCCGTCCGGCGGATTGAAGGTATCGTTCTCGACGTATTCGCCGTAGAGCTTCAGCGGCAGACCGGCGGCGGTCGCTTCCGAGAACAGGAAACCCTTCTTCTGATAGGCAAGTGCATCGCCGGCGTTCCCGCCGGGATAGCTGCGGACCCAGTCAGGCGACTGGATGTCGTCGGCGTAGGGTGCCATGCCCTCGGTGATCCACTGGTGACCGTCAGCCGACTGGCGGCTGGGGTCGTAGAAATTGTCAAAGAGAGGGAAGCGCTTCACCAGTTTGTGCACGTTCGGCGTGTCCAGGATCTTGTTCGTGGGATCGTAGCCGAACACTGCCAACCTAGGGTCCCCGTTGCCGGCGGCCACGTCGCCCAGGATCTGATCATAGGTGCGGTTTTCACGAACGATCAGGAACACATGCTTGATCAGCGACGGATCGCCGATCTTGGCCGGGATTGCGACCGGCTTGGTATTCGGGTTGCCACCGGAGGCAGACTGGATATTTTCCACCAAATCCCAGTGGTTGTTGTAGATAACTTGCTGCGTCATCCCCTGCAAGTCACCGGGAAGGGGCACAGGAACGATGCTGACGGTGCCATTGTCCTGGTGGGTATTGTAGTCACAGACGTTGTAGTCGCATTCGTACGAAAGACGGGTACCGATGCCTTTGTCATTGGCAACGATGAGCGTGTTATTGGCCTTGTTCAGCACGACCGAGCTTGGAGCATACGCTACCGGAATCATGCCCAAGACTGGATTCGTGACGCCCTTGGCGAGGTTGACCACCGCGATCGCGTTGGCATGGTACAGCGCGACGTAGGCGACGCCATTCTGGGCATCGACAGCAATCGAGTTCGGACTGGCTCCATAGGCCGGACCTTGGCCGGGCACTCCGATCGGCAGCGCAAGGTTGATAGTCCGCGCTACCACATTGGTGGTCGTGTCGATCACCGAGATCGTATCGCTATAGGTATTGGCGACCAGCACGTACTGTCCGTAGAGCGCCATCCCGGTCGGGTGCAGGCCGGTCGAGATGTTGCCGGTGACCGTCATCGATGGTAGATCAACCACTGAAACCGTACCAGTGATCGCGGCGCCAATCACTGAGTCGGCGACGATTTCAGTGCCGGCGGACCAGATCTGGAAGTCCGCTTGCGTAGCGGCCCGGCCACCCTCGTTGCTGACGTAGGCGGTGGTGCCATTGCTGGCGATCACGATGCTGTGCGGCGCGTTGCCGACGCGGATCTGCGTACCTTGCGTATCCGTGGTCAGGTCGATCTGGGTGAGCGTGTCGTTCTGGTTCAGCAGGGCGTAGGCACTCTTGCCATCGCTGGAGAGCGCGAGGCCGCCAGGATAAGAAGTGCTCGGACTATAGAACGTGCCGCAGGGCACGCCATAAGCGCCCGGGGGGCTGTTCTGAAAGCAGGTGATGAAGGAATTGTTCGGTGGCACGCTGATCTGTGCGTTGTCCTCCAACAGGCCCTCCGGAGTGACGTTGGCGATGGTGACATTGCTGCTGTCCTGGCTGAACACCAGGTACTTGCCGTCCGCCGAATAGGCGATGCCGCTATAGCTGCCGCTCGCATCCTGTCCGAATGTGGCGTAGTTCTGCAACACATTGCCGGTGTTGGTGTCGAAGATTTCGACGGCCTGTGTCGCACCCAGGGTAAGGACGGCAGCGGTGTGACTGCGGACATTGGGGTTCAGCGCGATAGCCTTCGCGCGGACCCGGATGCCGAGATCGACCTGGGTGCCAGCTGGCGTGATGACCGCGCCATCGCTGACCACCCACGAGCCGTTCGGCTGCGGGCCGGTCTGGTATGTGGGGAACTCCTTGGACTGAGCAGCGGCGAGACCCGGTAGGCTCAGCCCCGCCGCCAGCAGGCCAGCGAGCGGACGCAAACGGTTGATCCGAGATTTGTTTCGAGATTTTTTTCGAGAGTTATTTTGAACCGCTTTTCGGGACATGTACCGTTCTCCTCCTTGGATTTTTTTCATCACGCAGCCGGAATCGACCGTGCGACATTGGAGTGGAAATACGACCGGCTGTAATGTTTACAGACGAGCAGTGACGGCTCTATGACCATCCGGTGAATTTTCCGTTAAATGGAACTTTCTTCTCGCGGATTGTGACGCGCGCAACGGATAATGAAACGCCTTTGGAGGAATACTCATGTCCAGCGCTCCCCCGTCCCGTAAGACATTCAAAATTTCCGATTCCATTAACCGGCAAGTCAATACGTATGCGCTGATGGCAAGCGCAGCCGGAGTGAGTGCGCTGGCGCTGGCCGGAGTCTCCGAGGCGAAAGTTATCTATACGGAAACGCATCAAGTGACGCATACAGGCTTCCCCCTATACATTGATCTCAACCATGACGGCATCAAGGATTTTGTACTGCGCACGACGTATTACATCGGCAGTTCGTGCTTCGAAGGGCTCAATGCATCCGGATACCGCAATATGAACAACGCCGTCGCCGGGAGGCGTTTCAGTCGCAGCGGCTATTTTTTTTCTGCTGCCTTCGCTTTGCCCGCAGGCGCTCGAATCGGACCGAAAAGCGAATTCCCCGTTCATCACCCATTGATGGCGGAGGAGCTTTTCAACCGCGTCCACAGCAGCCAGTATTCCGACGTAGGCCCGTGGGTCGGCAAAGGGAGGGGTGTCAGGAATCGATATCTGGGACTAAAGTTCGTGTTTCGCGGCAAAGTTCACTACGGCTGGGCCAGACTCAGCGTCACGCTTGGGCACCATCGGCAATACGACGATGTGAGCGCCACGCTGACTGGCTACGCCTACGAGACCGTCCCGAACAAGCCGATCATCGCAGGCCAGATCACTGGCCCGGATGTGATTACGGTGCAGCCCGAAACCCTAGGCAGCTTGGCGCGCGGAAGAAAAATAGTCTCTCAGCTCAGCTGTTGCAAAATCCCGATAGCGCTCATTGACCCAGACGCGGGCCCGCCATACGGGGCTGTTCCGTAGAACTTTTCATCGGTGTCCTAGACCAGCGCCGCCGCGTGAACTTCCCTATGGGCGCTTTACATCGGCCGATGGATTGAGGAATTTTGCGTTGCCGAACCGGGGAGTTGGACCGCTGTCGGGGCATTGTTTGCGAACTGGCAGACATGCTGCGCGCGGGCGGGAGAGCGCGAAGGATCTCAGAAGCGTTTTACACAGCAATAGAAGGTTGCCGCTGCCGGATGCGCTTGTATCCCGATTGCTAAAGCTGAAAAAAGGCGACACCTGGATCTCCCGGGCGTCGAATGGTGCCTGCTTCAACCCAGGCAATTGGCTGAGGAGGGAGGTCAGACCCGCTGCCAACAAGCTCGGCATCGGCCTTACGGGGTGGCACGACTTCCTCCACTACTTTAGGCATCAACTTCGTCGTCGAAAGACTCACCCCAAGGTGTTCTCGGGCATGCTCGGGCACAGTGGGGTAAGGCTAGCTATGGACCATTACGATTATGGTACCTGGTGGGCCCGGTAGGACTCGAACCTACAACCAACAGATTATGAGTCTGCTGCTCTAACCGTTGAGCTACGGGCCCGTAGGCCCAATTTAGCATAGAAGCGCGGTGAGCTTGACATCTGGTAGCGCCGCGGCCCCAAGCCGCCGCCGCTAACCGGGACGAGGGGTAAATCACTGAATCCTCGGAGGCTTTCGGCGGCCTCTTTCCGGTCATCCCTGCGAGGTTACTGAAGTTTCCGGCAAAACCCGTAAATCATTGTTCCTAAACACATTAGATGCTATTTCTAATCAGAGATTCTGCTTCGCTCCCCCGAGACCTACAGGACTGAATGGGTGGTCATTCACAGTCGTGGAGAGACCTGACACTACACGCCAAGATGTTCATTGGCTTGGTAGTGACATTGGGCACGGGTGTGCTCGTCTTCGGAGCTGTCCACCAGAGCAGCAAAAATATCGCCGAATTCATCTGCTACATGGGGATCGCGGTCCTGGCCTCGCGGATGAAGGTCAATCTGCCCGGAATCACGGGCACGATGTCAGTAAACTTTCTGTTTGTCCTGCTCGGAGTTCTCGAATTGAGCTTCTCCGAGACCCTCATTCTGGGATGTATTTCCATCCTGGTGCAGTCGTTGTACCCGGATCGGCCGAACGCACTGCAGATAACTTTCAACGTATGTGCAGGTGCGATCTCCACCGCTCTAGCTTATCTGGTATACAACCACCCGCTTTCCAACCTGCTCGTCGATAGCCGCCCATTGTTGCTGGGGGTGGCCGCTTGCACTTATTTCATCGCAAATACGGGTTCGATTGCGACTGTCATATCGCTCACTGAGGGGCAACGGCTCAGGAAGATTCTGGTGGAGTGTTATTTCTGGTCGTTTCCCTACTACCTCGTGGGCGCCGGAATTGCCGGAGTCATTGGCTGGTTTAACCAGACCTTCAATTGGGAGACGTCGCTGCTGCTGGTGCCTGCGATCTACGTGATTTACCGGTCGTATCGTCTGTATCTGGGGAAGTTGGAGGATGAGAAGCGGCACGTCGAGGACATGGCAGGCCTGCACTTGCGCACTATCGAGGCGTTGGCGCTGGCCATCGAAGCGAAAGATCAAACTACGCACGACCACTTGCAGCGCGTCCGCGTCTACGCGGTCGAAGTGGCCAAGGAATTGGGCGTTACCCCGGATGAGATGCAAGCCGTCCATGCCGCAGCCCTCTTGCATGACATCGGCAAACTGGCCGTGCCCGAACACATCATCTCGAAACCGGGGAGGCTTACTCTCGAAGAATTCGAGAAGATGAAGATTCACCCCGTGGTAGGAGCCGAGATACTGGAGCGCGTTCGGTTTCCCTACCCGGTTGTACCCATCGTGCGGGCGCATCATGAGAAGTGGGATGGTTCGGGATACCCGGCGGGCCTGAAAGGCACGGAGATTCCAATTGGCGCCCGGATTCTGTCGGCGGTGGACTACCTGGACGCTTTGGCTTCTGACCGCCAATATCGGCGGGCCTTACCGCTGAACGAAGTCATGCAGCGTCTGGGAGCAGAGTCGGGCAAGTCTTTTGATCCCAAAGTCGTCGATATCCTCAAGAAACGATATGTCAGCCTCGAAAAACTGGCTCTGGCGCAGTTTGGGCAAGAAGTAAATCCGCTGCTTTCGACGGACGTCAAAGTGGAACGGGGTTCGGCTCCGGCCGCAGGATTCGAGAATGCTTCGGTCAAAGATGGCTCGGGCCACGAAGCGAGTTTCCTCTCCTCGATTGCGGCGGCGCGGCAAGAAGCGCAGACGCTCTTCGAGCTCAGCCAGGACCTGGGCGCTTCGCTCAGCTTAGGTGAGACCCTTTCCGTGTTCTCGGTGAAACTGAGATCCCTGGTGCCTTACGATGCTATCGCCATTTATGTACGGCGCAACGAAGAATTGATCCCCGAGTACGTAAATGGCGACAACTTCCGTCTGTTCTCGTCGCTCCGCATTCCCATGGGGCAGGGGCTCTCGGGATGGGTGGCCCACAACAAGAAGCCAATCATTAATGGCAATCCTTCGGTTGAGCCTGGATATCTGAACGATCCCACTAAGTTCAGCACCCTGCGGTCGGCTTTGGCGATTCCGCTTGAGGGTCTCGCCGGCGTGATCGGAGTGCTCGCTCTCTATCGAGGCGAACGAGACGCATTTACCTCAGATCACTTGCGCATTCTTCTGGCAATCAGCTCGAAGATGGCGCTGGCGATTGAGAATGCGGTGAAATACCAGCAAGCGGAAAATTCCGCGACCACCGACTATCTCACCGGATTGCCCAATGCCAGATCGCTGTTCCTGCAACTCGATCGCGAACTGGCACGCTGTAAACGCGACAATTCAACCTTAACCGTCATGGTCGGCGACATGGATGGATTCAAACAAATCAACGACCGCTTTGGCCATCTGGAGGGCAACCGCGTCCTGCGCCTCTTTGCTCAAGCTTTGAAGGAGACTTGCCGCGAATACGATTACGTCGCTCGCATGGGCGGAGACGAATTTGTGGTCATCGCTCCCGGCCTGCCTGCCGACGCAGCCGCCAAGAAGGCCTATCAACTGCGAGAACTGGCCAAACAAGCAGGACTTGAAGTTTGTGCCGAAGACATTCTTTCGCTCAGCGTCGGGCAAGCCATGTATCCCGAACATGGAAAGGATGCGGAAGAGCTTCTGGCGGAGGCCGACCGCCGGATGTATCTGGAAAAGCAGCAACAGATTTCCCGGAAAAACCGCAGGCTTTATGCACGCATGAAGTGCCGCATCACGATTGAGTTGCAGCCGGAATCAGGAATTCCGGTCTTCGGTAATCTGATCGATATCAGTCTGGGCGGATGTTATGTGGAGACCAGCGCCATTCTCACTCCGGGCACGAGCCTCAAGCTGGTCTTCTCGATCGACGATGGCAAGCTGCACGCCGACGGTACCGTGGCCAGAATGCATCCCGGATCCGGCATTGCCGTGCAGTTCAATGAATTGAATCGCGAGGACAAGGCCAAGATGCATCGCATTCTGGAATTCGTCCAGAACTCCACCACCGCCTACGACAATCGCTACTACGAGAAGATGGCCGACCGCTAAGAGCAGGCGCGGGTGTCCGCGCACGTGCGCTGCCCACGTAGAAATTTACGGAGCCAGGGTAAGCTGTTCAAGGTAAGAAGCCGCTACTTCCGTCCCGGATGAGCTTCTCCCTTGCTGGAAAAGACCGAGTAGGGCCATTCGTTTTCTTTCTTCGGCGGAGCTACAGCCACAGCCACTGGCTCAATTCCCCAATCCGCGGGAGCAGGCTGAATGCACCAGATGTTTGCTGGCTGATCTAACGCAAGTCCCACCAGCCAATAGTTGCTACCGGTTCCCAAGGGAACACAATTCGCAACCACACCTGGCGCGCTCGCCCCACCGGGAAGCTCGTCAAGCAGAACTGGCAGGCCCGGTTCCAGGGGCCGGTTGAGGCGTACGCCACATCCTTCTGTGTTGACCACGAGAGTGTGGCAGTGGTCGCTGAACGGAGTCGCAGGATCGAGACTGGCTAGGCGAAAAGGAATCTGCGCGCGAATTCGGGTGCTCCGCCGCGCCGCCTCGTACGATTTCACACCCGAGCTCATATGCAGACTCTCCTTTGATTGTACGTCGCTCATTCGCCTGCGGCGGCGCAGGGCAGAAACCAAAGTAACCAAAGTTGTCGGTTGGGGCATCGTCCTTCTAACTGGTTTAGTTCAGAGGCAAGAGTTATCGTTCTCTCCAGCATGGCTGCTGTCGCTGAAATCCCACCGGTTCTGTGCGAAGCTGCAAGTCTGCCTTCGCTGCAGGCATTCAGCGATCCCGAATTTAGTCTGTTGGTCGCTTGCTGCGTTCGCGGAAGCGCGGAACGCATCGGCAGGATTCTGTCCGGTTCACTGGATTGGGAGCGAATGCTGGTTCTTGTGGATCACCATCGCGTGGTCCCGCAGGCGTACGGCGAACTGTCGACATTCTCCCACCTGATTCCCGCGCGGCATCTTGACGCGCTCCGCTTGCGTTACCAGGAAAACGCCCGTAAAGCGCTGTGGTTTACCGCTGAACTGGTTCGCATTCTCAACCATCTTG
>Ga0207045_1119_pt1 | contig 16928 bp, 11 predicted proteins | sample Alteio_BWMinCont_69_FD_153299 | JGI IMG/M metagenome (GOLD analysis project Ga0207045, IMG submission 153299) | Enriched cells from forest soil in Barre Woods Harvard Forest LTER site, Petersham, Massachusetts, United States -... | ecosystem: Environmental > Terrestrial > Soil > Temperate forest >... | reverse complement strand
ATTTCTATTTTAAAGGTTTGCGCCGGAAAACCTGCCAAGTTTCTGCGCGGGATGGGCTGAAGTCTGAGCGGGCCGAAATCATGCCACTGTATCTTCTTTCTTACGCAATCAGAGCAAACTGTCTCTACTGTTGTTGCAATAAACATGGGCTAGCTGAATGTTGTCAACATCACCCGTCCCCTCAAACTTCCTGTCAACGATATGGTCGTACGACACTGATTTATTGGGCTCCAATCTTCCGTTACAAACGGGACACTTAGGGGCTGAAGATATTGAAGTCTTGATCATGATCGTATTTTTCGTCTCGTCGGTAATGTTAGGAGTGGTCTGGATCGCTCGAACGTCGACGATCCTTCCAGTAAGGCCAAATTGGGCTACTACCCTTTCAACTTGTAACGATGCACCTGCCATAGCATCTTCGACCATGAAATCAAATAGCTCTTTTATCTTCGGGACTCTTTGATTTTTACCCAGATTCTGCAAGATAATCCCAATGAGTGACTTGTTCTCTATCAAGAAATCTTCAATTTGAGCCCGCACTTTCGTGAACTTCTTGAAGAAATAGGAGTCATTGTTGCGCAGTTTTTCCGCAATCAAAGCCACTACACCGAGAAATAAATATTTACTGTGTTTACCCTTGTCATTCCAAAAGTAGACTGCAGTATGTAGGCCAAGACTTCCAGCAGTCTTGCCCGTAATACGGTTTACGACTTCCAGAGAAAATTCGAGCAGCAGTGCCGTTGCTTCGCCAGTAGTGTCATCCTCGAATTTACTAATAGTCTTGGGAGCCATTTCCCGATTCCCAGCCAATGTAAGGAAATCGACCAAAAGTGAAAGCGCGTCGATGGGTGAAACCGAACCTCCTAGCGGCACATCCACAGTCCTCAGCGGATCTTCTGATTCCGGCTCAAACAGAAGGTCGTGCAGTTGTTTGCCCAACGAAACGCTCTTTTTTGTAGCTTCCTCGGACGTAAATGATGACCAATATTTGTGCCCGCTCGCTCCGCGATAGATTAGCCTCGCTGCTATGGCGATTGGTTTTCTGCGGTTCTCTATTAGCATTCGCTCAACGTCATCAAGCGGCGTGCCGAGAGAGTTGATTTTGTAAAAAGAGCTTTCGGCTACGTCGGGACTTCCTTTTACCCACTGGAGAATTAGTCTTCGCTTAAACAGGGTCTTAGCGCGCTTGCTCTTTATATCCGTTCCCTGCGAGTCGACCAGCTTGCATAAATCGGAATATCTACCAATTTCTTTTTCAACGATATTTCGAGTTCGGGTTGCAACACGCTGCTGCTCTTCTGAAATTTGCTGCCCTTTGAAAAACTCAGTGGATATCGTCTTGTCTCCGTAATCGTCCTCCATCCATGCCCTTAAAGCGCTCAAGCGATGGCCTCCGTCCAAGACAAAAATAAAAGACGCAGAATCCCAAAATATTAGCGATGGAATTACTTCATTGTCCAAGAAGCTAGCAATAAAACTCGCAATCTGGTTAGGCGTCCAGTGATTAGTCTCCCGTTGGAAGTCCGGCTTACGCAATAGTTTGAGAATGGAAGACTTCGGCTCTAAGTACGCGATTGGAAATTCGGTAATGTGATCATCTGTGGTGTGCTGATTCTCTTCAATAGCGAAGTCTTCGCGTGGAATCATAGCGTCGAGGTTCACACGATTGCCCATCTATCTCACCTCAGAAGTCGGCACCATCATACGCCCCATAAACTGGGGTTCGCCCATAACTGGATGCGATGTGATACCAGTCGAGCCATTCTAACTTGACCGCTATCTGGATGAGATAGATGTTCAGGCCCAATTCGATATCAGCTGCAGAGGCGTATGGAAAGAGCCGCGTCGGAAGCATTGTCAGTTCGCCGGGTCGAAGAGAACGAGTTCCTTCGGCGGGCGTCGCTTGAGGGCTTCAATACGGCTGCGAAGACCGGTTGTATGTATCTCCAGTTTGTGACCGTCCGGGTCCAGAAAATACAGCGAGTCGCCTTCGCTGTGATTCTCTTGCCATCGCGGTGCGCCGGCATCGATCAGACGCGAACAAAGCGGTTGGAAATCGGCCTCAGATGCCGAGAATGCAATGTGGTCATAAGTCGGATTCACGGGGCGGTCGGAGAGATCGGCTTCGAGGGTAAGGCACAACCAAAAGATCGCCCGCCGCCAGGTATGCACCTCTGTACCAGCGTGCCACTGGCCTCAGGCCAAGAACTTCGGTATAGAAGCCAAAAGCACGGTCCAGATCGACTACTGACAAGGTGACATGATTCAGTCCCGTAACCATACCGAAGAGGCTAACATCCGGGATGAGTGAACCGGGGATGCGTGAACGGCCTCATCGAGATGCGCCTGTGAGTCGAAGCACCGTGGTCGCCGGAAAGAACAGACGAGGCTGAGCGGTAGGCCAGGATTTGACCGTTTCGCAAAGCAGCGGCGAAGATTTGGAGCGGGGGCGAGTTTGAACTTGAGCAAATACGCATGCGTTGCGATTTCACTGGGGTTGTTGTGCTTCTTTTCTCCGAGGCCGCTTGCGATTGCGCAGGCGACGCCGAAGGAACTGGTGATCATCGATACCGATATCGGCGATGACATCGACGACGCCTTCGGGCTGGCACTGGCGCTCGAGAGTCCGGAACTGAATATTCTGGGCATCACGGCGACGTATGGGCCGACGCATCTCCGTGCGCAACTGCTGCGGCGCTTTCTCGATGCGACCGGCCATGCGGCGATTCCGGTGGCTGCGGGCGAGGAGACCAAGCACACTGGCGAGATGACGCAGGCTCCCTATGCCGAGCAGGGAAACAAGGGGGAGATTCTGCCGCAACCGGCGGCGGAGTTTTTGCTGGGGCAGATCCGCGCTCATCCTGGCGAGATTACGCTGATTGCGATCGGGCCCCTGGACAATGTCGGCGCGGCGATTGATCGCGATCCGGCGACCTTTCGGAAATTGAAGCGGGTGGTCATGATGGGTGGGTCGATCTATCGCGGCTACGACACCAAAGATGGTCAGGTGAAGAAAGAGCCTGATCCAGAGTGGAATATTTTGTGCGATGTGACGAGCGCGCAGAAGCTGATGGCCTCCGGCGTGCCGATATTTATGATGCCGCTCGATTCGACAGAACTGAAACTCGACAGCGCGCGGCGCGAGGAGATTTTCCGGCATGGCTCGCCGCTTACCGATCAACTGACGCAGCTCTATCACGAATGGGGACAGCCGACACCGACACTCTTCGACCCGATGGCGGTGGCGTATGCGATTCGTCCGAGCTTGTGTCCGGTGACGCCGCTGCATCTGAGCGTCGATGCCAAGGGATATACGCGGGTGACGCCCGGGGCGGCGAATGTCGAAGCGTGTCTGCGCTCCGATCCGAAGGAGTTCTTTGACTTTATGATGCCGAGGCTGCTGAGTAAGTGAACGGAACAGGCGCGCAGCTCAGGAGTGGTTTAGGGTGTGCGCTGGCCTGAGCTTCCGACGTCGACCGGAATTTCTAAGGCTCCCATTTTTCCGCTGGCCAGGTCGCGCACGCCCACGCGCAGGTAGACGCGGCCGACGGGCAGGTCCATGCCGGGCTTGAGGAAAAGATGGAGTGCCTCGTGCATGACGGCCGTGTGTGTGTCGGAAGAGAGCGGCGCGTGGAATGAACCCGCGATGGTGTTGAGCAGCTTGCCCTGCGCGTCATAGGCGATGGCGGAGATGGAGAGATTGCTCAGGTATTTTTCGCCGTCGACTTCAGAGAATTGAATGTCCGAGGGCTTGATGGTGAGGTCCATCTCATAGTGCTGGGCGGGACCGGTCAACTGCCGCTGCGAGCCGTCACGCTTGAGCAGCCCAGGTGATTGCGGCGGGGAGATGGTACGGACGGCGCCGTCCGGTGTGAGGTGCAGCTCGAAGCCGATCTCCGGGACGACCGGCGCGCCGCGAAGCATGGCCGCTCCCATCTCCGGGTCGGGAATGGGGAGCGCATCCTTGGCCTTCTCCTTGATCGTCGCGAAATATCCCTGCCGGTAATAAAGGCGCAGGTCGGGCTGATCGAGGTGAACCTTGATCTTCCGGTATTTGCCGTCCCATTTTCCATCGGAGGGGACGTAGGCGAGGCTGTAGAAGTTTGACCCGTCGTTGAGCGCCTCGAGGATGGAGCCGCCGATGTCATTGGTGTTGAAATAGGCGCGGCCGCCGGTGATGTCGGCCATGGTCTCCATAGCGGCCTGCATCTGCCCGTTCGAGCCGGCGTAATTCATCAATCCCTGAGTGACAGCCTGAACCTCGTTTGCCGGTGTTCCAGCGCTCTGCCGGCTGCCATTGAAGAGGTTGTCCATGCCTATTCCGCGCACATCGACGGGGTAGACGACGATGTTGCCGGATTGAAGGAGGAAGGCCAGGTCGCGGATGGCGGTAATGTAAGTGACGGCGCTAGCTCCCGAAACTCCTGCGAAGTGTCCCTGGGTACCATTCACCGCGTTCGGATCGAGGGTGGGAAGGATATCGATGGGAAAACCTCCGGAGAGCCAGACGAGGTTTTTGCGTCCCGGCAGGCCGCTGAGATAGAGGCCCAGCGTGCGCAGAGCCTCGAGGGTGCGCGCGACCACCAGCTGGTTCTGGAGGATTTCCGCATTCGCGTCCTGGCTGGACATGGGGCGCGGGCCAAGTTGGGTGCCGGCCGGACCGCCCCGGCCGCCGCCCATGCCGCCGGTAAGATCGGGCGCGCTCAGAGACTGGGTGAGGATCGCGTCGTCAAAGAACGGGCCACTCTGGGGGTCGAGCTTGCCGGTGTGCTTGAGCATGGCGATGAGGCCGGCGGTGTCCTCGGTGAAGCCCTGAAGCATGGTGAGCTTCGTGCCCAGGCGGAAGACGGCGACGCGCGAGCCGGCGGGGAGACTCTCGGCAAGCTTAAGCAGCTCGGTGTGGGCGTAGGACTGGTCGGAGAGAGCGGTGTTCAGCGAGTCGAACAGGAACACGCAGAGCGGAGCGTTTTGCGTGCTGATCAGCCGATCGGTGTAAGTATCGGGGTCGAGCGAAGCGGTGATGGCGGACGGGCTTGCGGCCGCGCCCCGGTGCTCTTCAAAGGAGCTGAGATGCTGCTCGTTAGCTCCTTCGAAAACGTGAAAGTCTTTCTCGGTAAGTCCGTGGATGGGCTGGTTGTGTTTATCGGTTACTACCACATCGACTAACACCAGAGGGCTGGTGGTATGGATAGTGGTTACTGGCGAAGGCGCGGTAGATTGGTTCAGCGCCTGCGGAGAAGATTGAGCCGCAGCCATGGTTGATACAAGCAAGACGGAAAAGATACCAAGTGCTCGCTGAGACGCTCGCATCAGGGGAGAGTCTCCTTTCGCCAGATCAGCATAAACAGCAGCATGGCAGGGGAAACTTGGCTGCACATTTCCTGTCGTTCGTCACAGCGGAACGATTGTGAACTAACTAACTGCCATTTTCAATCCATAACTTTGATCTGTTCCCGGAGATAAATGCGGCAGATTCTTCAGACGGAGTAACCCTTTTAAGTCACAGCAGTGTAGTTAATCGGTGAGGTTAGCGGTGGCCGAGCTCTTTGCTCATGCGGATGAGATGGCAGGGCTGAGTTGTAGGCAGCTGTGTAGGGGGAAACGGTTCGTTGCCGGTGACGCGGTAGCCGAGCTTTTCGTAGATGACGAGCAGCTCGGTGCGGATGTTCACAACGGTGAGGTCGATATAGTGCGCGCCCAGTTCGCGCGCAAACTCTTCGGCGGCGGCGACGAGGCGACGTCCCAGACCCTGCTTTTGCAGTGAGGGATCGACGGAGAGCAATCCCAGATAGGCGTGTTCGCCGGTGCGTTCGACGAAGACGCAGCCGGTGGGGCGGCTGTTTTCTTCGCTGAGGAGGAAGTTGCCTTTCCCGAAGTACTCCTCAAGCTCGAGATGGTTGATACGGTCCCTCACCTTGAAAGATCGCTCGATGGCAAAGGCGGCGTTGATGAGGCGCATGACGGCGTCGAAGTCGGCGCCGGTAGCGATGCGGATTTCCATGAGCTCGATTATTGCAGGGAGGGAATGAAGGGCAATGAGGAAAGAGGCGTGAACGTTAGCGAAACGTCCACACCTCCTGTTGTTGAGGTGCGAGGTGTTTACCAGCGTGGCTGCTGGGTGTCGAAGGAGGGTAGGACTGGTGTGCCTTCCAGGCGAACCGCATCGAGGCTGTTAGGGTCGAGACCGAGGACCTTGAGGATGGTGGGCGCGACCTGGTTGGTTCCCACACCCGTGGAGATCCATTTGGGCGAGAAGGCCGGGTTAGAGAGCAGCATGATGACGTTGGTGTCGTCATGCGCGAAGCCACCGTGTTCGGAGAGCTTGGCAGCGCTGCCTGTGTAGGTTACTCCGACGTTAGGCGTGACGATGATGTCGGGCGTGCGGGGATCGGCGTTGGGCGGTAGCCCCGGCACGTTGTAGTTGAGCGATACGGTGGGACCGTAGAAGATCTGTCCAATGCCGGCCTTCGCAGCGTTCTCTTCAAGGGTGGCGACGGCGGCCTTGGTATTGCTGGAGTTGGCCAGCCAGAGAAGCGAGATGTCATCTTCGGTGGGGCCGATGCCGTTGGGGTTAGCGGGCGATTCGGAGAAGGGCAGCAGATTTGCGAGGAGGTTGGCGGGTGATTCGCCGTTGTTGCCGCTGTGTCCTGGGATGGGGAAGTAGCGGTTGGGATCGATGGGCGACTGGCCATGCTTCGCGGTGACGATGACGAGCGTGGACTCGTAGAGGCCGCGGTCTTTGAGCTCGGAGACCATCTCGCCGATGGATTTGTCGATGAACTGGATCTCGCCGAGCAGTTCGGTGGTGGGTGCGCCGGCTGCGTTCTGGTAGCCGCCCGTTCCCACGTTGGCTTCGATCAGCTTCTGGCCAACGCTGACGGCCTGGAAGTTCATTCCGAAGATGGTGGGTACGCGCGATTTTTTTCCATCGTGAGTTTTGCCGTCGATTTCGTTGAGGATGGCGTTGACCTTGAGGGTGTCATAGCACTGGATGTTCTGAAAGCTGTTGGTCCAGGCCGTGATGTCAGAACCAGGATCGGGGACGGTCGAGCAGTTGATGCCGGTGGGTGTGCTTACGCCGGGCAGGCCGATGACGTTCGAGTTGATCTCAGGCGCGTAGAAGTCGTCGAGTGAGTTGCCGCCGGGTCCGGCAACGGCGGAGTAGGCGGGATGCTTGTCAGACCATGCGGTGAAGCCGCCGGCCTTGTGGATGACGCCGAAGATGGTGTTGGTGCGAACGAAGTTCCAGGGAAAGACAGGAGCGCAGCCGGCCTTGGGATCGCGGATGAGGCGAGTGGAGTCGATGGATGCGATGCCGCCGTCGGTGAGGCCCGCGCCGGGAGCTCCGCCATTCAGTTTGGTTTGATCGAGGTCAATGCCCTCTTCGTATTCGGTAGTGGTGCCGGTCGGAGCGGCGTTGGGAGTGCAGGGTCCGGCAGCAAGGCCGTTGCCGGTGGTCTTGGCTGGCGCGTCGAGCGAGCGGTCATAGGCGACATCGTAGTAGATGCCCATGGTGCGCGGAGATGCGCCGGTGACGATAGACATGAGTCCGGGGAAAGAGTCTGAGGGTTTCGATGTCGATGCGGCGACGTAATTGATTCCGGTTGATCCCAGGGCCGCGAGGTTCGGGCAATAGGGCGATCCGCCGTTGACGCCACTTATGCCGGTGGAGCAATTCAGGTAGTCGACGGCGTGCATGCCATCGACGCTGATGAGCAGGACGTGGCGAATATTGCCGCGGCCGCCATCGTTATCGAAGTTTTGAGCGCTAGCCGCCGTTGTGGCTGCCAGGCCAATGAGCAGAGCTGTGGAAAGTTTCACGAGTTACCTCCTAGAGCCAAAGAGTTACCAGTTGGCAATCGGAGGTCAGGTTGCAAGGGCGTCAATTCTCCCGCGAATTACGGCAACGTCATCTCCGCGTTATCTATTTGGTTGCGTAACTGTTACAAAAATGCGCGGGCCTGGCGGCCACTTCAATATGGTCAAAGCAGGTAACACTTTTGTAACAACGCGATGCTAGTTTCGGGTGGGTGTTCCCCACGGATAGTGATTGGAAATACAAGGAGAGCGATTTCAGATGACAGTGACAGTTACGAATAGAATTCGCGGCAGGGCGCTGAGCACAGTAGCAGCTCTTTCGCTGGTTGCGATGACGGGCGGCATTCTGGCCAACGCGCAGGAGTTTGCGCACCATGGAGACAAGCCGCAGTTCCCGCAGTTTTTCCCCGGCAACCTGGTGGTAAGCCGCAGCGTGTATGACAATCGCGCGAGCAATGTGACCGTGGGCGAGATACTGCCTCCGAACTGCGCGAGCACGCAGGGTGGATGCTCAGCGCCGACGGGCGCGCCAGCTAACGGGACGTATCCGTTCGTCTTTAACAATGACATTTACGATGCCAGCTTCGGTATCACCTCGCGAATCTTTCTGGATCAGATCACGCCAGCGGGTTGGGTGCTGAACTCGATCGAAGTTCCGAATAGTTTGGATCGCGGTGTGAAGAGTACGAGCGATCAGCTGGTGACGAGCTTCAGCTCGAAGTCGGAAATTGCGCTGAATCTCTCGACCGACGGAAAATACCTGACCTTCATGGGCTATGTTGCGCCGGTGAATGCGATCGACGTTTCGAATTCGAATACTCCGGGGGCGATCGATCCGACGAATCCGGTGGGCGAGGAGTTCAATCGCGCGGTGGCGGTGATGGATCAGTTCGGAAATTTTCGCTTTACGGAAACGAATGCGTATAGCGGCAACAATGGACGCGCGGCGATTCTGAACAACAGCGATGGCGCGAATTTTATCTACACCGCGGGTAATGCCGGAAATGGAAGCAATCCGCAGCCGGCGGGAGTGGTGGTCGGTGCGGGCACGCAGCTCATCGATCCGCTTCGTGAGCCGGAGAGCAAGCAGGATCCGGGAATGCCGACGCCGGTGGGCAGCTTCTCGGTGACGCAGCTGGGTGCGAAGGCAGACAAGATCGGCAAGGATGACAACTATCGCGGGCTGACTGTCTTCAACAACGTTCTCTACCTCTCCAAGGGAAGCGGAAGCAATGGTGTGAACACGGTGTACTTCGTGGACACAGTCGGCGGCGCATGTCCCAAGGGCACCGGCCTGCCAGTGGCGGGCGCGAAGCTGCCGACGACCTCGATACAATATGACTTCGGGACGGTTGCGAATACCGGGCTGACCAGCAATATATGCATCCTGGCGGGATTTCCTTCGACTCCCAACAAGAGCGCGACAGTGACGGCGTTTCCATTCGGGATATGGTTTGCCGATGCGAACACGGTCTATGTAGCGGATGAAGGCGATGGCGACGCGAGCGACAGCACCCTCTACACGCACGCCGCGGCGCAGACGACAGCCGGCTTGCAGAAGTGGGTCTTCAACGCGAGCACGAAGACCTGGAATCTCGCGTACACCCTGCAGACGGGGCTGAATCTGGGCACGCCCTACACCGTTCACGGTTATCCGGCCGGAACCAACGCGGCGACGGGCCTGCCGTGGGCTCCGGCGACGGATGGACTGCGCAATATTACGGGCAAGGTCAATCGTGACGGCACTGTGACCATCTGGGCGATCACCTCCACGGTGAGCGGAGGCGGTGATACGGGAGCTGATCCGAATAAGCTGGTGGCGATCACTGATTTGCTGAAGAACACCAGCACTACAGTTGCCGCGAAGGAGAGGTTCTTCACGCTGCGCGAAGCCGGTTTTGGCGAAGTGCTGCGCGGGGTTTCGTTTACTCCTGGAACAGAAACGGCGCGCGGCTGGTAGAAAAACAGCGAAAGGCAGCTAAAAGGCGGTCAGCGATAGAACGGTCAGCGGTCAGCGAAAGCTAAAAGTGGTTTGCGAAGAGCAGCTGACGTTTAACCAAAGCCAAAGCAAAAGCCCGGCAGATGCCGGGCTTTGCTGTTGGCGAGTGAATTTTGTTGAGAACTGGGGTTGTATTCGGGTGTTCATTGATCAGTTGAAGGCAACAGGCGGTGCGAACTGGCCGCCACCGAATGATCCGCTCGCACGATCGGTCTCCAAAAAGAACACCATTATGTCATTTGGGTCGATGCCTGCTTCGCCAAGTTTTTCGACCAGGGCAGCGACAAGACCTTTTTTCCTATCGGCGTCAGTTCCTGAAGTTACCAGCACTTCAATCATCAACACCTGGTCGGTGCGCGGCTTGGGCAGCGCGGGATAATACCGGTCTATCTTGAAGTCGCCTGGTTCCAACGATAGGAAGCGTTGGAAAAGGTCATCCTCTGGATATCCAGCAGCAATGCTTGCAGCGTGAATGGCTCGGGAAAGGCGCTCTTTCTCATCGGCTGACCTGTTGGACTTCATCGTCACGGTAAACAAGGGCATAGGACCTCCTGATTGCTGGATACTTCTGGCCTCGGATGGTGACTCCATGGCGGGAGTGTCAGGCTTATATGACCCGCTGCGTATGAACCAGCGCGGCGAAGAGCCACAAATGGAAATAGCTGAGGTACGGACGTTCGCTCAGGAAAATGAAAACGGCAGGCGATGATTGCCTGCCGTTTTTGATTGCTTCAGTTGCGATGATCCCAATTATTGAGCCGTCGGCGTTGCGATGTGGGCGGTCTGTTTCTCTACGGCGGCTTTCTCAGCCGCTTGCTCAAGGGTCGCGGCCTGGGGCATGTAGGTGAGCGCCTGAGCGATCATCGGATCCCAATTGGCGCGGGTGCGAAGGCCCTCAAGCTGGCCGAATTGGGAGGTAAAAATCTCAGCCTTGATGCTGGTTTTGAGCCAGTCCGAAACGCTGTTGAAATCCTGATCGGTGTAAGCAATGTTTTGCGAAGTGAGGAATTGCTTGAACTGGTCGAGGACGGCATCATCGACCTGGAAGTCCTTGGTTACGGTGCGATTGGCCAGGTAATGCTTGGCGAAGTTGAAGAAAGCGTAGTGCGCCGCGAGCAGGTCCTGGAAGTGGTTGGACTTGGGCGTGTCGATCTTGTAGTCGGGGCTGATGCCGCCGCCGCCGTAGACGGTGCGTCCGGAGTCGGTCAGCTTGACTTCGCGATCCTTGCCCTCTTGCGGCTGATCGTGGTTGTAGTAGTAATCGTAGAGCGAAACGCCATTGTAGTTGCGCTGGATGAGGCGCCCGCTGGGCGTGTAGTAGTGATAGGTCGTCAGCGCGAGGCCGGTGTTGTCAGAGAGTTGATAGACGGTCTGGACGAGACCCTTGCCGAAGGTGATTTCGCCGACGATGATGGCGCGGTCATGGTCCTGCAGCGCGCCGGAGACGATCTCCGCGGCCGATGCTGTGCCATGGTTGGTAAGCACGACGACCGGGAAGTCACGGCCACCGTTGCCGTGAGTGGCGCGGTAAATCTGTTCGGGATAGGCGCGTCCGCGCTGCGAGACGATCACCTGACCGCGGCTGAGAAGCTTGTCGCAAACGCTGACCGCTTCGGTGAGCAGACCTCCGGGATTGCCGCGGAGATCGAGGACCAGACCCTTGAGGTTGCCAAACTGATCGAGGGCGTCAGAGAATTCGCGGCCGGTGGTTTCCTGGAATTGCGTGATGTGGATGTAGGCGATTCCAGGACGAATTTCGTATTTGAGGTCGATGCTGGGGTGGGGAATCTCGTCGCGCACCAGGTCGAAGGTGAGCGGGGCGGCGGCGCCCTCGCGGGTCACGGTGAGGTGAACATGCGTGCCCTTGGGGCCTTTCAACATGTTGGCGACATCTTCGGAGTTAAGGTTATCGGTCGATTTGCCGTCCACGGAGACGATCACATCGCCGGGGCGCAGGCCAGCCTTAAAAGAAGGCGTTCCCTCGTAGGGGTAGACGACGACGATCTTGTTGTTCTGCGGCTGGATGACCATTCCAACGCCGTAGTACTTGCCGTGCTGGTCCTCACGCATCTTGGCGTAGGCTTTTGGATCGTAGAAGTTCGAGTGGGGGTCGAGGACGCGCAGCATGCCGGGGATGGCCCCGTCATAGATGACCTGGTCGGGCTTGTCGCCGGAGAGAGGTTCGGCGTAGTTGTCGGAGACGACCTGATAGACGTTGGTGAAGGACTTCAGGCTGTCGCGAAAGCTCGACTCCTCGGTGGATGACTGGGCTCCCACTTTCTGGCTGATGAACGTGCCAGCGATGCCGCAAGCGGAGAAGAAGACGACGAGGGAGAAGGCAGTACGACGGATGCGCGAAGACATGCTTGGAGAAATCCTTCAGCTCCCGCTAGCAGGGACAGGAATCTCCGGGAGCATTCGCTAATTAGACGAGTATACAGGAGGTATGGTCACCGCGGCGTTTTTGCAGGGTAATTCGAGGCGGGGAATGGGGGTTACCGGCGCTGCCAGACCTCATCGTAGCTTAATTCGGGGCCAGGGAGAAGCTGAACACGCCGGTAATGACTTTCGAGGTAGGCGCGTAGCGGGCCGAGATGGTTCTCCCAGGGCCGGTCGGGGTTCTCAGGGATGCCTAAACCCTGGGCCCACAGGATGTATTCGACATGTCGGCTTTCGAGCTGCCGTATGGTCAGGGCAACAAATTCGGGGCGGGTTACCTCATTGGAGGTGAGCGCGTCGACGAAGGCCGGAGTGCGCAATTCGAAGGGCGGATAGACGTTCAGCCAATTTGCCTGGAAGAAGAGATCGCCCGGCTTTGTATGTTGCATGAGCCAGGAGAATTCTTCGTATTTCTGCCTGGAAAGAGCGGCTTTGCCGGCCGGCAGGCGGGCGATGAGGTGATTCTGGCGATGACGGGACAAAACCTTTTCTGCGGCGAGGCAGAAAAGGATTATCCACATGGCCATGGTGAGAGAACGTCTCATCCCGCGGCGGCTTAAGGCCCAAACGAACAGAATGAGGGCTGGCATGGATACGGCATAAATCCGCGTCCAGTTGGCTCGTGGAAGGACCTCGAAGAAGAGGAACAAGCCCGCCAAGGCGAGTAAAGCCAACTCCAGGGAGCGGGGATTGCGGCGTTCGCGCCAGCTTCGCCATAACGCCACGGGATACATGAGGAAGAGCAGGGCGTAGACGAAGCGACGTTCCAGATAGCCCGCCAGCCCGCTCCTGGTGGGGCGTTGAGTGAGCTGCCACAGGACGCCTTCTTCCCGGTAAATCAGATAATGCCGCGGATAGACGACCTGAAAATACCAAAGCTGCTTCCAGCCCACCTTGACGAGGAGGTAGGCGCTCAGAGCGGCCAGTGTCAGCGCGAAGGCGGCTACGAGTAAGGATTGGTATCCGAGGATGGCTCGCCAGGTTTTCTTAGTACAGAAGCCTTCCCATGCCAGGAACAGGAGCAAGGCCAGGAGGCCGGCAGCTCCCGCGGTTTGCGTAAAAAAAGAGGCTGCGCCCAGGAAGACACCGGCCAGGGCTATCCTGGGCGGGGTTCGCGACGGCATGAGAATTCTGACCGCCCCTAGCACTGCAAGCAGGCTAAACCAGTGATGGGTAGCGTCGAGGAGCGTGTTGAAGGGAAGGACGAGAAAAAGGGCGGACGCGAGGAGGGCCTGATTCTCGGTCATGAGGCGCCGGGCGATGCTGAAACAAATCCAGCAGAGGGCGATCCCGAGCAAAAGCACGCTGAAATTGATGACCCACAAACGCGCTCCGAAGAGTTTGAAGAACGCGAGGTAATAAATGTCGGTACCGGGGGGCGTGAACTGAAAGAAATCCCGGTAAACCCTTTCGCCATGCAGCATGCGCAGGGCGTACTCCCAGAAAAAGGTCTGGTCCCCGTCCAAATAAATGGGGATATTGGGGAAAGCGAAGAGGTTCAGGTAGAGGTAGAGGAACGCGATAATGAGCAGCCAGTACTGCGCTGGGCCGGGCCACGATCGTTCCTTATCCCGGTCTCTTATCTCCGTTTCTGGGGCTGGCGAGTTCAATGTTTTAAGTATCTTATGCAGATCCAGCCATTTGAATGTCTCGGATCTGTAAAAGGCCGGGTGCGCATTTTCACGGGGTGAACGGGCGGGGCGGACTGCCACGGGTAACGGCTATGGTCACGGTTCATTGGCATTCATTCCGGGGGATGATTAGAATGACCAAAGCGCAGCCCTGGCCAAATTGCGGTGCATGAAAATCGCTACCCCGGACTCGAGCCTGGCGGCGCGAACTGAGACGTTCATTCTGATGACCCTTCGATTTACGCCGCATCAATTTTCGCTCCATTGCACGGTGCTGGTAGCCGGTCTCGCAATGGCAACCCTTCCTACCGCCTTCGGCCAGTCTCAAAAACCGGCCGCGCCGGCTCCCGCTGCGCAGCAGTCTCCTTACCAGGGAACCGTGGTAGAGGACGTCGTGGCCCGCGTGAACGATCAGGTCATCAGCCGCTCCGATTTTGCTCGCGCGGAACAGGACCTGGAGACGCAGGCCCACCAGCAGAGCTGGACGCAACAACAGCTCTTCGACCAGAAGCGCGAGTTGCTGCGCGACCTGATTGACCAGCAGCTGCTGCTTTCCAAGGGCAAAGAGCTCGACATTACGGGCGAGACAGAGCTGGTCAAGCGCCTCGATGAGATGCGCAAGCAGAACCATCTGGATTCGATGGAAGATTTGCAGAAGGCTGCCGAAGATCAGGGAGTTTCGTGGGAAGACTTCAAGGCCAGCATCCGCAATCGCATCATCACGCAGCAGGTCATTCGCGATGAGGTAGGGCGCCACGTCAACATATCGCCCTCGGAGATACAGAAGTACTACAAGGACCACATGCAGGAATTCGACCAGCCCGAGCAGGTGAAGCTGAGCGAGATCCTGATTCCGACGGCGAATCCGGACGATGAGGCGCAGGTAGCCGAGGCCAAGAAGAAAGCCGATGACGTCGTAGCGAAATTGAAGGCGGGCAGCGATTTTGCCGCGCAGGCGAAGGCCGCGTCTGGCGGTCCGACGGCGGCTCAGGGCGGCGATCTGGGCGAATTCAAGCGCGGGCAGTTGGCGAAGGTGCTCGAGGACCAGACCTTCGGCCTGAAGGCGGGCGAATATACGGAACCGATTCGCACCAAGCAGGGATACGTGATTCTGCAGGTGACCGGACATACTGCAGGCGGCGTGCAGTCGCTCAAGGATGTTGAGCCGCAGGTTGAAGACGAACTTGGCATGACCAAGATGGCGCCGGCGCTGCGCGACTATCTGACCAAACTGCGTGAGGACGCTTACATCGAAATCCGCGGCGGCTATGAAGATTCCGGTGCGAGCCCGAATGAAATGAAGCCGGTTTACAGCGCTTACGCGCCGCCTTCGCCGAAGAAGAAAAAGCACGTAACGCGGACGCGTTATTACCGGCGCGGCAAGACGAAACCAGGAACCCAGACGGCGCAGACAGCGGCTCCTTCGCCATCGGGAGTGCCATCGCTGGCCGATGTGCCGCAGGGCAGCGCAGCAGCGGGGACTACGACGCCGTCGACTACTGCGGCGAATTCGGCTACGGGGACTGAGACTACCGCTGCGCCTGAGACTACCGCTGCGCCTGCGGCTACCGCTGCCGCGGGGACGACGACAGCTGCCGCGACTACAACCGCAGCTCCAGCAGGGCAGCAGACGGCGAGTGCCAAATCTACAACGATGAAGCCGGGTAAGAAGGAGAAGATTCGCTTCGGGCAATCGCCACGTGAGACCCTGCCGGCGGCGGAAACAAAGACCGAAGATGCCGGGGCTCCAGCAAGTGACGGGACCCAGGTGGCGACCAACAACCAGCCGTCAGATTTGAAGACGATGAATCCGGACGGCACGATTGCGAATCCGGATCAAGCCACAGCCAAGTCGAAGACACGTTATTCCGACCGGGCAAAGCAGCCGAAGGATAAGAAGTCGAAGGAAAAGGTCGATCCCTTTGCGCCTCCTCCCGTCACCGCGGACGAGGTTGCTGCTCAGCAGCAACAGGCGAAACCGTTGGGGCTGAATGGCGACACGTCCAAAATAAAGAAGCCGAATCCGGCGAAGACGGGGCCGAAGCGCCGCATGACAGACGAGAAGAAGGAGAACACGAAGCCGGCAGATAATTCGCAGCCGGGTTCCGCTCCCGCGAGTTCGCAGCCGGCGGCTCCGGCGACGACTGGAGACAACGGCACTCCTTCGGCGCCAGCACCGGCTCCGGCCGCAGCACCGGCGGGCAGCGCTCCCGCAAGCCAGCAATAGCGTTATGAAAGAGCACTACATTGCGGACCTGGCGAAATATGAAAACCAGGTCATCACCGAGTTTTTTGCTGTGGGCGTGAAGCAGGCGCGCAGCAAAAAGGACGGCGCGCGCTATTTTGCGCTGACACTGGGCGATCGCACCGGTCAAATCGAAGCGCGGATGTGGGAGACCGATGGCGCGGGCGACTTTGCCACCGGAGACGTGGTCAAGCTGCGCGGGCAGGTTTGCCGCTACCAGGAAAAGCTGCAGATCAATGTCGAGCGGATTCGCAAGGCGGAGACGCACGAGTTCACTCTGGGCGATTATGTCCCGCAGACCGAGCGTGATATCGAGGAGCTTTGGGCGGAGCTGAACGGCTACGTTGCGAGCTTCACGGATCCGCACCTGCAGGCGCTGTTGCGGGCTTTTCTGAACGATGCGGAGATTGCCGCAGCCTTCAGGCAGGCTCCCGCAGCCAAGAGCATGCACCATGCATGGATCGGCGGGCTGCTGGAGCATGTGGTTTCACTGCTAGGCGTCTGCGCCTGGGCGGCGACTCATTACTCGGTCAATCGCGACCTGTTGTTCACGGGAGCGGTGCTTCATGATATCGGCAAGCTCCATGAACTGCGCTGGGGCACAAGCTTTGACTACACTGTAGAAGGGCAACTGCTCGGGCATATCACCATCGGGATTGGGATGATCGAGAAGAAAGTCGCGACCATCCCGGATTTTCCCGCGCCGCTGAGGCTGCTGGTCGAGCACCTGGTTCTGAGCCACCACGGAAAGTACGAGTTCGGTTCGCCGAAGCTGCCCATGATTCCCGAGGCCGTG
>Ga0207045_1118_pt1 | contig 17057 bp, 12 predicted proteins | sample Alteio_BWMinCont_69_FD_153299 | JGI IMG/M metagenome (GOLD analysis project Ga0207045, IMG submission 153299) | Enriched cells from forest soil in Barre Woods Harvard Forest LTER site, Petersham, Massachusetts, United States -... | ecosystem: Environmental > Terrestrial > Soil > Temperate forest >... | reverse complement strand
CACATTATTGCGATGGTTACCTGGTTTGGTGGGCTTTTTTATCTGCCCCGCCTTTTTGTTTATCATGCCATGAGTACGGATCAAATAAGCCAAGAACGGTTTAAGATCATGGAACGAAAACTCTATTATGGCATTATGACCCCAGGCGCAATACTCACCATTCTGCTTGGCATTTGGCTATTACACGCTTATGCTTGGCAGCTATATAAAACGGCATTATGGTTACATCTTAAGCTAGGGCTTGTCTTAATATTAATTCTGTATCATTTATATTGTGGTTATTTACGGCGCCAGTTTCAGCGCAACCAAAATACGCATTCGCATGTGTTTTATCGTTGGTTAAACGAATTCCCAGTGCTAATATTAATAGGGATTGTTATTTTAGCGGTTGTAAAACCTTTTTAAAAGCTTAATCGCACCTTAAGCGGATGCTTCAATTTCAACCATTTCGAAATCTGATTTGGTCGCACCACAATCCGGGCAGCGCCAATTGAGTGGAATATCTTCCCAACGTGTGCCGGCTTTAATCCCGTCATCCGGCCAACCTTCCGCCTCATTGTAAATCCACCCGCAGAGCAAGCACATGTAGCGCTTCATTAGGCTATCTCTCCTCGCTCTTTCGCGAAGTTCACTTGAATTTGACGCCCTTTAAACTCAGATCCATGTAAAGACATGGCACGCTCGGCGTCTTCTTTAGAGACAAAACTGACAAATCCGAATCCACGCGCTTTACCCGTATAACGGTTCACCGGAATATTCACAAACTCAACTTGGCCAAACTGCGCAAAATAAGCCGCTAATTCAGCTTCAGTCGCTGCATAATCGATGTTGCCCACATAAAGTTTATATTGAGAATCTATTTGTGCTGCTGTATTAGAAGCACTGTTCGCAGCATTCTGTGGCGCTTGGCTTTGTTCCATGGGATCCATAAACTCACCCGTTGGCTCTATATCTGCTAACTCTGACAATAATCGATTAGAACGACGAATTTCATTTAAAATTTGATTAAGTTGGTAATTGGTTTGTTCTTGACGTTTAAGTGATTCATCTATTTTAACCATGGCCTTGTTTTGTCTTTTAAGCGCCATGCCATAAAACGTTACAAATATGACTAAAATAACCGCTAAAGACATGACAAAGTGCACATCTATTGAATTTAATATTTCCATTTTAAGAATACCCCGTAAAACCTAACATACATTTAGACAATTTCATAACCCTAGTACTGTTGCATTTTCACTATTCATTCGCTTAAGATTTAAATCACAACACTCGCTAGAGGATCATTTTGATGGACCATTCTACCAAGTTATTCGCCCGGGCACAAACTGTTATTCCCGGCGGGGTTAATTCCCCTGTACGCGCCTTTAAAGGCGTTGGAGGCACCCCAGTCTTCTTCAAATCCGGCAATGGAGCCTATCTTGTTGATGTAGAAGATAAAAAATATATTGATTATGTCTGTTCTTGGGGCCCGCTTATTCACGGACATGCGCATCCCCAAATTCTAAAGGCCCTTGAAGCCGCCCTGCCGCACGGGCTAGGATTTGGTGCCCCAACTGAAATTGAAGTCGAAATGGCCGAATTAATCACCCAATTGATGCCCTCCATTGAACAAGTACGCATGGTCAACTCCGGTACCGAAGCCACACAAAGTGCTATCCGCTTAGCAAGAGGGTTTACAGGACGAAATAAGATCTTAAAATTCCAAGGCGGTTATCATGGCCATACGGATAGCTTGCTCATTAAAGGCGGATCTGGACTATTAACACTTGGCATACCCGATTCGCTGGGTGTACCAGAAGCATTTACAAACGAAACTTTGATTGCACCCTTTAATAATTTAGCCGCCGTTAAAACCATTTTTGACAAATTCGGACATGAAATTGCCGCAATTATTGTAGAGCCTATCGCTTGTAACATGAATTGTATTCCACCCGTAGCTGATTTTTTACCGGGTTTACGCGCACTTTGTAATCAATATCAAAGCCTCTTGATTTTTGATGAAGTCATCACTGGATTTAGAGTTGCACTCGGTGGTGCGCAAGAACACTATCAAGTAACACCCGACCTCACCTGCCTGGGTAAAATTATAGGCGGTGGATTACCCGTTGGCGCATTTGGTGGAAGACGCGACATTATGGCCTATTTAGCCCCCAATGGACCCGTCTATCAAGCAGGTACCTTATCAGGTAATCCTATCGCTTTAACAGCGGGTCTAACAACGTTGCAATTATTAAGAGAACCAAACGTTTATGAAAATTTAAACACAGCAACCGCATATTTGATGAATGGATTAAAAAGTATTGCAAAACAGTTCGATGTACCACTGCAAATACATCAAGTGGGTAGTCTATTTGGGCTGTTTTTTACGACAGAAAACACAATATCGCATTTCGAACAGGTTGAGAAATGCAATATTGAACAATTTAAAAAATTTTTTCATGGCATGCTACAAAAGGGGGTTTACTTGGCACCTTCGGCTTTTGAATCTGGATTTGTATCAACAATGCATACTTCAGCAATCATGGATCAGACTTTAGAAGCTGCGCACAGTGTTATTTCTAATTTCCGGACTTGATCCCAAGCGTTTCTTGCGTTAATAAAACGGGTACAGCAGATCCCAAGGTTACTTCTTGTAAACTAATATGCGTGCGATACGCTAAACATTCTACGCCCAACGTGACTGCTTCTCTCAAACGAATACCGTACAATGGATCAATATTATCTGCGGGACGCAAACAGGTAATCCCGTTATGTTGAATGCAATAAAAAAGGATCGCACGGTGACCCGCTGCTTTTAAGGCCATCAATTCTTCTAATGCGGATATTCCCATGCCCTTTTCTTCGGGAAAATACCCTTCATTTCGTACAGAAGCGCTTAATACCGGCTCTGAATGAATAAAACATTGCTCACCGTTTTCTTTTAATAACATTTCGATCCCGTGTCCAAAACTGGGCATCATCGGACTTTGCAAAAAACGAAATCCTTCTAACTCTGGGATCCGGTGATATTCAATGGCTTCACGTACTAAAATCCCAGCATAACCTTGATTGATAAAAACCAACCAACCGCCATCGACCTCGGTTAGCTCCCAAATATCAAGATATCCCTGAGACAAGCGATTTGGGTTTGAAAACCACACCCGACTCCCTAAAACATCACAATGTGGGAGTGAGCCTAAATTTGGGCAATACAACATGCGCCTTTTTTTATTTTTTAGTGTAACTTCTGCTAAAAAACGAAATGAACGCTTTAATAAAATGGCTTCTATTAATGGACTCTTAAATCTCATAAGCTCAACCGTAAAAAGTTGGTTTGCATTCTTATTCATCGGCCCAAATTTTGATAATTAAAGGTGTAAATGCACCATTGATTGAGGGGAGGGTTTGTGCTATAAATTTATATCTAAAGGATTTCAAATGGATGGGGTACAAAATGAACGCTGAGGCTAAAAAGAAAAAGTCAACGGCCTCTTCTCGCGCTACGGCTAAAACGAAAAAAGCAACAGCGTCAGCAGAGACAACGCCCCCAACACACAAATCTATACCACAACATACCTTGATGCCGTATAAATTTGAACCCTACCAGACCAAGCCTGGTGAGGCTTATATGAACGACCAGCAACTCAAGCACTATCGCGCGATTCTTGAGGAATGGAAAAAAAACTTAATGCAAGAAGTCGATAATACCCTTAAAGAAATGAAAGAAGAAAGCGTGCGGGTATTAGCTGATCCTAACGATAAGGCAACAGAAGAAGAAATTTTTGCTTTTTTACTGCGAGCTCGCGATAGAGAACGCAAACTTATTCGAAAAATCGAAGAAGCACTACAACAAATAGACGATAAAGAATATGGGTATTGTGAATCGTGTGGCGTTGAAATTGGCATTCGACGTCTTGAAGCACGTCCAACCGCCACATTATGCATCGATTGCAAAACTTTGGATGAAATTCGCGAAAAACGCACAGCGCAATGATCTACTTTTATTTTGATGCACGCAGGCAATAATCAATCAGCCCACGCGTCGAACTGTCTAACTCCGTTGTCCTGACAGACGAAGCATCCGCGGATCGCTCTAAAAAGGGCTGAATTTCTTTAATCAATGTTTTTCCTAATTCTACGCCCCATTGATCAAAAGCATTAATTTCCCACAAAACGCTTTGTACAAATACTTTATGTTCATAAACTGCGATGAGAGCGCCCAATACTTTAGGTGTTAACTGCGAAAAGACTAAAGTATTACTGGGTCTATTGCCAAAACACTGTTTTGCATCGCTTAAGTGATCTTTCGTTACATTGGGATCACTGTTTTCTTTAGTGCCTTCCATTAAGGCTTTACTTTGGCTCAAACAGCTGGCCACTAATAACTGATGATGTTCTTTAAAGTCAGGATGACCCTGTCCGGCGACTAAGAAATCGACGGGTATAATTTGTGTCCCTTGATGCAATAATTGCATATATGCGTGCTGTCCATTGCACCCTACACCACCCCAAATAACGGGGGCCGTGGCATGCGATACAAAGCCAGAAACCTGATGTGCCTTTTTGCCATTGCTTTCCATTTCTAATTGCTGCAAATAATCGGGCAATCGGCGCAAACCATCTTCATAGGGGATAATAGCTTGTGTCGTGTATGCCTCAAAATTAATATTCCAAATACCTAACAGGGCCATCAGCACGGGCATATTTTTATCAAAAGGTGTCGTCTGAAAATGTTGATCTATCGCATGGGCGCCTGATAGAAAATCTCTAAAATGTGCCATCCCTAAAAACAACGCAATAGGTAATCCCACCGCAGACCATACCGAATATCGTCCACCAATAAAATCCCAAAATTCAAAAATATTTTCTTTTGCTATCCCAAAGGCTTCTGCTCGTTTGCGCTGCGCGGTTACTGCGATTAAATGATCAATTTTCTTTTTGCCTAAAACAGGTTCAAACCAAATGCTCACCGCTTTTGCATTTTGAAGCGTTTCTACGGTTGTAAAACTTTTGGAATTAATAAGACACAACGTCGTTTCGGGGTTACATTTTTCGAAAAGGGATGCAAGTGTTTTTCCATCGACATTGGAAATAAAGTGCAATCGAATATCGGTCGTTTTATATTCACGCAAAGCCTCGCACACCATAGCAGGACCGAGATCTGAACCTCCAATACCAAGACTAATCACATCGGTTATTTTTTTGCCTGTAGCGCCTAACCTATTGCCCGATCGCACACTTTCCACAAATTTTTCCATGTGTTTGAGTTCTGCATGTATCGCCTGTTTAATATCTTGGCCTTTAATAATTAAGGGCGTACGACTGGGATCACGTAAAGCCGTATGTAATGCCGGATTTTGTTCCGAGATATTAATAATTTCACCCGAAAATAATGCATCAATCTGCGTTTTTAAATCACGGGCGTTTGCGAGTGCAATTAATTTTTCGAGTGTTTCTTGGGTGACGCGTTGCTTGGAATAATCCAATAAAATATTATTCACTTGCAGGGAAAATTTCGCAAATCTGTCTGGGTCTGCAAACAAATCACGAATATGAACATTCACTAAAGAAGCGTGATGTTTTTTTAAGTCTTGCCAAGCAAGCGATGACGTCATGGAAACACTCCACGGTTATTTTTTATCAAAATAATTATCTGAAAAACTATCGCATAAAGAACGGGAGCGCTCATCAGAGGCTCCCTATGCTTAAAAAGACAGACTATTCTTCGTCTTCGTCCTCTTCTTCATCGTCTTCATCCCACTCTTCTTCATCATCTTCCCCAAGAATAACGGGTTGATAATATTTCATATCAGAAGCTTGCGATTTTACAATCAACTCTCCCGCTAAACTGTAACCTGCTTCTAGGGCATCTGCGACTTTCTTTTCAAAAAGATCGGTTGCCTGGCTACTGCCTTCAATAATCATATATGGCTTCATTTGACTCTCCTACTTAGGTTCTAAACTTAACTTCGACGCTTCTTCTTGCGCTTCGTGCGATGACCATGGCTGGCCTCCTGTAAGGCTTTTTCCATCAATATCCGTGTGTCATTATTGGCTTCAACATAAGTCTTCCACCACGCAGCCACGTTTTCAACGGCTTTATCGCCTGTAGCCGCACGCAATAACAAAAAGTCGTAAGCCGCTCTAAAGCGTGGGTGTAAAACCAATTCCGGTACACGCTTCCCCAGACGTCGAATTAAGCGAACCTGCAAAATCCAAATTTCTCGGATAACTTGCGAAATTCGCTTAGAAATGACAAAGCTTTTTTGCTGTTCATGCAATACCCAATCACATGCCTCATAAAAGGCGGAGAACTCCGACACCCCTTCTGCTATTAATAGCATTGCGCGTTCTTGCACAGGGTACCATAAAAATGCACCCAACAAAAAAGGCAAGGCAACCGGCTTACTTTCGTGTACACGTTTATCGGAAGAAACTAAAGCGTCCGTTACAAACGACTTTACAATCCCACTCTGTTCTTTAATTAAACACTGCTCCGCCTGCGGAAACAATACGATAAATAACCCATAATGACGCAGCAATCGAAAACTGGCTTCTGCGAATCCGCTTAAAAACAATTTCATAAATTCATCAAGCAGCCGCGCAGAAGGCACTTGTTTGACTAAAGCACCCAGTTCAAAAAGGGGTTTTTCAGAATCTGGATGAATACTAAACCCCAATTTTGCAGCAAAACGGATAGCGCGTAGCATGCGAACGGGATCTTCTCTATAACGTTGACTGGGGTCCCCTATCATTCTTAGGCAGCGTGCTTTCAAGTCCTCTAAACCGCCGACATAGTCTAGCAATGTAAAATCGGCGATATTGTAATACAATGCATTCACTGTAAAATCGCGCCTATAAACATCGTCTATCAGCATGCCATAAATATTATCACGCAATATCATGCCTTCTTCCGAATGCACTAAATGTGGGCTGACCGCTTTATCTTGTGAATTAGCTCTAAAAGTCGCGACTTCTATAATATGATATCCAAAATGCACATGCGCTAAACGAAAGCGCCGACCAATCAATCTGCAATTGCGAAACAATTTTTGGATTTCTTCAGGTAGTGCATTCGTCGCCACATCAAAATCTTTAGGGTGCAGATCGAGCAGCACATCCCGTACCCCACCACCCACGAGATAGGCCTGATACCCAGCATCATGTAGTCGATACAAAACTTTTAGTGCGTGTCTGCTGATATTACTACGCGACACACAATGTGCACTACGAGGAATGATCACGGGATTTTCGGGTATTGTCTGATTTTGATGACGCTGCGCCGCTTTTTTTCGAATGGCGCAAAACCATTTTCGTATGTTAGTTAACATCTAAAATAAATACAGCCTCTCTGTAGACAACCTTTGCATGACCCGTATAATAACACCCTTGATGCTCCCTTCGTCTAGTGGCCTAGGACGCTGCCCTCTCACGGCGGTAACAGGGGTTCGAGTCCCCTAGGGAGCGCCAATGAAATCAAACAGTACTACACTTAAATTCCCCGTCAAAAATTTTAAGTTATTTTAATCAACTTATTCTGCACGTCCTCTTAGTACTGCTATCCTCTTGATTACGCTTAGCAGCGGCAGGTTTAAAACCCTGATATTGCGTTAGCATAGAACCTTTCTGTTCCTCAAGATTCCTTGGTAAAGGTGTTGTAATGCCGTCTTCCTTTCTTGTTGTGTTTCCCTGGGTGCTCAATGATAAATTTTGAGCGGGTGCTTGCTGGTCTTGTAAATGTCTTCTTAACTCTGCAATATCTAGGCTTCCTGTTTTTGATAGCTGCTCTATAACCAAAGACGATAGACGAGGCAAGATTTTCGCTTGTTCTTCCGTAATTAAAATACAATAGCTCGATTTCCCGGCAAACCCTCGCATGTAATAGCCCGCAGGCGCCCCTGTTTCATCAAAATCAATCTGGCAGCTGATATGGCTATTCAGATACGCCGCTGCTAAGGTATAGGATACAAAAGCGAATAGGTTAGGATGATTGGCATTACCTGCCAAAAAAGAGGGTATTAGCGTAAATATTGAGTCTATGCGCATTTCGAAAATACGCAATGTTTTATCGTTATTCAGAGCAGAAGATATGCCTAAAAGCCAATCTAAAAATAACGCGGGAACTGCAGCATTGCTTAATTTATCCAGTGCCACTGCGGCAGAGCCGCGCACAGCGCTGTCTTCATTCGCCAGCAGTCCCAGGAGCACGTCTAGAATCTTTTGCGTTGCAAAAGCCTCGCCTAGATTACCCAGTGCCCTTGCGGCAGAGCCGCGCACATTGCTATCTTTATCCGCCAGTAGCCTCAGGAGCGCATCCATAATCTTTGGCGTTGCGGAAGTCTCGCCAAGATTACCCAGTGCCCTTGCGGCAGAGATGCGCACATAGGGGTCTCTATCCGCCAGCAGCCCCAGGAGTGCTTCCAGAATCTTTGGCGTTGCGGAAGCCTTGCCAAGCTTACCCAGTGCCTCTGCGGCAGAGCGGCGCACCTCGCTGTCTTTATCCACCAGCAGCCCCAGGAGTGCTTCCAGAATCTTTGGCGTTGCGGAAGCCTTGCCAAGCTTACCCAGTGCCTCTGCGGCAGAGCGGCGCACACCGCGGTCTTCATCCGCCAGCAGCCCCAGGAGCGCGTCCAGCGTCTTTGGCGTTGCAGAAGCCTCGCCAAGATTACCCAGCGCCTCTGCAATAGAGCGGCGCACATAATCATCTTCATCCGCCAGCAGCCCCAGGAGTGCCTCCAGAATCTTTGGCGTTGCGGAAGCCTCGTCTAGATAACCCAGCGTCTCTACAACAGAGCGGCGCACATAAACATCTTCATCCGTCAGCAGCCCCAGGAGTGCCTCCAGAATCTTTGGCGTTGCGGAAGCCTCGCCTAGATTACCCAGCGCCTCTGCGGCACAGCTGTGCACATGGGTGTCTTCATCCGCCAGCAGCCCCAGGAGCGCATCTAGAACCTTTGGCGTTGCGAAAGCCTCGCCAAGCTTACCAACCAGCCCTGCGGCAGAGCTGCGCACCAATACCTCTTTATGCGTCAGCAGCCCCAGGAGCGTGTCCAGCACCTTTGGTGTTGCGGCAGCGGCACCAAGCTTACCCAGTGCCAATGCGGCATAGATGCGTACATAGAAGTTTTTATCCGTCAGCAGCCCCAGGAGTGCCTCCAGAATCTTTGGCGTTGCAGAAGCCTCGCCAAGCTTACCAACCAGCCCTGCGGCAGAGATGCACACCAATACCTCTTTATGCGTCAGCAGCGCTACGAGTGCATCCAGCATTTTTGGCGTTGCAGCAGCTGCACCCAAGTTACCTAGCGCATCTGCGGCAGAGCAGCGCACATCGTTTCCTTCATGCGCCAGCAGCCCCAGGAGCGCCTCCAGAATCTTTGGCGTTGCAGAAGCCTCGCCAAGCTTTCCTAGTACCTCTGCGGCATAGCTGCGCACAGTTCTCTCTTTATCCGCCAGCAGTCCCAAGAGCAGGTTCAGCGTCTTTGGCGTTATAACCCGAATAGCGCCTATCCATGCTGATAAAAAACGCTTGTCCTTCGGTTGGTTAGGCTCTGGGATTAGCGCATACAAATCTTGCTTTTCGCTCATGCAAAGGTTTGGGCTAATCCGGCAAGCGGAAAAAAACGGCGCGTTGATGAGCGAAAGTTTTGATAGCCCATCTCTATCATGGCTTGTAATCCTTTTTGCTGTTTGATACAGTTTCAAAAAACTGGATTGCAATTGTTTTACAATCGGTTCAATTGCTTTTTGATTATTAGGTTCGAGACCTTCATCAATGCAGCGGGTCAACAAACCTAATGGGTAATGCTCGAAGATGTCTTTTTGAGCGCTGGATGGGTCTTGCAGTTGTTGTAAATAACTTTTATATACAGGTGTGTTTTCTCTCAATAAGCCAGCCGTAAACCACCACACAATTTGCCAGCGGGGATTGTATTTTTCTTTTGATATTATTTTTCCAACGGAAGTCTGGGTTGTGGGTTCTTGACTGCTGAATCCCGCGGCAAGATAAATGGCGGTGTAATATTCCTGAAAAGTTAAGTGCAAGAATTCATAATCTTGCTTTTTTTTTGGCAAACTGCTCGACTCTAATACCGGTTTAATTAAACCCAAGTCACAAACCTTTTTAAAAAACGCGTCACCTATGGCTTCTTTTTGCTGCTGACTTTGTGGCATCTCTTTGTCAATATAAGCTTGGAGGGCAGCGCCTATTACCTGCAAGGGGATAATGATGCGTTCGGCTTCAAAACTTTGAAAAGCGAGTGTTGCTAAAAAAAAGCGTTCCTTTTGATAGTGTCTGGTAAAATCGGTGTTAGCCCTTATCGCTTGTCTGACTGCATTGGGTAAAGCCGCCTCCTCTCGGGTATAAGAACGTTCATATAATTTTTTTTCCATCACTTGATAAAGACGGGTCATAGAAGACAATCCTGCAAGTCCTTGGGTTAAACCTTCAACCTGCATTTTTTGGATGGCCTCCTCCATAATGCCGCATAATAAATTAAGATTGAGCGGAATGTGGGCATTAGCCCAAATGACAGGTTGTTTACGCAATGTCTCTGTTAAAGTGTTCACCAAGGTTTGTTCACAAGACTCAAAATAGCTTTGGATGTATTCATTGATGTTCTCATCTGTAAATCCAATGATTTCGAGATTACGCCGCTTTTCGGTGATCTCTCCGGCACTGCAAGGTCTTGTTGTCATTAATAAGCTAAGTTTGGCATATTTGCCGCTCCCTGTTAATAAGTTCTTGAGCATGGATTGGCAAGGATGGTGCTCAGGCGTTTCATCATAGCCATCTAGGATTAACAGCACTTGATTTTGATGAATGGCGGTTTCAATACTCTGTTTCCAGAGTTCGTCAAATTCTTTTTGTTCCCAATCATTGAATTGGCTGAGCCGTATCCACTCGGGTAAGCTAAGTTCGGGGGTATTTGGCAAAAGACGGAGTTTGCGCAAGGTTAAGGTAAATACCCAAGTATAATTTGTATAGAGCCGCCCTTTGCTCCATTCATGGGCTGCATAACGCACAAAAGTGGTTTTACCAATACCCGCGCGGCCTTGTACTAATAGCAGCCGGGGTGCTTCATGGGTATCCTTAGCCTGCACTTGATTATTAAATAACTCTCGGATCGGCTTAAATAGATTCTCCGCTTTAATCACACGTTTATCGCCAAATAAATCTTCAACACTGGCCATGCGAGCATCTTTATATTTTTCCGTAGGTTTTGCTTCTGCGGATTCTTTTGACTCTTTATCTTCTTCTGGCTTTTTAGTTTTTAAGTCCGTGCACAATATCTGCAAATTAATATACTGTCCTGCCAAGGTCAAAGGCCGCCCAAAAATACCCGTAATAGTGGTGTACTCCGGTGCAGAGTAACCCTCTTTAAGTTGTCCGAGGGCTTCTGCTTCTTTTAAGCCCAATGCTGTTTGGTGGGTTTCTAGCAGCTTAACGATGCCTTTATCTCTTAATTCTGTGCTTTGCCTAGCCAACTCTAAGGCTGTGCCGCTGGGTGTTTTGATGTGTACATTGGCTCCCGCTTCCAATAAAGCAATAATAACCTTTACATCCCCCATTTGAACAGCAATATAAAGCGGCGTTAGCCCATTAATTTCCGGCGTATTTACATTTGCGCCTGCAGTTTTAAGTGCTGTTATAACTGCCGCACCTCCAGTGCAGGCAGCCGCACAAACCGGCGTTGTACCGCTGTCATTCGGCGTATTTGCATCCGCACCCCCAGCCTTTAAGGCCAGTATAATCTCCGCACGCCCATAATAAGCAGCAGCATAAACCGGCGTCCAGCCGTAATTATCTGCCTTGTTGACATCTGCCCCTGCTTTAATTAAAGGTTCTATAAAATGAATGTGACCACAAGTGGCTGCCCAATATAAAACATTTCCTCCCTGTTCCGCATCGACTTCATCAATGAACCTTTTTCCTGATGGATCTGTCTTTAGTTTTAAAACTTCAAAAAATTCCTTTTCGTTATTGTCTTTAATCGCTTCTATAAGTGTCATAGTTATTTCTCCTGCTCAAAGTCATGTAAGTGTAACAAAGTTTATTTACGCTTCAAAATAAAAAATCTTGAAATTTTTTGAAAACAGCATCATAACTTTTAAACTGACTCATAAAATTTTAGGCAGACCAATGATGTGGAGCACAAGATTTTCAGTCAGCGCCATGAAGTTTTGCCATCTTGATTTTTCGAACATTTTCGCGCGAAAAAATGTACAGCATTTGTCGCACGATATCCAGCGATATCTTACTCAACTACGCAAATCTTCCGCCAATATTTCTAGCAACAAACTCTTTACGAGTTACAGTCGATTCTGCTTGACTTCTTCTAACTGTAATATCATAAGGCCGTTAAATATCGTTTAATAAAAGGACTGATTTCTCTGATCTGTTCTGGAATAATTGGATTTTCATAAATACATTCAATGAGATTCCTCTTAATAATTTCATCATTTGGCAACAGTACCAGTGCTTTTTCCCAAGTCGCTTTCGCTTCTTGATATTGCATGAGTCTATAGTACACCGAGCCAAGGTTATTCAAGGTTTCATTGAGATGAAATTTATCCTCTTTGGGGTAATGCTTTATCGCATTTTGATAATATTGAATGGCCATGAGATAGTTTTTATTCTCTACGGCTTCTATCCCTAAAATATAATTCGTTCTGGGATGATTCGGATTTTTTTGTATCGCCTTTTCTAAATATTCAATGGATTCCTTGTGGTCAAAATATGACCAACAAATACCATAACGACATAGTACTTCTGCTGTTAATCCTACTTTTAATTCTGCTTCCTTCATAAAATGGAGTGCTACACCGAGATTCCCTGCTTCTGCTTGACACATCGCCTCAGTAATATCATAAAATGATTTTTGACAACAATATTTGAATTTTTTACCAGAAGCACAAGGACACGGGTTATAAGTCTGAGGAATGGATGCCTCCATTTCCTCCCTCTCCGATGTTGAAAGTGGTGGCAAATGTTTTCCGCCTTTAAATTCATAATCAAAAGATTCTGAAAACGGCCTAATCATTTTTTTCAAATCCTTATAAGGCACATCGGTGGTTTTAACATTTAAGCCCTTTGTAATTGACTTTAAAGCAGTAACATACGGATCGTTTTTTGCAATAAAAACTTGCCTTGGCCATCCTCCTGTTTCAGTTTTCGCGTTATTGAGAAGGTTAGAAACATCAGAAATTTCGGGTAAATCAACTGTCAATATGTGACCCAAACATACCTTAGAATAGGCATCCAACAGCAGATAAATATTACAATGTCCGTCTTGGGTTGTATACAGGTCTTCCCGATGTAAAACCCAAGCCTCATTTGAGCCGAAAACGCGTGGGATCATTCATCTACCTCTATAACATCATTCACTCGTACATTCCACTTTTTGCTTACAATTGCACCTTCTGCATGTTTATCGGGTCTTAGCGAAACAATTTGGATTTTCTGTTGCATCAACCATTCATGAAGCAAACAAGTTACTTTTTCTCCGCCACAAAAATCTAATAAATAACCCAATCTTTGCAGAATTGCAAGTGGAACCTTGTCTTTTGCGCTTTCAAGTAATTCTTTTGGATCCAATGTTTCTAAAAGTTCAGCTAACACAGTTACCACATTGTTCAAATATCCTACGTTCTTTACGTGAGTAATTAAATCAATGACAGTAACTTCGGGCTTTGAAATCCACAAATAACCAGTTGTGGTTTTTAATTTTATTTTTTGATTATCTTTTAAATAAGACTTCTTGAAAAATTGGATGTCTATCCTATTTTTATGGATGGGGCGAAAAATTTTATTACCTACAATTTGAAACTGCTGAGGTTGTTGATGACCAGCCCCTTGTAAAGCTGCAGCGCTAAGAAGCCCCACATAATAGTCACAATTCAAATGACTCATTAAAGCATCAATAAACCACGTTGGGGGTAAGGCTCCAGCTTTACGATATTCCACAGGTACAATTAAATAAAATTTTTCATGGAGACGAACAATAACTTTCTTGGTTTGTAGACGTTGCAGAGCTGATCTCAAAGCGATCTCGGAGATAACTAAATTTTTTAATGCGTCTTCAAAGCTGAAGGTGTATTCTCCTCGACTTTGAATATTTTGGACGAATTCGTATAGCTTTTCATGTTTCATTTGCAAAATATAGCGTTTTTCGACGCATGTTGCAAATAAAAAACCCATCTGTTGCCCAAACAAGTCGGAGGCCAGCGTTATGAACTACTGTATGACTTTTGATTCCAGAGCACGCAAAAATTACGCAAGGATTTTTGTTAGCCAATTAGTTTATGAAAAATTTCATTGTAACTGTTTGATTTTATAGAGTTTAATGGTGGCCCGTGTTGGGATCGAACCAACGACCCGCTGATTATGAGTCCAACGAGCCAACTTTAAGCGGTAACAGGGGTTCGAGTCCCCTAGGGAGCGCCAGCAAAATTAACTAAAATCGTATTGCACCATTAAACGGTTATAAATAAACCGTCCGAAAACTGGATGATGCTTTAAAAAACCCACGCGGTAGCGAAGTGAAAGATTTTTCAATTGTCCATTAGGCTTATATGTCAGGTCAAAATCTGTTTCGGATGTGTTGGGTATAAATGGGCTTGTCTTATACCTCGCATAGCACACTAAGAAATGCAGCTGTTTTTCAAAAAAATTGTATTGTACGGTTCCTTTCATTGCCGAACCTGCTGATTTTTCTATGAGTCCGGCTATCATAGCGGTTGTATAAAGCGGATCCGAAGTATAACCACTTGTATAAGGAGACACTATATCTCCATTTTGAAATGAACCCGTATGTTTGGGAATGTTGTTATAGCCGATTGTCACACTGCCATCCGCAATCTCAGCGCCCAATAATGCACCATAGACATCAGAATTCTTCTTAGCAACACTTGACGTGTTAAAAACAGGATTTCCATCATTATGTTCGTGACCGACCTGAACTCCTACTATGGGCTTTACTAAAGTACCTATATCCATTGTATAAGAAACATCACCGTAATAAAGCTTTGCAATATTATAAAATTGATAGCCCCATACTTGCGCTTTGAAATCACACTGTTTGTATTGTGCACCTAAAGCGAGCGTACCCATAACCGTTTGATTGTCTAAAGCGTTTACAGGTGTCCCTAGATTGATTGGGCTATAAAGATTGGTTTTCGAAAAACCACCTTTGATTCGGCTTTTAAAACGAATCATACGCATTGCAGTTAAATCAAAATCTGTCATGGGTGTAATTTTTGCGTAAAGCCCTTGATAAGTTGCAGGAATCATGCGTGTGTCTGCCTCATTCAACCAGGGAGTACTAATCAGCTGATTACCTATTCGTGTTAGAAAATAATTATTTTCATACTGTAGAAAGGCTTGGCCCAAAGTCGTCACCGGCTTGCCCGGCAATGTCAGGTCCACTTTGTTTGGATTATGAGAATTAAGCCCCAGAGGCTGTGCTGTATAGGCTGTGGCACCCATACGAAATCCATAAAAACAATCTTCCGTTAGCGCGTTAAGCTTGCCGCCAAAAGAAAAGGCTTTTTGATTCGACAAGTTAGGGTTAGTATAGTTACGCTGAAAAAAATAAGTCCGCAAGTTTCCATCAAGGTGAAGATAAGGAATTGAAGGTAATATATGTTGTTCCGCTAGGTTGCTTTGCGTACCCTTAGGCGCTATCGCTTGGACCTCGCCGGCCATCAAGATGAAGCATACACTTTGTAATAGAATGACATTGATTTTTCGCATTAGTTTTGTACCCGCTGAATGAATCATTACCTCGATTTACCAAGTAGATTTCGGTTTATCGTTACTTACTTTAGCAATTGCTGCGTTGCAACATCCTGCCCTAATATTTTTCCGGCATTTTCTACTGAAAGGGGGCGGCTTAGATGAAAGCCTTGTACCATATCTGTCGATATATTTTGTAAAATTTCTAATTGCGCCGCTGTTTCAACACCTTCTGCAACAACCGACATTTTTAATGCTTTCGCTATCAAAAGAATAGCCTGTACAATCACTTGACTTTCAACATTATTGGATAGTGACTTAATAAAAGATTGATCAATTTTAATTTTATCTATTGCGAATTGATTAATATAGCTCAAACTTGAATAACCGGTTCCAAAATCATCAATATCTATCATAACGCCAATTTCTTTAAGTTTTTGAATTTTTGAATTTACCTCATGATTATCACTCAGCAATATATTTTCCGTTAATTCCAACTCAAAGTATTTGGGTTCAAGTCCAGTTTCATCTAAAATAGTTTTAATTTCTTCAACAATATTTTTTTGTTTAAATTGAATGCCCGACAAATTGACTGAAATAGGTATTAGCGGCAAACCACTGTCTTGCCAGCGTTTATTTTGTGCACAAGCAATGCGCATTAGCCAATTTCCAATGGGTATAATAAGACCACTACTCTCTGCTATGGGTATGAAAACTTTTGGTTCTATTAAACCCAATTTTGGGTGCTGCCATCGAAGCAAAACTTCCATAGAGGCAATTTTTTTCTCAATGACATTAAAGGATGGCTGATAATTTAAAAATAATTCATTTCTGGTAAGTGCCTGTCGCAAATCATTTTCCAGCTCCAATCGCAACAAGGATCTGTCCTCCATTGCTTTTTCAAAAAACTCAAATGTCCCTGTTCCTTTTTCTTTCGCATGGTACATTGCAGAATCAGCATTTTTAATTAAAGTAATCGGATCATCTCCATCTTTTGGAAAAACACTGATGCCAGAGCTAAATGTAACAGTAAACTCATGATCGACAAGATGATAAGGTTGCGTTAACATCTTGTAAAGTCTTTGCACCGCAGGCAAAATTTGGTCCTCATTATTGGTGTTGCTTGTTAATATAGCAACAAACTCGTCTCCACCTAAGCGTGCAGCCGTGTCGGCATTTACACTATAATCCAAACGAATAACAGTATCACTCTCTCGTAAGCAATTTTTTAATCGTGCGGAAAAAGTTTTCAATAATGTATCTCCAACATCGTGCCCGAAACTATCATTGACGCGCTTGAATGCATCCAAATCCATAAATAATATTGCAACATAAGTTTTGT
>Ga0207045_1117_pt1 | contig 17214 bp, 9 predicted proteins | sample Alteio_BWMinCont_69_FD_153299 | JGI IMG/M metagenome (GOLD analysis project Ga0207045, IMG submission 153299) | Enriched cells from forest soil in Barre Woods Harvard Forest LTER site, Petersham, Massachusetts, United States -... | ecosystem: Environmental > Terrestrial > Soil > Temperate forest >... | reverse complement strand
CACACCCATCCACCATTGCGTCGTCCAAGGCTATCATAAGAGAAAGACTGCGTGAGTCCGTTGCCCATCTGGTAACTGATTGGACCATTCGGCCCATTTTGGACATTCGAGACAAGCGATCCAGGATGCGTAGCGCCGTTTAAAGAGCTCGAAATTAACTGAATCTCATTGGCCAGGGAATAGTTGTACGAGGTAGTAACGCCCGAACCATCTCCAGTACTCTTCAGATTCCCAACCCAGTCATAGGTATACAACGCATACTTATTATCGGCGCCATTTCCGCAGCCTGAAGGCTGGCAACTTCCCATGCCATTGATCCTGCCCATTGCATCATAGCCGTAAACCGTAGCAGCTCCATTGGGGCTGGAGGGACCTGACACATATCCCTCTGTTAGACGTCCCTTGACATTGGTCTGTGAAAAATTGGGCCATCCCGAGACTATATCGTAGATGAAATTCTTCTGTGGAGTTCCATCGCTGTACGTTATGGTGATTGGCCGACCAACCGAGTCATACTGCGTCGTTGTCGTAGTCAGTGTGGAAGCGCTCGTCTGATTCGCTTTCGGGCGTTGGCGCGTTACGACCAGACCGGTGCCGTTGTATGCATAGCTATATGTCGTCAGGCCGGGTTCAGGAGCCTGAACCGATGTGGACCGTCCAACCCAATCCGTCTGGAAGACACGGGTTTGTGCACCCTGCGTTACGGTCGTTTTATGATTGACAAGGTCATAGCTGTAGTTGGTTGTGAATCCTGTTGTATTTGTAATGTCCGTTCCGCAACTGACGGGCGATCCGGAACCGGGCATACTGCTATTCGATGAGATCTCGCATACGGTGGTGATTCTGCCCAGGCCGTCCACCTGAGAAATGCGGCTCACGCCATTCTCGTCTGTCACCTGTGTTGCGCGACCCGTGTACACGTAATTGATCGCTGTCCCGTCTGCATGCGTGATCTGTTTGACGCGTCCGAGAGCGTCGTAGCCATACGTATCCCCCGACCCAGAACAGACTTTTGGCGTACTCCAGCCATTTCCTTGATAGGTATAGGAGTGAAAGCTGAGTCTTCCATCCGCATCGTAGCAGTAATCATTTTGATAGTACGAGTTGGTCGCTTGACCATTTGCCACTGCGGTTCGGCTAGGCCTGCCGTACCCATCGAGCAATGGCTCAACACCCCCATAATTGCTCGCATTCTGATAAGTGTAGACGCCGACTTGATTAGGCGATTCGTGATTGTAATAAGTTTTGCCGACCATGTTCCCATTGCCGTCGAGATTGTCGACCTCAAGAGGATCGAGCATACCAGTGTACTTGTAGGTCGTCTGAGCGCCGTTGGGGTCAGTTGTGCTGGTGAGCAATCCGGTGTTCGCATCGTAGCTGGTTCCGGTTGGAAGGCTGACTCCGCTGGAGGGCGTGGGCGGAACAATGCTCGATGTGAAGATGTCCGAGCCGTCGTAGTTATATGTTGTCGCGCCCGTTGGTCCGGTACTCGTTAGGAGGGCACCGGTTGTGTCGTAGGCGTTCGTTACGTTCAGCGTCGTGCCTGACGAATTGATCCACTGATGAGTGGATGTGAGGTTGCCCCGCGGCGTGTTCACGGGCGCTGGCTGAGGAGAGCCGGCAAATGTTGAAGGTGTGGTCTCGTCGTATCCATAGGTCGTCTCCTGGAATGTGCTTCCGTTCGCTGAGCTGATGGCAGAAGCCAGACGGTAGAAGGCTATATTGTTAGGGCCAATATATGTGTTGTAGGTGTTTGTTGTCGTGACACCGGTGTTCTGATCCTGTGTTAAGCCTTGCGCAGCATAGGTTTGCGTATCGGTGTCAATGAGTGTTCCGTTTTGATAAGTATTCAAAACAACGGTAGAAAATTGAGACGCTACAGAATTTGCCGAGCAAGATGAACTGGTGTCGTTGTAGCAGGTCTTGATTTCTTGCAACGGCGTTCCGCTCGCTGTCCCGTTGTAGACTGCGTGGTCGGTCTCATAAAAGGAGCCGGCGGAATTTATCAGAAAGCTGGCCGTTGTGACGTTATTCAGAGCATCTTTGATTGAGGTATTCGATTGCGTAGTACTGATTCCGGACCGCGCGTAAGTTGTCGACCCATCAGAAGTAGTCCGGATCAAGCCTGAGGTCGTGCCATCAGACTGAATACCATTGTTCCCGCCAGTGTAGGTGTAACTGATTACGCCACCTGTACGAAGAGTAATGCTGGCGATACGGCCGGTGACCGCCGAGGAGTTGCCAGGAGTCTTTTCATAAGTGAATGAATAAGAGCTTCCGTCACCCGAATAAACGATTGAGCTAACCAACGGCACACTCGATTTGCTGTATTCAGAAACTCCAGAGACCCCAAAGGCAGTCTGAACCGTGTACGATCCGTAGTTGACTGTTACGGTTTGGCTGCTGCCGTTTGAGTCGGTATAGGTGTAGACAACCGGATTTGGAGCGGACCCTGAGGCCGTTAACACCTTCTTGCCCATGGTGTCAGTGAATATGCCAGTGCCAGAGGCGGAAATCTGATTTCCGTTGGTGTCTGTGAATGTGGCTGCCCCTCCTGTTGTCTGCTCCTGAAAGCCATCAAGTGAGCCGTAAACAGGAACTACAAATTGTGAACCATCTCGTGTAAAGACTGTGTAGGCCGTCCCGCCGGAGCGGTATATTGTCAGGCCAGAATTATCACCGGTCACATATGTTCCAGATCCTGTGGGGGCAGTCAGATTTCCGCATTGGCTAGTGTAGCTCGGCTCATTAAATCCGTGACTCATACCATGATTGTCATGATAGGTAAAACCTGAATACGTCTCTTGTTCCGCGATGGCCCCATCTATAGTGCAAGATCGCAGGGCGATGTTATATGTTATGTAACCGTAAAGTACGTTGGTTACGTCAGTCCAACCCCACTCTGCCGCCGGCGTCCAAGTTACTATGCCATTTGAGCTTTTGGGCGACCAGATCAGTCCGTCATAGTTCAGTGCGTAGCTAAAGTTACTTCCGCCGCGTCCCGGCTTGCTAAAAATCGGGATCGAGAAGTGGACATTGAGGTTACCGCGGTTGATCGTGTCGAATCCCGGATTATCAAATGGGCCAAACGCGTATAGCCCAGTAGCCTGAGATTTGGCCGTGACAGTGAGCGTCAAAGTGACAAGGCAGACGAAGAGGGCTTTCAGGAATCGCATGGTCATGTCTCTCACGAGAATCAGTTATTGACGACTGCAGTGGAGAGCGTGATATCCAACGAGAGGACTCCGTTGAAAAAGCGCTCAATATGGAAAGGAATGGCGACTCCATTGATCGTTTGGTAATCCGAGTATCGAATCAAAACGGGAATATCGACCCCTGCACTGTCATCAGGATAAACAGCGTAAGAAAACGAAGTAGGCAGGAAACTTGAGGCGTCAAAGGTCAGATCGCACGAACCAATATGCGCGAAGAGTCTGGCTTGCTCCGCATTTGCTGTCGGCATCTGTTTTGCCCAGTGAAGAACAATGTTGCTGCCCTCCGAGGTAGACCCGATACTGAATGATCCACTTGGCGGCAATTGACTGCTGAACAAAGTGACTTCAGGAAGGGGCCATGCCAATGGCATGATGCAGTTGTGCGCTGCTGCTGAGTGCGCAATGCCATCTGTCCCCGACCAGGAACACCCATGGCCTTTTGCGAAAGCATCTTGGATCTCAGATCTTTCTCCGGAACTTAATTGCATCTGCACACTGGATGAACCGTCTGCGCGAACAGTCATTGTCACCGTACCATTCTCATGGTCCGGCCCGACCACGCGCTCCAGTTGCCCAGAAAGCACTATCGACGATGCCGGGCCGTTTCGAGCAAAGGCCTGGCTCGCGTTAAGCAGGAGTTGCTGCAGGCTGTTGATTTGGCTAAAGCAGTTGGGTGATGAAGCCACCAGAACGAGACACAAGAGAACCGGCAGGTGACGGCGCATCTTCCTAGCACGCTCCTAAGAGAATTTCGAAGCTGTTTTCTAGCACGAGGAGACTACTGCGTTGCTGCACAAACTGCTAATGATTTGTTATCTGAATCGGCAAATGCAGGGTACAGAAGTAATGCAAATTACCCGAGAACGTTCGGCAAATCCACAACAACAGAAGTGTTCACTGACAGCAAGTTAGTACATATCCTTAGCCTCTTATTTGCTTAGGTGTTGTACTTAAGGAAATCGGGAAGAATTGGAAAATCCCTTCGTTTTTATAAAGATTTTCTGGAGCACTTATGTGGAAAACTTGTTCGCTTAGCCTTCCGCGTGGCCCGTAAATGTGGACAATTCCGGGTCTTCTCATGGAAGGGCAATGCACTCATCGAAGCAGTCGCGGGCCGGTTGTCGGCAATCGTTATCCTCCGTCGTGAGGATGAACAGATTTTGACGTTGATATTATGTTGCGCGCTCGAAGCGCACCCACCAATAGATGTGCTGACCCGCTACTGTCGTGCAACATAACTTCCTGCGCCACATAAGAGATCAAGCTCGACGGGTATCGGCTTGAAGTGGTGAGACTGAGAGGCGAAACCACCCTTTATTCTCGCCGGCGAAACGTGTTAGATGGCAGATATCCCTATATTGCGAATGCACTAAAGGGCCTACCGGACGGAACGGTCATCGATGGAGAACTTGTGGCGCTTGATTCCAAGGGGCGCCCCAATTTCAATCTGTTGCAAAACTTCACCTCAGCGGAATCGCACATCATCTACTACGCCTTCGACATTCTCACACTTAAGAATCGCGACCTGATGACGTTTCCACTTTCGGAGCGGCGGGAGATTTTACGGTCCGTACTCGAACCTGACCCCCATGTCGGAATTTCGGAGGTATCAGACCGAAGCGCGGCGGAGATGCTGACGTTTGTGAAGAAACATGGTCTTGAAGGTGTAGTAGCGAAGCGGTCCGATAGCGTCTATCAGCCTGGCCGGCGAACGGGCCTCTGGACCAAGCATAGGATCAACCTTGGCCAGGAGTTTGTAATAGGGGGCTACATTCCCAGCAATCTTGGCGTCGATTCGTTGGTTGTGGGCTTCTATCGCGGCGGAGATCTCATCTACGCCGCTCGTGTACGTGCGGGGTTTGTGCCTTCCACGCGGCGTGAGGTCTTCGACAAACTCAAACATCTGAAAACGCCTCTCTGCCCTTTTGCAAATCTGCCCGAGATTGGCAGTGGCCGTTGGGGCGAAGGCCTTACGTCTGAAAAGATGGAGGAATGCATCTGGGTACGACCTGAAACCGTCGCACAGATCGACTTCTTAGAATGGACGGAGGCAGATCATCTCCGGCACACAAGGTTTGTCGCCCTCCGTGAGGACAAAGACCCTCGCAAAGTCATAAAAGAGACGGGATCAGACTCTAGTTAAGGCAATAATATACTTGACTCAGCAGCGTGGAGCCGTTTCATTTTGTTCCGTTATCTCGATGAGCAGGCTTTCCGTTACAACAACCGCAAGGGCATGAAGGACGTTGACCGCTTCAATACAGCTTTGTCACTAGTTACCGGGCGTCGGCTGACTTATCAGCAGGTGACTGGGAAGAAGGTTTAAGAAGCGGCTTTCTTCTTTCTCTTTGTTTCGGCCTTTCGTTCCTCTTCGGCCTTGAGGCGTTTCTTCAACTCTTCATGGGACACAGACATAATTGTATCCATTGCCTTGTCGAAGTTTTCGAATTCTTCGGAAGGCTTAGAGGTCATTCTTTAACTCCAGTAGCTTCTTCGTCCTTCCGCTGTTTTTCCAATGCAATGTTGACGCGTTTGACCATTTCCTCTATGCCATTAACATCGTGGCGAACCCTAATGTTTCCGTCATTGCCCACTTCGACCAAAATTCCAGGAGGAACCTTAGAGAGTGGGTCGTTTATTTGAAAGCCACGCTTTGCACTTTTTGCTATCGCCTCGTTGATCTGTTCCTCGTGCATTGTCTGTGCTGTGACTGCAAAGTTAACTAACGCTTTGTGGAGGTCGCGGGAATAAATGGAAGTGTCTGCGCAGGCAAGAAGAATCTGATTGGTATAGGCTTCAAACTTATTCAGCCGGTCTCTAAGGGTGTTTATGTATTCTTCAGTCTCAATCCAAATACCGTTTTCACGAATAATTGCCAAGGAAAACGGCCCCTTAATGTAATTAGAAGACTCCTCGCCGATCACCAAGACATTCACAGCGGCAATGACAGCTTGTTGCAAACTCATGTTTGGCTGATACATGCGTGTGGCCGTCACCTTATACAGTGGTTCCTCCCAACCAATTAACTCAACATCGCCCAGTTCTTTGAGAATGTGCTGGTAAGAAACCCAAACTTTGTACTCTTTGGACGCGGGACAACTAACGGCTATAAAGAGCTTCATGCTTTGTTCAGACGCAAGGTCTTTTGAGTAGAACAGAGCAAGTTCGTCTTCCAAGAGAAATAGAGCGTGGTCAGTCGTGGGGGGTAGACTCTCTTGTGAGAATCTGCGTTTCACTCGAATAATGAAACCTTCTATAGGGTCTGCATCGCCACTTCCAGCAATGACCAGTTGATACCCAGCTACAGATATCGGGGCTATCTTCTGCACGGTTTGACGGAAGTCTCCGATAGTCTCTTGGGAATCGGCGCAGATAGCAACGCCGTCTTTAGTTCTGAAAGCTGCTATGAGCGTCATGCGTTTCCTTCTGGGTCGTCCTTTTACGTGAGGTGTGATCAACTCGCACCCCCAAACACAGATGGTCGCAAACCATTAGGAATGTCGTCAAAATTTGGTTGATTATCAAGCAATTTCAGGGTCTCCTTTTTTTGGGTTGGAGACCCTCCAGTGTCGGCAATAATGTTAATCAACTTGCTGAGTCAAGTATATTATCACCCTAGTTAAGGCGCCTGACGCTCATCACCAGTAACCGGCCTCACCAAAACAAGGACCAAAGCCAGCTAAGGGGGGTGAGTGTACCGGGACATGCGTTACGCTGTGGACCTGACACATCCATTACAAGCCCCTTGCGCTGTCCTTTTGAAAGATAGAACCCGTCGTCGAAGCGGTGGGAATGTGGGAATCCCGCAGGGATGTCCAAGAGGAGTGGGAAGGGTGGGAAGCCGGCTTTATGGCTTTCCACCCTTTCCACTCCTCGTCATTGTGTGCCGTGCATGTTCGACAGTTTGAAGGGTGCAAGTCCCTTATCCAGCCTGATGGAGGTGAAGGATTAGCGAAGCGCAAGGGCGTCGTCGCGAGGCGGGGTCTGAAGGAAGCGTGGAGCAAAGGCGTGTGCCGATGGACAAGAATCGGATAGGAGGCCTGCACTCGCGGGCGAGTTGGCAATGAGCAGCAAAGCCCATATCCATCAAGGCGAGTGTCGGTAAATCCGGCGGTGGTGCGCTGAAGGCGGTCGAACTTACCACGGGAGGTCTGCTGCATGTCGTGGGAAACACGACTGGAGAAGAAGCGATTCTTCTTGAACGTGCAGCAGAAGTCAGCATAGGGCATAGTAGTCCGGTACATCGGACGAAGGCCTGAACGATAGGAGAGGCAAGTACGTGGCACGACTCAAAGGTGCAAAGCGGCAGAATAACCAGCTACAGCTGGCCTTCGAGGGAGCGACGACGAGTGAAGCTCGAAGTCAGTCCTCTGAAGGGACCGAAGCATCGGTGACGGAGTGCAGTGCAGAAAGCCTGGCATCAGATGAGCAGTGGATGGAGAGAATCTGCCAGCGAGAAAACCTCTGGCAGGCACTCAAGCGTGTGAAGAGAAACGGAGGCAGCCCGGGCATCGATGGAATGACGGTTGATGACCTTACGGGCTACCTGAAGCAGCACTGGTTAGAAATCCGGGAGCAACTGTTGAGTGGGACCTATCAACCGCAACCGGTTGAACTTACCACTCGATGGCTAAATCGCAATGTGGAGGCCGAACTACTCTCCAAGCCCTGCGACTACCCCTCATCTTTCGAGTGATTCCAGCTTGTCCAGATGGGGGCTAAGCCGATTGATACAGCGCCGGAGACCATCCCAGTCCTGATTGTCGGCGAGTTCCCTGCAGTTTTTATTTGCCTCTTCTATGTATCCATGTTCGGACGCGGCCTCGTTCTGCAGCTGATGCAGCTTCCTCTGAGTTGCGATCCAGACGTTGGCAGCTTCGACGCGCCTCTCGGCACGGGCAAAATCTGCCTTAAGGTTCGGCGGCTCGGCTAATTGTTGGTAGGGAGAGATCTCACCACTACTAGCTACGGCTTCAGAGGGGGTGCCGACGGTTAGATTCCACGGATAACCCCAATCTCGAACCTGACGCTCGATGAAACCAATGCTCAGCACTTTGGTGTCGTCCGGGGTCTGCCCTTTGATCATCCCGATGATCCCGGTGTTCGTTACCAGGGGACCGCCAGAAGAACCAGGTCTCAGACCGTTAATAAAAGCGTCCAGCCACCCGTTCGCATTTGCTCCATCGGCATTAATCGCCCCGCTTACCGCTGGAGGCGACCATTGGCCGTCTCGACCGACGAACCATACCGGCGTGCCGCGTTTCTCGTCGCTGGCAGGCGCCAGTGACTGCTTGTCCCAATTCAGACCCATCGGCATTCTCACGCGGATAAGGGCGAGGTCGTGTTGGACATCTCCCACAAGATATTCCGCTTTGTAGTTGACGCCTTGGTCCGAAAAGAAGATCACTTCAATTTTCGGCAGCGAATCACTCTTTGAGGGCTCAGATGAGCTGCCGAAGACAAGATGATACGCGGTAATGACATACAGGAGTCCTTTGTCTTCTGCGACGACAAATCCAAATCCATTGTTCGTGGACTCTATTCTCAGTACGTTTGGTCGGAGTAGGGTCGCCTTCTTCCCAATCATCTGCTGCTGCTGCGATATACATGGGACGGCGGCGAAACACCAGGCTAACAGGGCCAATCTGGTAAACAAGAGACCTTGGCGATTACGCTTGTTTCTCATCGGAATAACGTCTTTCGAATTCCCCACAATAGTCCCCATCCCGAAACCATCGCCGCGCAGAAGAATCCGAAAGTCTTACGACTGTATATATAGTCGAGGTACGATGGCGCAGTATACTTCTCATAATTGCCGATTGTCACTTGTTCGACGAGGCCGCTCAAAGTCACGTCCATCCCGTCTCCGGATCTAAGAATCTGGATCAGAGCGCCGTCTCCCTTTGGAATCGACAAAATGGATAGCCGCTCGCCCCCGAGCAGCTGAATAACTGGGCGTGACGAATCGTTGAATTTCAGGGATCCCCCTAGCAAGCCAAATATGGTTTTCCACTCTGTTCCGGAGCGCTCGATACTGCTGAAGTCAAGGCTAGCGTAAGGAATCATTCCCAAGGACCATGCCCCGGTAGCCATGACCGATGCTTTTGGAAACCGCCCATCAGGGGAAGAAAACTCGATCGTCTCTGGAGTACTGAGATCCAAGGATTTATGGACTACCTTTCGGCCATCCACTTCCGCGATGACAAGGACCTTGCCACTCGCTGAGATCACACCGCTAACTGCGGCACCGGAAAAGGCGAGCCTCAGTTCGTTACGGTCTGAGATCAGGCTAACATCGCCCTTTTTGCCGACTGAGAATTCTTCCAACGCAAGTCGGCCGCCCACAAGTTGCAGAGAGGTTTCTCCCTTCGCCCCATTCACTGAAAGGCCGAGACCCGGGTCGCTCAGCTCTGTGAAGCCGCTCAAGTGGAATTCACTTCCCGGTATGGTGCTTTGTGATTTCCAATCGCCTGAAGTTCTCAAATGCAGGCGGCTGGTCTTAGCCGCAACGAACACATCCGGCTGCGGAATCTTAGTTGTCCAAAGAACTCCCACACCGGCGAGTACAACGCAGACCACAAGTGCAGCCGCCAAAGAATCTCCCGCCAAAACCGGGGCGGTCGCGGCAAGTAGTTTAGTGTAGCGGTCCACCTCTTCGAGTGCGATCTTGAAATCCTCGGAGGATCCATCCTGCAGTCCCTTGGCGAACGCAAGTTCTTTGGCTCGCGTCAATTTTGCTTTCAGAAGCTGTCGCGGGAGTTTCATGGCTGGGCGATGTCCAATAGGAGCTTGATCGGCTTCGTCCACTTGGAGTCGCTGCGTTGGGCCTGCACCTCCAAACAATGGACACCGGCGATCTGAGGTAAGTCGATGCTTGCGCTCTGGGCTGCATCGACTGGACCTCCTGTCCGATCCTGCCATGACCCTAGTTGGCAAGAGCTTCCGGTAGCCATCCCCCAACGCCACTTGATCGATTGCACATCGGTCGAGGGTCTGACGACCAACTGTATCGTTGAAGTCGGCTTGACCCGTACACCCGCCACGGCAACCCGGACCGGCAAATACACCGGATTTTTTGGGTTTTGTGTCCAGGTTTGTATCCAGGCGTGATTTGGGGCCTGTGTCCAGGCGTAGATGCCGAGCTTTGTCGAACCTAGACTTTCTTTCATTAGCACTTCATCCACCGGCCAGCCCAATCTCGAGCCGCTTTCGATGAAAGCATCCATTTGGTATCCAATGTCGGCCTGCTGGGTCACAGCTTGAACTTGGGCGGTTCCGGTGTGCCCGGGGACTGTGACTTCCAGCTTCATGCCGTCGTGCAACGGGAAGGGTAGCTCTCCTATGGTGAGAGATAAAAGTCCAATGCTCTCCGTCCCGTAATCCTTCTCGTACAGCCCTTCGCAGCGGTCCCCGCGCAGCTTATAGGTCGACAAGGTCCCCTTCGCCGGTCTAAGGGCGTTGTCGCAGGGGTTTTGTTGAGCATTGGAACGCGGCGGCTCGCTGCAGAGCAGAAGTAGAAATACGCTGAGAGTCCGCGCCCAAATTTGCATTCGCCAAGGCCTCAAACGTCTGCAGTCAGTACATATCATGCAAAGCTCCGAAAGACAACGCCTTTTTAATCGTTCGAACGGCGTCAGTCTGTCCGGCCAACCGACATCATTTTTTTCCGTGACCGACGAGTTCTTGACCGATACTCGGAAAGCCGTCTGTCTACACGGTGAGAAGCGGAGAGAAGCGGACGCTTACCCATCGTCTGCGACTGCGTAGGTTGAAGTTCGTCCAGGAGCAGTTCTTCCTTGCCGCCACTGCCCAGAACATCAAACGACTGGTCAGATTTCTGACTGGACCGACAACATCCCCGGTTCATGCCACCGTTTGAATACGGGCGATGACAATACCGCCTCGTCTAAGAACACAGTCAACCCGGAGTCGCAGAAAACACGCCGACTTTTTCAACACCCACCCCTGTTGGCAACAATTGAGAACTACTTCCGGTTTGCCCGTAATACGAGAGTTGCTGCAATCACTCACACAACAAGACATAACAACGAGCTCTAAGCAAATCAATTTGCCTGGCAGATAGTTTGCTCCCCTTCCGCACATGGGCGCCATGCCGCATAGGTGATTGTGAACGCTGTCATTGCGCGTTCGGCGTCACCTTGTTCGGCATAATCAGACTGCGCTTTCAGTAGCGCGCGTCCGTATGCGGTCGACGTCAAGTCCGGCAAGAATCGACTGAATGGGACCAATGTCGGGCAGCAGCTGCGATAGTGCCAGTACTTCCTTCTTTGCGCCTTGGATCAGTCCGTAGTCAGCAATGCTCAAGGCCTCGGCGTAAGCCTCCTCAGCCATCGTAATATTGTTTGAGGCCAAGTGGTACAAGCCCCGATTAAAGCTGTTCAGCCTGTCGGTTTGACTAAACTTGAACTTATCTTCGGCCGCCATGATTGCTGCATTGAGCTCTTTTTCCGCCTCGACTGCTTTACCCAGCAAAGTCAACGCCACGAATCGTGAATACCGCCACCAAGGATCGTCGCTGGAGGAGGAAGCAGCAGTGAAATCGTTGTCAGCTTCGTTCCATCTGTGAGTAAGCAAATAAGTCCAACCACGCGCACCAACTGCTGAAGTCAAATCAGACTTCAACCTCAACGCACAACCATAGTCGGAGATTGCCTCCTCATATTGCGAAACATCTCGATAGATGTCTCCGCGAGCAAGAAATGTCCACGGCGAATCGGGGTTCAAAGACAGAGCCTGCTCAAGATCTTTTAATGCCAGTTGGGTTTTGCCCTGCTGATGGTAGATGTCGGCTCGTTCCGCGAAACTGTCCGCATCGCTCGGATCGAGCCGTAGTACCTCATTAATGTCGCTGAGCGCTTCGACAAAGCGGCCCAGGGCTTTATAGGCGAGAGCACGCCGGTACAGAGCCCACTGATATTTCTTGTCCAAGGAGATTGCCCGGCTCAGATCGTCGATTGCTTTCTCGTTCAAGTGCATCGCACGATAAACCTCTCCCCGGTGCGCCAAAGCTCGCGCATCGCTGGGCTTTAGCGTTAAAGCTCGATTGACGTCGCACAAGGAGTCGTCGAATTGCCTCATGAACCGATAGGTATCGGACCGTTCTAGTAGCAGCCATGCTGTGTCAGGCCGCGCCTGGAGTGCGCAAGTGAGGTCCTTGACTGCATCAGCATTGCGTCCCATCGAGCGACAAACCTCAGCCCGGTCGGACAAAACAAAGACGTCTGTCGGATAAATTCGAAGGAATGAGTCAATATCGACTAAAGCATCAGAGTAGCGGCGTAGATCGCTGTAAGTTCTATATCGTTGCTTTAAGGCCCTTGCCTGATCGGGTTGAATGGCGAGAGCGGCAGATAAGTCCCTCAAGGCATCTTCGAGGCATCCCATTTCGCGATAACTGCTGCCGCGATCCGTCAGCGCGGAGACGCTCTCGGGGTCGGCGTGCAGTGCTCTCGTAAAATCGGAGATTGCCTCGTCATACTTTCCTAGCGCTTCGTGTAGCTTGCCACGCAACCTCCATGTCAGTTCCTGCTGAGGGGATTTGTCGATTGCGCGGTCAAAGTCCTCCAACGCATCTTCAAACCGTTTCATACGCCGGTATGAATCGCCTCGTAATGTTAGAGCCCTCCAGTTGGAAGGATCGACTTCGATCGCACGACTGAAATCAGCGACGGCATCACCGTATTCGTCCGTCATCCGGTAGGATTCTGCCCTGAGAAGAAGAGCTTCCACGTTGTCCGGCTCCTTTCTCAAAAACTCTGACATGTCCTTCGCAGCCTCTGAGTAGTGGTCAAGATAGTAGTGCGCGGCCGCACGTTCGTAGTAGAGGAAATGGTCAAAGGCGCTCATCCAAAAGCCTTCATTCAAATCCCGAAGAGCTTCCGCGTAATGACCAAGAACTAAATGTGCTTTCCCCCGGTAGCAAAGATATTCGATATTCTCCGGGTCCAATTGAAGTGCGAGATTTAAATCTGCGAGAGCCCGTGCCGAGTCTCCGTGGCCAAGCAGGACGAGAGCGCGGCTTGACAATGCCAAGGAGAATTCCGGCGAAAGGGCGATGGCCTGATCAAAATCATGAAGCACTTCCGTCACGGATCGATCAAGCCGACTAAGGGCCATTCCACGCTGGAAAAACGCCCATGCGTGCTCCTCCTTGCGCGAAGTGACTCGAGGACCAATCAGAGTCCACGCCCGTGTCTCCGTAGAGCGTACTGCCTCCTCCGCTTTGGCAAGAGCACTCTCAGCCCTATCCAGACTCCGCAACGCTTCAGCCATACCTGATGAAGTGAGAAATGGTGGGATTACCGAGGGTGGAATACTCAGATCTTGTAAGGCCGATGCATAGTTTCCGCGATCGATCCCAATGAATCCGCGCACCACCAAGAGAAGAGAATCTTCGAGCGATTGTGAAAGAAGTTCCCCTAGCGACTTTTCAGCGTCATCCAGTTTCGAGCCCAACCAATAATCAAACAGCCGTGTTACCTGAAGAGCACGGCTATTTTCCTTGAGCGATTGACTCCAAATATCTGCGCCGTATTTCTTCTCTACCGCCAAACGGCATTGGAACAACGGGCATCGATCCGCTTGAATCCGCAAGAGCTTTTTTCGTACCTCCTCAGCAGATTGCCTTAGTATCGGCGAATCGACATTTGCGAAGCGATCGAGCTCGGGAATCGCTCGGGTGGCTTTGCACTCGACAAGACTCTTCAGCGCGGCCATTACGATCTCGTCATCTGTTCGAGCGGACAGAAGATCTGTCAAGGCAACCGCAGCCCACGCAAAATATCCGGCTCTAACTAAAGCCGCTGCTGCTGCTAGGCGAACATTGGGGGAAAAGTCAGGGCGCATCGCGAAAAAAGCGAGCTCCTTAAAAGACTCTTTTTCGCTCAAGGCTCTGGCCCACTGCTGAGCTACGCCATCCGATATGCCGTGGGTTCGAAGAAGCGTAACTGTGAGTTCTTCGTAGCCCTTGGTCTTGCCCAGCTCAATGACCCGAATTAGCGCCGATAGACGCAGGAGAATTTCTTTTTCATGGTCGTTGGCAACGTGGTCAAGTGCTGCAACGTCGCGTTGACTAGAAAAGTAAATCAGGCTCGCTTCTTTGCGAGAGCAAGGAGCAGTGGGGTCTTCTAACCACTTCCGGGTCCGGGTCCCGACTTCTCGAGAGCCAATAATGGAAACCAGGATCTTAAAGGCTTTGAGAGATTCTCTTTCATCTTGAACGTTTTCGGCGATCGACCACAATACTAGAGACGCCCTGCTACTCTCTCCCAGGCGCAACAATTCGCGACCGCACTTGCTTCTATCTCCCGCACTTTGAATTGGATCGCAGCCGTATCTCTCCAGTTCGCGGGCTGCAGTGTCTAGATCCCCCAACGCTGCGAGTTCAAGTGACGATTGGACGCGAATCGGGAGGTCTTCACTATATTTCTCCTCTAAGTAAAGGAGCCTGTTCAGGTCGTTATCGCTGTCTTTTGGTGGCTCACCCGGCTTCCCTTCGTTTTGGCTCAAATGTATCAGGACGGTTCTGGCGTCATTTGCATGACCTAACCGACGCAAAATCCCGCAAGCCGATAATCTTGCCCAGCCTTCACAGTCGATATCGACGGCTATTTGGAGAACAGTATCGCCAGCGAGTTGGTCTTCACCGAGATCGACTAGTTCGCTGGCCGCCGACAGCCTTGCCAGTACCGGCTGTCGCGGATCTTGGAGTAATTCACCTAAAATCGCCGCAGAGGAAGCGGGAGAATGCAGAGCGGTGATGGTTCGGATTGCCTTTTGCCGAACCCCCGGCGATTGAGCGCTCTGTGCAAGAAACGACACAGCCGCCCTCGACGCCTCCGTTGCAGGCAGAACCCCCAATGCATTTAGGCAGCCCCAGATAATGGTGAGCGGGCAAGAGGGCATCTTCATTATTTCGAGGATCGGCTCGACGCGCCCAAGTTCTTGAAGACTCTCGAACAGAAACTTTTCTTGGAATTCGTCCAACAAAACGTTCTTTACAAGGTCCACAATCTGTTCAGCAGTGCCGAAACGTCCGATTCCCTTGACCGATCCCGATAGCGTGGCCATATCTCCCGCCGGGGGAGGGCCAGTCAAGATTCCATAAAGAATCGCAGCTGCTGTCCGCCCCTGCGCCTGGCCTAACTCGCCCAAAGATATAGCAGCACGGTATCGCTCCGAATGCGACACTTTGGTATCGGAGCACAGTGTGCGCAAGGCAGCTTCGGCCTCCGCCGTTTCCCCTATGTCTGCGAGAGCGGCCGCACATAAGCGGCGCTGATCGCTGGCTATGGTAGCGCCATTTGCTAGATCGGCTAGCGCGTGACACGCTTGCTCGTGTTCACCGTAAAGGTCCAGTGCGGCAGCTGCATCACGTCGTTCGTCGACTGAGATCCTCGAATCATTCGCGATCGCCCGCAGAACATCAGAGGCATCGACAACTCGTCCAAGCTGGATGGACAATCGTGCTGCGCCGACACGCATTGCAGCGTACTCATTGGTATTGGATAAGAGGCCTCCAATGATTTCAGCTAGAGTGTTCTTTTTCTGCGGGAGGCTTGAGGCCGCACTTAATGCCCGAATCCTCAACGCCGCAGGAATGGAATGTTCAAGCCCAATCCCGACCAGAGCTGTCCCATGGGGGTTATCACATCGAGCCAATAGATCAAGCGCTCGTTCGCGTAGCCCTATGGCAGCATCGGACTTGACCAGCTGAGAACAGAGAAGTGCGAGATTTGTCGGCTCTTCAAAGGTCGATAGGCCACTGAGAGCAAGGGCTCGCATTTCGTCTTTAACAGTCTGGTCCGTCGCAAGCGCAGTCAAGTTGTCGGATCGATGGAGATCCCGGAGTGCGCGCAGAGCCGGTTTGCAGTCCTCTGCGCGGGCAAGCCGCACTAGACAGGCTAAAGCTGTCTCACTGGACTCGTGTTGGGCGAGCGCTGCAGCAATAGTGGCAGTTCCTTCGTTCAGATGAGAATCCGGCACTTCGCCCTGAAAGATGGCCCTCTTCGATCTGTTCGAGGACGCCTGCTCCAAGAGCGACCCTAATGTGCGCCGAATCCTGGAGTAAAGGCCGCCCTCGATCAAGGCAGATGATGCGGCAAGCCGCAAGTCAATCGATTCAGACTGATCCTCAGCAATCGCAACGAGATCAGCAGCGACCACCGGACTGGCAATAACCTTGATTAATTCTGTTCTCAACCAGGGTTGCAAACCCCTGTCACGAACAAGCTTAAGTATTTCGCGAGCTACAAATTCGTTGCTCCGTAGCGCGCCAATGGCAGGAAGAGGAGACACGCCATTGACGACAACCCCCAGCATGTAACTGGGCCATACCATCCCGTTCAATCCTCGAGTTAGCCCAAGGAGTCGTTCGAAAATCGTCCTTTCTAGGACCGGACCAACACTCACGCCTTCGGAGATGAGGGAGGCAGCGAAGAAGAATCCGTTTTCGCCGAGGTTGGCGATACGTTCGACAAGTGTAATGACCGACCGGTTCCGGGAGGACCAGATTTGCAGGAGGAAGAGCACCACCTGGTGCCAGTTGCTCTTTTCCCAAAGGCGCACATAACCCCAAGCCTTCAGATGGTCGGCTGAAACGACATCGGCGATCTGACATGCTGCAAGATACTCGCGGAGAGTCGGGTGTAACCACTCGTAAGAATATTGCGCAAAATGCAGCAGCCCACTGTGCTGGCCCACTTGGCGCAAGAATTTCCGGAAATCCTGGCTCGAGGCAACTCCCAAGGAACTTACAAGGGTGTCTTCGGAAGGCACTCCAATATCCTGGGTCATTGCGAGTGCGATTCTCTGCAGCACCACCCGAGGAGAATCATTTTCCTGAGGTTCAAGACCACGGCTCCTTCCTTCATCAAGGCATTGAGAAACAAACTCTCTAAAGAGGTCGATTTTTCGCAGTGGCAACCGATCGCTCTTGCGCTTGCGAAAAATGACAATCGCAATTGCGAGCAGGAGGGGA
>Ga0207045_1114_pt1 | contig 17759 bp, 6 predicted proteins | sample Alteio_BWMinCont_69_FD_153299 | JGI IMG/M metagenome (GOLD analysis project Ga0207045, IMG submission 153299) | Enriched cells from forest soil in Barre Woods Harvard Forest LTER site, Petersham, Massachusetts, United States -... | ecosystem: Environmental > Terrestrial > Soil > Temperate forest >... | reverse complement strand
GATAATAGTATTACCAGCGGCTAAAATGTGAATATCGCCGCTGCCCGTAATGGTAGCTACCAGCGGGTTGCTGCTGGTATAGGTAATGGGGATAGTATTGTTTGTACTTGTGCCAACTGGCGCAAAATCCGCAGCTCCGTACGTTACGGCAGCAGGTTGTGCAAACGTGATGGTTTGATTTTGCGTTGCTGTATTTGGAATACTCTGTATGTTCCCGTACTCTGTATACTCTGGGTTCGAAGCTGATATCAGGAAATAATAAGTTGTACCGGGAACCATTCCCGTTAACTGGGCCGAAAAGTTAGTGCTGCCCGAACCGGCGGGCAGCGGGCTGGTACCTGTGGTTAGCGGTAGCGGCGTATATTGCTGGGGGTTCTCATCGCTGTTTGTAGTATAACCAATGGTAACAGTGGTGGCGCTCCCGGCATCATTAACAACACCATTTAATGTAGCCGTTGTCCCGGTGACATTGGTGGGCGCCAAAGTTGTGGCGCTTGGTATAGGGTATATCGATGTAACGAATAAAGAACCGGTGGCGTAGGTGATATTATAATTTCCACCATTACTGGTTTGGGTAGGGCCATTAAATATAAAATATTTGCCCGCCGGCGAAAATTGTGTGTATGGGCTCGTCATAGTCGGCAGCGCACCTGAGGGTAGGTTAGCCGGAGTATCCCCATATAAAAAACCGGAATATGTAGCTGTGAACGGGGCTGGGTTCTGCCCCCAGGCAATTGTTTGGGTTACAGGTGTTATGGTCAATGGCGCAGGCGTTACAAAAATATTTGCTGAAGCCGCCGCTTCGATTTGGGTAGTCCCCGGTGTATATTGGTACGCCACTATACTTGTTTGCCCGTATCCTTTTGCCTGGAATTTATTGTCTGAAGTAATAATTACCAAAGCGGTATTCTCGCTTAGATAATGAAAGGGCTCGGGAAAAGTACTGGATATAACAGGTGCGGTAGTAGTACCATACACTACATAACCCTGGTTCGGAAAATTAATTTGTGAACATGCAGCCTGTACGGCAAATACCACCAAAATAACAGCAAGTAAAAGTTTAGTTTTCATAAAAGTAATTTTTAAAACGATGGCTGATAATCACTGACACAATCCGGGAGATGTATTTTTGAGAAACCGGATATAACCTAAAACCACATTTTTGTGACAAGTTGTTGTAGTATTATTAGGGTGATTAAAGTTGCAGTTTATATGCGGGTGTGTCAATCCCCCAAATTGGGGATTTTGGACACGCAGATTTTTATGACCGGCAAATACAGTACATCGATTTGTCGCGGGTAAGTTGAATTGGCTGATAGCGGCGCTATCTAAATTATATGTAACCTTTAAACAAGCAAAGAAAGCCCATCCCCCATTTGGGGGACTGAAATGAACAGTCACTAAACCGCTATGGCTTTTTCCTGCAAATAAAAATACCCGGGGCGATTGTTTTAAATACGTGACATAACCATTTTAAATCCTGGTGGCAAGCCCATTGCTTATCTTAATGATTAATTTAAATAATTATCAATAAAATTAAATAAATATTAGTTATTATTTATTGATAAATCGCAATCAAGCATCGTAATTGCATAATTTTTAAAGTGTTAAGGCATAACGGTTGAAAGTTTTAGAGCCTGTTTAAATTTCTATATAAGAAGAATGTTATAATATTTATAACGCGAAATTTAAGCTTTTTTTGTATAGCAAATACTGGAAAAATGGCGGATATTAAGAAATCACGATGAGTAATGGTTATGACAAAAATTTCGATGAAAATTTGAACCGGCACCTATGGTTTATTGATATGGCATAACCAGCTTCCCGAATAACAGCCTGATGATCGTGGACCGTAACGGCGCAATGGTATATCAAACCAAAGGCTATGACAATAGCACGAAAATATTTGATGGTCACTCTAATATCAACGGAAGAATGCAGTTACCAGGAACTTATTTTTATTCGCTGGATTATACCGCCGCCAATGGCGAGAATAAACATAAAACGGGGTATATTATTTTGAAGTACTGATATTAGTCCATGATCCATAGTAAATGAACAACCGCTTTTTGCTATGGACCATGGACTTTTTCGACCAATATCGGCCTATATAAAAAAACCGTTATTATTAACAGCATCTCATCGACCGGATACAATGGCTTTAGCTGATGTTTTTTTAATATTTCGTATTAATTAATTTAGGCTATTTATTAAAAAACAACTTGTTTTTTAAGTTTTTTGATCTAAATTAGACACTAATTTTCAGTCACCTAATTGACTTAGACTGCATCGCAAACTTGCATTTCTGCAAGCAGCATTATTTATTTCTATTGCCAGGCGTTTTGTTTGTCGGCAACAATGTTTGGTATTTACTGTGATCTATAAGACGTGTTTTTTAACGCGCTCACAATTAGCCTGTTTTTTCTTCTTGAAAAACAGGCGCGGTTTTGCAGATCTGTTTGCGGGCCTGCAATTTGAGATGATATTCACCACCAAAAAAATAAATTATGAGTACACCTTTACCCACATTCCGGAACTTGTTTACCGCGGCAAACTTTAGTACGGGCAAATCATTTGCAAAAGCATTTACCAAAAAACTTTCGGTGTTTGGTTTGATAACAGTCTTATCTGTTGCTTATGTCTTCGCGCAAGCGCCAACAATTACTTCATTTAGCCCATCAGCCGGCGCTGTGGGTACATTGGTAACTATAACGGGCACAAATTTAAGTGCGCCAACCGCTTTTACTATAGGCGGGCAAGCGGCCATAGTGGTATCAAACGATGGCAGCACATTAGTATCCATGGTGATGCCTAACGCGGTAACAGGGGCAATATCGTTAACAACCGCGGGCGGCACAGCAACCGGCAGCGGTAATTTTACCATTACAGCAACGCCATTCCCATTAGCACAACAAGGTGCAAAGTTAGTGGGCACGGGTAATGTCGGCGTTGGCGGACAGGGTGGTGCTGTATCAGTGAGCGCCGATGGCAATACAGCGATTGTGGGCGGGCCATTCGATAATGCCGGCCAGGGCGCAGCCTGGGTTTATGTCCGCAGCGGCGGTGTTTGGGCACAACAAGGGGCAAAGCTTGTGGGCACAGGCAATACAGGCGCGGCCGAACAAGGCACTTCCGTAGCGTTGAGCGCCGATGGCAACACGGCCATAGTTGGTGGCTTCCAGGATAATTCAACCCAGGGTGCAGCCTGGGTTTATACCCGGAGTGGCGGCGTATGGGCACAGCAAGGCGCCAAGCTGGTTGGCACGGGCAATGTTAACGCTGCCTTTCAAGGCCTTTCCGTGTCGCTGAGCGCTGATGGCAATACAGCGATTGTGGGCGGCTCATTAGATAATGCCGGGCAGGGCGCAGCCTGGGTTTATGTTCGCAGCGGCGGCGTATGGGCACAGCAAGGCGCAAAGCTGGTGGGCACGGGCAATACCGGCGCCGCACTGCAAGGCACTTCCGTAGCGTTGAGCGCCGATGGTAATACCGCCATAGTAGGCGGGATCTATGATAATACACAACAGGGTGCAGCCTGGGTTTTTACTAACAGTGGCGGCGTATGGGCACAGCAAGGGGCAAAACTTGTGGGCGCCGGCAATACCGGCGCCGCCGAACAAGGCTTTTCCGTGTCGCTGAGCGCCGATGGTAATACCGCCCTTGTAGGCGGGTCCCATGATAATTCAAGCCAGGGCGCAGCCTGGGTTTATGTTCGCGGCGGCGGCGTATGGGCACAGCAAGGCACAAAGCTGGTGGGCACGGGCAATACGGGCGCGGCCGGTCAAGGCAATTCCGTGTCGCTGAGCGCAGATGGCAACACGGCCATTGTTTGCGGCGCCCAGGATAATACACAACAGGGTGCAGCCTGGGTTTATACACGCAGCGGCGGTGTATGGGCACAGCAGCATGCAAAAATAATAGGTACGGGCAATACCGGCGCTGCGGGCCTGGGTACTTTAGTAGCGTTAAGCGCTGATGGTACAACTGCCATTATTGGCGGCTATACCGACAATTCAAACCTGGGCGCGGCCTGGGTGTTTATCCCGCTGGCAACGCCAAGTGCGCAGGCCAGCAATGTGATTTTTACAGGCACAACAACAACAACGACCACCGCAAGCTGGACAAACGGCGACGGCGCCTCAAGGGCGGTATTTATGTTCGCCGGGGCATCCGGCAGCCCGGCGCCTGTTGATTTTACAGCCTATAACGCAAATGCCGCCTTTGGCTCAGGCGACCAGATAGGTTCAACAGGCTGGTATTGCGTTTATAACGGCATGGGCAGCACCGTAAATATAACAGGATTAACCCAGGGCACAACCTACCAGGTGATGGCGGTTGAATATAACGGCACAGGCAGCAATACAGCTTATTTAACAACTGCTGGTGCAGGCAACCCTGCGGGTGTAACCACCGTTTCTACAGATGCCATACTTGCCAATCTTACCATCAGCAATGGCACATTAATTCCGGGGTTTTCGCCAGGGTCATTCACCTATAATACCACTATAGCTAATTTTACAACAGGCATCACCATAGTACCAACTACGGATAACCCGAACGCAACCATAACGGTTAACAGCAGCCCTGTAGCATCAGGCGTACGCACCTCATCCATCCCGATGAACGTTGGGGCTAATACACTTACCATTGTAGTAACCGCACAGGATGGGGTAACAACGCAAACTTATACCGTAACGGTAAACCGGTCGCTGCCAAATAACGCCCTGCTAACTTCGATAGCGCTGAGCCCTACAGCAACATTAGTTGGCTCCACGGGGCCTGATTATCTCGATCTTTATGCAACCGTAACCAACAGTACCGCCAGCACACAGGTAATAGCTACAGCGCAGGATAACCTGGCCACTATAACTGTGAACGGCCAGGCGGTAGCGTCGGGTTCGTTATCGCAAAGCATACCGCTTACTGTAGGCCCAACTACCATCACCACCATAATAACCGCCGAAGATGGGTCAACAAAAAAAGCGGTAATAATAGTATTCCGGCCCGAATCGCCGGTAGCCAGCCTGGCAAACTTAACCATAAGTGCGGGCACCTTAAGCCCTGCATTTGCAACGGGTACTATCAACTATACCGCAAGTGTCCCCTACCCAACGGCATCGGTTATCATAACACCAACCACTACCGACCCAAATGCTACAGTAACTGTAAACGGCAACGCAGCAACATCGGGCACAGGATCAACCGTAGCCTTAAGCGTTGGCTTAAATAAGATCATTACCAAAATAACAGCGCAAAATGGTGCAAACTCCCAAAACTATACCACTTATATCAGCAGGGCGGCGCCATCATCAAATGCCCTGTATACTTCCATAGCGCTGAGCCCTGCGATTGAATTGGTAGGCACCCCCGGGCCGGGTTATTTGAATTATAAGGTAACGGTTCCCAATAGCGAAACATCTGTACAGGTGATCGCGACAGCAAAAGATCCTACGGCTACCATTACTGTGAATGGCTCGCAGGTAACATCCGGTTCGCCATCACAAGTTATAGCATTGAATGTTGGTTCAAATACCCTCACTACGGTAATAACTGCACAGGATGGGGTAACCTCAAAAACAGCCATTATTACTGTTACCAGGATGGCGCCGCCTGTTAATAATAACGTTTACCGGCAGATATCTGTTACAAAACCTACAGATAACGTTACACTGGAAGATGGTATAACAGTACGCCAGGGCGTTTCCCCGAATGGTGATGGCATCAACGACTATTTGACCATTGACGGAATAAGCAGTTATCCTGACAACCGGCTGATGATCGTGGACAGGAATGGCGTTATGGTATATCAAATCAAAGGCTATGACAACAGCACGAAAATATTTGATGGGCACTCAAATATCAATGGCAAAATTCAGTTACCCGGTACTTATTTTTACTCGCTGGATTATACAGTTAACGGAGAAAATAAACATAAAACAGGATATATTATTTTGAAGTATTGATTTTAGTCCATGGTCCATAATTAATAGTAAAAGAACAACTGCTTTTACTATACACTCCCGGCCACGGACTTTTTAATACTGCCACTTCACACTTTCGACTATGGACTATGGTCTATGGCCTTTTTTCTTTGCAGGCTTCCGGCTAAAAAACCTATCTTTATAAGCTAAACAATGCGTATAAGGATAGGTTTTTATATTTATGTACTTTTCCTTGGCGTATTACAAGCTAATGCCCAAAGCTTTGATATTATCAAAACTACGCCCCAAAAAGACCGGAATGCGAAAGCCTTTGCTATTTTCGACAAGGCATATTTGAAAAAGGATTCCCTTACCGCATTTAATGCATTGGCGCAACTCAACAATATAGCCAAACAACTGCAGGATAAACCGCTGGAGTTAACGGTATATGAGCTTAAGGTAGACTATTATGCCGAAAATTATGGCTATACCCCCCATAGCATCGCCTGTTTTGATGCGGCCATTGATCTGTCGCGGAAATATGATATGCCCGTTAAGGAGGGGAACTTCATTTTCAAAAAAGGGTTACTTTATGATGCGAATAAAAAATATGTCCCCGCCTGTGCTAATTTTTTGAAGGCTTACGACCTGTTTAAAAAAGTAGGTTTTGACAATGTTCCCGATATCAGCAAGCACCTTCGGGAATTAGCTTCCTTTTATTATAAGCTTGGCGATTTTGAAATATCAAAAGGTTATTTGCTGGAGGCCCTTGCACATAAACCATCAGAACACGATCAAATAGCCCTGCACAATACGATAGGTATGATTTACCGGAGTAATGCCGGATATGATAATGCTATACTATATTTTAACCAAACACTGGCACTGGCCAAAAAATACAATGAGCCGGCATGGCAGGGCATAGCTACGGGCAATATAGGGTCGGTTTATTTTTTGCAGAAGGATTATGATGTGGCGCTCCCCTATATAAAAACAGATTTTGAGACCTCGTTTAAGTATGGCGACAATATTAACGCCGCTATCGCCATGCTGCGACTTGTAACCATCGATATAGAAAGAAAGAATTTTTCGGAAGCGGATAAAGGGCTTTCAACGGTTGAAACATTGATAAAGCCACAACAGGGACTTGCTTTAAAACAGCGTATAGACGACTATGCGCTAAGAGCCGAACTGGATGAACAAACCGGAAAACCGGCCGAAGCGATAGTGTTCCGGAGAAAGTATGAAAGCGCCGGTGACAGCCTGGTTAAACAACAAGACGCGCTTGCGGTACAAAGGCTTAAGCTGAATTATGAAATAAATAAGCAGCAATTTGAGGTAGCACAATTGAACGCAAAAGCTAAGGCAGAGGCTATTGCCCGTAATACCCTTATCGGCATTTTGTTGTTGTTAATGGTTATTACGGTATTATTATATAACCGTCAAAAACTAATTATAAAAAGGGACCAGGCCGCTTTGCTACTTGAAAAATCAAGGGCGGACCAGGAACGCGACAAGGCCAGGCTGGCTTTGATAGACTATACTGATAATTTGCGGCAGCAAACCGGCCTGGCAGAAAATTTTAAAGCTGAACTGGATGATATACGTGAAAAAGCCGGCCTCACCTATCAGCAAAGGTTAGCGCAATTGGAAGATACACTACAGGCCCATATCATGACCGACAGGGCCTGGCAGGAATTTAAGGGTTTGTTTGAGAATGTACACACCCGTTTTTTTGCCAATATAAACAGCCGGTTCCAAAACCTATCTGAAACGGACTTACGTATGCTGGCGCTCATCAAGCTCAGGCTAAGCAACCGGGAGATGGCCAATATGCTTGGCGTCACAATGGAGGGCATTAAAAAAGCCAAGCAGCGCCTCCGCAAAAAAATCGGACTTCCTGAAGAAAGTAACCTTGAAGAAACGATTGGAAATATTGGTTAAGGTAGTTGATTAGGTTGATTGAGTTGGATTAGGGTAGCTAAGTACCACTCGGTCATTAATCATTTCGTTTTACTTTTCACATACATCTTTGTGCCTTTGCCTTTTGCTTCCGGCGTCAACCAAATCAACTTATTCAACCCAATCAACCTAATCAACTCACCCAACCACCCATTTGTCCCCAATTGTCCACCCCCTGTTTTTCGTTTTTTAGCTTGTAACGCGGCTACTTTCGTTGAAGAATTTCAATGCGTTGAAAAAGAATTTTTTAAAAGATGAAGGCTATAAATGGTTCCTGGTGATGCTGCTTTTGGTAGCGCTGATGATAGCGGTAATGATTTATTACAACCGGCGCATCAAAATCATAAACGATAAACTGAAGGAAACTGCTGAAACAGTTTGCAGTAAGCAGTAGACAGTTTGCAGTGCGTAGCAGGCAGTTTGCAGTAAGCCCAGACGTAGAAGCTTGCAGTGCGCAGCGGGCGGTTTGCAGTAAGCCCGCTCCAACTAATGACTATTGATAAATGACTATTGAACTAAACGATATGAAAACACCTTACCCACACCCATCTGTCAATTTATTGACAACTCCTTTAAAACGTGCGATTGTCGCGTTATGCATGGTGATGTTTACAGCTTTGATGCCTGTTAAACTATTTGCGCAAACGCCAATCATTACCTCATTTAGTCCGGCTAACGGCCCGGTGGGTACTACCGTAACCGTATCGGGCACAAGCTTTAATGCTACCGCCGTTAATAATATTGTGTTTTTTGGCGCAACGCGGGCAACTGTAACCGTTGCAAGCGCCACCAGCCTAACGGTAAGCGTACCAACCGGCGCTACTTATGGCCCCATAACGGTTTTAAATACAGCCAATAACCTGGCTGCTTACAGCGCGCGCGTTTTTATGCCCACTTTTACACCTAATACCGGCAGTATAACAACGGCTGATATTGCCCCAAAAGTTGACTTTGCAACTGGAACAGGCCCTATTGACGTTGCTATAGGCGATATAGACGGGGACGGCAAGCCGGACGTGGTTATCTTAAACCAGAACAGTAGCACCGTTTCCGTATTGCGCAATACCAGTAGCCCGGGCAACCCGGGCTTTGCGCCAAAAGTTGACTTCGCAACAGGGGGCGGTCCCCTTGCCGTCTGTATCGGGGATATTGACGGGGACGGCAAGCCCGACCTGGTGGTACTAAACCATAGCAATAATACCGTTTCTGTGCTGCGTAATACCAGTAGCCCGGGCAACCCTGATTTTGCCGCCAGAGTTAACTTTGCAACTGGATCAGATCCTTTTTTCGTAGCTATTGGCGATATAGACGGGGACGGCAAGCCCGACATCGCGGTGGCAAATTCGAGCGATAATTCCGTTTCTGTACTGCTGAATACCAGCAGCCCCGGCAATGTAGGTTTTGCTATCAAAGTAGACTTTGCAACCGGAATGGGTCCTTTTTCGGTCGCTATCGGCGATATAGACGGGGACGGCAAAGCCGACATCGCGACCGCAAACGCTGCCGACAATACAGTTTCTGTGCTGCTCAATACCAGCAGCCCGGGCAATGCAAGTTTTGCTGCCGAAGTGGTCTTTGCATCAAGTTCATTTCCTTTTTGCGTCATCATCGGCGATTTAGACGGGGATGGCAAGCCAGACCTGGTGGTGGCAAACGCTGGCGTCAATACCGTTTCTGTATTTCGCAATACCGGCAGCACGGGTAATATAAGTTTTGCCGCCAAACTGGACTTTACGGTAAGTGCGAATAATCAATGCGTCGTTATCGGGGACATAGACGGGGATGGTAAGCCAGACCTGGTGGTCCCAAACGGGAGCGGTACCGTTTCTGTGCTGCGCAATACCAGCAGTTCAGGTAATGTAAATTTTGCTGCCGAAGTTGACTTTAAAACAGGGACAAATCCTTTAGCCGCCGCTGTTGGTGATATAGACGGGGATGGCAAGCCCGACCTGGTGGTACCAAACGCTGCAAGCAAGACCGTTTCTGTGTTTCGCAATACCCCGCTTTTCCCCCCCACCACCCAGGCCACCAACGTTACTTTTGCCAGCACAACTGCAACGGCCACAACGGCAAGCTGGACAAACGGCAATGGCGCTTCAAGAGCAGTGTTTATGCTGGCCGGTCCATCGGGCAGCCCCACCCCGGTTAATTTAACAGCTTACAACGCTAATGCAACGTTTAGCTCGGGCGACCAAATAGGCGCAACCGGTTGGTACTGCGTATACAATGGCACAGGCAGCACGGTAAACATAACGGACTTAACCGCCGCAACTACTTACCAATTAATGGTAGTTGAATATAACGGAACAGGCAGCAATGTAGCCTATTTAACCACTGCGGGCACAGGTAACCCGGCAGGCTTCAATATATCCAAAGATGCCATGCTTGCCAATCTTACCATTAGTAACGGCACATTGATCCCCGGTTTTTCATCAGGCATATTCACCTATAATGCTACCATCGCCAATTTTACATCCAGTATCACCATAGTACCAACTACAGATAACCCAAATGCAACCATAACGGTTAATGGCAATCCGGCAACATCGGGCGTACGCACTTCATCTATACCGATGAGCGTAGGGGCAAATACGCTTACCATTGTAGCGACCGCGCAGGACGGCGTAACTACCCAAACTTATACCATAACGGTAAACCGGTCGTTACCCGGCAACGCCCTGCTAACCTCGATAGCGCTGAGCCCTAAAGCAACATTAGTCAGCACCATAGGGCCGGACTATCTCGACCTTACAGCAGCGGTAACCAATAGTATCAGCAGTATAAAGCTGCTACCGACAGCACAGGATGGGTTGGCCAATATAACCGTTAACGGTACGCCGGTGGCATCAGGCGCCTTATCGCAAAACATACCGCTTAATGTTGGTGCAAATACCATTACCACGGTAATAACCGCTGAAGACGGCGTAACCACCAAAACCGCTGTGATAACGGTAAACCGGGAAGGCGCGGCAGTGGCCAGCCTGGCAAACTTAACTATCAGCGCAGGTACATTAAGCCCGGCTTTCGCCAACAGTACCTTAAGCTATACCGCAAGTGTACCTTATCCAACGTCAGCCATAACCTTAACACCAACAACTACCGATCCGAATGCTACGGTAACGGTAAATGGAAAGCCGGTCTCATCGCCTGTAGTGCTGAATGTTGGCTTGAATAAGATCATTACCAAAGTAACGGCGCAAAATGGTACTACTTTTCAAATTTATACTACCTATATCTCCCGGGCCGCGCCATCGACAAATGCATTATATGCGTCGATAGCGCTAAGCCCGGTTTCAACATTGGTTGGTGTTGCGGGGCCAGGATACCTGAATTTTACATCGGTTGTTGCTGATAGCGAAACATCTGTACAGGTGATCGCTACAGCAAAAGACCCAACGGCTACAATAACAGTGAATGGCCAGCCGGTAACATCCGGTTCGCTATCGCAAATTATCGCATTGAATGTTGGTTCAAATACCCTCACCACAGTAATAACCGCGCAGGATGGGGTAACTTCAAAAACGGTTGTTATTACTGTTACCAGGATGGCGCAGGGTAGTGATAGCAATGTTTACCAGCAAATATCTGTTTCAAAACCGGCAGATGACATTAGTTTGGAAGATGGCATCGTTGTTCACCAGGCGGTTTCGCCAAACGGGGATGGCATAAATGATTTCCTTACCATTGAGGGCATCAGGAGCTTTCCAAATAACAGCCTGATGATCGTGAACCGTAACGGTGTAATGGTTTACCAGGCCAAAGGCTATGACAACGGCTCGAAAATATTTGACGGGCACTCGAACATCAATGGAAAAATGCAATTACCGGGTACTTATTTTTATTCGCTTGACTATACAGCCGCTAACGGAGAAGCCAAACATAAAACAGGGTATATTATTTTGAAGTACTGATTTTAGTCGATAGACCATGGTCCATAGTCCATAGTAAAAGAATAACTCCTTTAGCTATTGACTATGGACTTTTTATAATTACCACTATCGACTATGGACCATGGTCTATGGACTCTTTTCTTTGCGGACTTTTCCGACTAAAATTTTATCTTTATACGTCAAATAATGCGTAGCAAGATAATTATTTATGTAAGCGTCCTTTTATTAGCTGTATTGCAAGCTAATGCTCAAAGTTTTGATATCATTAAAACCACGCCGAAAGAAGACCGGAACGCAAAGGCTTATAATATCTTTGCTGCCGGATATTTTCATGCCGATTCAATTTCAGCATTTCGTGCGCTGGCCCAACTCAATGCTATCGCCATAAAATTGCGGGATACCTCGCTGCAATTGGGCGTATACGGTTTAAAGGCCGATTATTATTATGCAAATAATGGATATAACCCCATGAGTTTGGCATGTTATGATAAAGCTGCTGAAGTTGCGCGGAATTACGGCCTTACTATTGAATTGGGAAATTGCATTTTTGGGAAAGGCGTATATTATAATGTTTGTAAAAAATATGTCCCGGCCTGTGCCAGTTTTTTGAAGGCCTACGACCTGTATAAAAAAGCAGGCTTTGACAATGTTCCCGGTATTAGCCTAAACCTTATGCTATTGGCCTCATTTTACTATAACCTGGGCGATTTTGAAACCTCGAAGCGTTTTTTGCTGGAGGCCCTTGCCCACAAAGCATCAAAACACAATCAAATAGCGCTAAACAATACGATAGGAATGATCTACCGGAGCAGTGCCGAATATGATAAAGCTATTCTGTATTTTAACAAAAGCCTTAGCCTCGCAAAACAATGTAATGATCCGCAATGGCAGGGTATAGCTGCAGGTAATATTGGTTCGGTTTATTTTTTACAAAAAAAGTATGACGAGGCGCTCCCGCTCATGAAAACCGATTTTGAAATTTCGTTTAAATACGGAGACAATATCAACGCAGCTATTGCTATGCTGCGACTCGTAACGATAAATATAGAAAGAAAGAATTTTGCAGATGCCGATAAAGGGCTTTCAACCGTTGAAACCCTGATAAAGCCAAACCAGGCACATGCTTTAAAACAACGGATAGACGACTATGCATTAAGGGCCGAACTGTACGAACAAACAGGTAAGCAGGCGGAGGCTATTGTTTACCGGAAGAGGTACGAAAGCGCCAGCGATAGCCTGACTAAAGAGCAGGATGTGCTTGCGGTACAGCGGCTCAAACTGAATTACGAGATAGACAAGCAACAATTACAGGTAGCGCAGTTGAATGATAAGGCAAAGGCCGAAATAGCCGCACGCAATACCCTTGCGGGAATTTTATTTTTATTAATGGTGATTTCGATACTGGTTTATAACCGGCAAAAGCTGGTCATCAAAAAAGATAAGGCTATTGTTGAAAAACAGCAGGTGGCTCTCCAGCTGGAAATTTCGCGCGCTGACGAAGAGCGCAACGGAGCCAGGCTGGCGCTGATGGAGTATACTGATAACCTTCGCCAAAAAAACGACCTGATCGAGCGCTTTAAAGCTGAGTTGGACGGGCGGAAGCTTGATACCGACCCGGCCCATGAGGCCCGGCTGCTGCAGCAGCAAGAAATGTTAAAGGCGCATATCATGACGGATAAGGCCTGGCAGGAATTTAAAAAACTATTTGGCGAAGTACACCCGCTATTTTTTGATATAGTGAACGATAGTTTCCCAAACCTCACCGAAACCGACCTGCGGCTGCTAGCCCTGATGAAACTCAAACTAAGCAAACGCGAAATGGCCGCCATGCTCGGCATCACCGCCGAAGGCGTCAAAAAATCCAAACAGCGGCTGCGCAAAAAAACCGGCATAGTGGAAGAAGACGGGCTGGAGGATATTGTGGCGGGGATTTAGATTTAAATACTAATAAAAATTTGTCATTGCGAGGCACGAAGCAATCTCGTCGCCATGCGTGACCGTTATGCATAGCGACGGGATTGCTTCACTCGTACCTCGTTCGCAATGACAAGGTGGGGAGCACATCCCCAAAATGTCCCCCCTTTGTCCCCTCCCCTTATCAGATTGCGCTGATTGGGCCATTCCCATTTTAAGTAATTGATTTACAACCAAATAAGCCACAATCCACCCAGGGCACGCTATTTGTCCCGCCATTTGTCCCCCCTCTGCATTGCTGGATAACCGCTACCCCTGCACATCTTCGTTTCATGTTTTACGCAGGAAATGAAGCCCTTAAAGAATCCCATTTACAAATTGATATTAATCATCCTGCTTTTTGCAGCCCTAATCGTTGCGGTAATTATTTATTACAACCGCCGCATAAAAGTAATTAACGATAAGCTGAAGGAAGCTTCAGCGGTAAGTACAGTTTGCAGTGAGCAGCAGGCAGTTTGCAGGAAGAAACCCCAATGACCAATGACTAATGACTAATGACCAAACCATAAAAAATGAAAACACCTTACCCACAATCATTTGTCAGCTTACTGGCAGGTAATTTAAAACGAGCCATTGCCGCGTTATGCATGGTAACATTTGCAGCGCTGCTGCCTGTTAAACTATTTGCGCAGACGCCGGCCATCAGCACATTTGCCCCGGCTACCGGCCCAGTTGGTACACTGGTTACCATATCGGGCTCCGATTTAAGCGCTCCTACCGCATTTACCATAGGCGGGGCAACGGCCATAGTGGTATCAAATGACGGCAGCACATTGGTAGGTATGGTGATGCCCGGCGCTGTAACCGGCGCGGTTTCCCTAACCAATGCGGATGGCACAGCAACAGGCGGCAGCAATTTCGCCGTAACTGCAACGCCATTTCCGCTGGCACAGCAAGGCGCCCGGTTAGTGGCTACAGATAACACCGGCGCTTCGCAGCAAGGTAATGCTGTAGCGGTGAGTGCTGATGGCAATACGGCTATTGTAGGAGGGCCCCAGGACAATTCACAACGCGGCGCTGTTTGGATTTATACCCGCAGCGGCGGCACATGGATGCAACAGGGCACAAAATTAATGGGCTCAGGCAACATCGGCAGTGCCCAGCAGGGTACAGCTGTAGCGATTAGCGCCGACGGCAATACGGCCATTGTAGGCGGCCGTGCTGACAACGGCGGACAGGGCGCCGCCTGGGTTTACACACGCAGCGGCGGCACATGGGCACAGCAGGGCGCAAAATTGGTGGGCACAGGCAACAGTGGTGCTGCCCAGCAGGGCTGGTCCGTATCACTTAGCGCCGATGGCAATACGGCCATCGTAGGCGGGGATGCTGACAATTCGCATCAGGGCGCGGCCTGGATTTTTAGCCGCAGCGGCAGCACATGGACGCAGCTGGGCGCAAAGTTGGTGGCCTCGGACAATGCCGGCGCGGCCAATCAAGGCGGTGCTGTAGCGCTGAGCGCTGATGGCAATACGGCAATAGTGGGCGGTCCCCAGGACAATAGCCAACAGGGCGCCGCATGGATTTATACCTTCAGCAGCAGTGCCTGGACACAACAGGGCGCCAAACTGGTAGGTACAGGCGTTACGGGTTTCGCCCAGCAAGGCTGGTCGGTAGCCCTGAGCGCCGATGGCAATACAGCCTCAGTCGGCGGGTATCACGATAATAATGACGTGGGCGGCGCCTGGGTTTACACACGGAGTGGCGGCGCCTGGTCGCAACAAGGTTCGAAGCTGTTGGGTACCGGTGCCGACGGCCATGCAGCGCAGGGATGGTCGGTTGCGCTGAGCGCCGACGGCAATACAGCTATTGTTGGTGGGGATCTTGATAATTCCAATGTCGGCGCTGCCTGGATTTTTACCCGCAGCGGCAGCACATGGACACAAGAAGGCGCAAAAGTAGTTGGCTCAGGCAATACCGGGGCTTCCAACCAGGGCAGTTCCCTATCTTTGAGCGCTGATGGCACTACAGCTATTATTGGCGGAGCTACTGATAACACCAGTGTGGGAGCCGCCTGGGCGTTTATTCCGCTGGTTGCGCCAACCACCCAGGCCAGCAATGTAACTTTTACAACCACGACAACAACCACAACGACAGCGAACTGGACAAACGGCAACGGAACTGCAAGGGCGGTGTTTATGCTTGCCGGTTCATCTGGCAGTCCGGCACCCGTTGATCTGACCGGCTATAACGCCAATGCTGCATTTGGCTCAGGCGACCAAATAGGCTCATCCGGCTGGTACTGCGTTTACAATGGCACGGCCAACACTGTAAATATCACCGGCCTTACCGCAGGCACTACCTACCAGGTAATGGCAGTTGAATATAATGGCACAGGAACCAATGTAGCTTATTTAACTACAGCGGGTGCAGGCAACCCGGCAGGGGTAACTGCTTTTTCTTCGGATGCCATACTTGCCAATCTCACTATCAGTAATGGCACATTGATCCCCGGTTTTGCATCGGGCACATTCATCTATAATACTACCATCGCCAATTTTACATCAGGTATCACTGTCGTACCAACTACTGATAACCCCAATGCAACCATAACGGTTAATGGTGGCCCTGCAACGTCGGGGGTACGCACTTCATCCATCCCGATGAGTGTAGGCGCTAATACACTTACTATAGTAGTGACCGCCCAGGATGGCGTTACCACGCAAACTTATACCATAACGGTAAACAGGTCGTTGCCCGGCAATGCCTTGTTAACTTCAATAGCCTTAAGCCCTACAGCAACATTGGTTGGCGCCACCGGGCCTGATTATCTCGATTTGACAGCAGCGGTAACCAACAGCACCGGCAGCATACAGGTGTTGCCTACAGCACAGGATGGGTTAGCGACTATAACCGTGAATGGGCAAACGGTAGCATCAGGTTCATTATCACAAAGCATACCGCTTAATGTTGGTGCAAATACCATTACCACGGTAATAACCGCTGAAGACGGGGTAACTACTAAAACAGCAGTCATCACCGTCAACAGGGTGGCATCGGCGGTGGCCAGCCTGGCAAATCTGGCTACCAGTACGGGGACTTTAAATCCTGTTTTTGCCAGCAGTACTTTAAGCTATACTGCAAGTGTGCCTTATCCAACAGCATCCATTACCTTAACGCCAACCACTACCGACCCAAATGCTACGGTAACTGTAAACGGTAACCCGGCATCATCGCCAGTTACATTAAATGTCGGGCTGAATAAGATCGTTACCAAAGTAACGGCACAAAACGGGGTTACTACATCAACTTATACCACTTACATCACCCGCGCTGCAGCATCAACAAATGCATTGTATGCCTCAATAGCGCTGGTACCTCCTGCAAAATTGATTGGCACCACAGGGCCTGCTTATTTGAATTATAAAGTGACTGTGCCTTATACCGAGCCATCGGTACAAGTAATCGCGACAGCAAAAGACCCTGCGGCTACTATAACTGTGAATGGTTCACCGGTTATATCAGGCGTAGCATCATCGCCAATAACTTTGAATGTGGGTGAAAATACCATCACCACAATAATAACCGCGCAGGATGGGGTAACCACAAAAACGGCTGTTATTACCGTTACAATGGCTGCGCCGCCTGTTGATAACCAGCAGATATCAGTTACAAAACCAGCGGATAACGTGACTATTGAAAATGATGGCGTAACCGTTCACCAGGCAGTTTCGCCAAATGGGGATGGGATCAATGATTATTTGACTATTGACGGGATAACCAGTTATCCTGATAACAGACTGATGATAATGGACCGTAACGGTATAATGGTATTTCAAACCAAAGGCTATGATAACAGCTCAAAACTGTTCGACGGGCACTCTAATATCAATGGGAGGATGCAGTTGCCCGGTACTTATTTCTACTCGTTGGATTATACTGTTAATGGAGAGAATAAGCATAAAACAGGGTTTATTATTTTGAAATATTAGCGCAGGATGCAGGTGATTATAGGTTAGAAGAATTTGTATTATTCCAAATTGAAAAACAGGCAATAAGATCGCCGCGCACCCGA
>Ga0207045_1100_pt1 | contig 17853 bp, 21 predicted proteins | sample Alteio_BWMinCont_69_FD_153299 | JGI IMG/M metagenome (GOLD analysis project Ga0207045, IMG submission 153299) | Enriched cells from forest soil in Barre Woods Harvard Forest LTER site, Petersham, Massachusetts, United States -... | ecosystem: Environmental > Terrestrial > Soil > Temperate forest >... | reverse complement strand
AACCGGCACACACCCTATGCCGCCGCTTTGGGCGCTTGGCTACCACCAATGTCGCTGGAGTTACTACCCCGAAGCGAAAGTAAAAAAGATAACCAACGGATTCCGTGAAAACAAAATTCCATGCGATGGTATTTACCTCGACATCGATTACATGGACGGCTATCGCTGCTTCACCTGGAACAGGAAATATTTTCCCGATCCTAAAAAGATGATCAAGGAATTGGCCGCAGATGGTTTTAAAACTGTGGTTATCATCGATCCGGGCATACGTGTCGACGACAATTATTCTGTATTTAAGGAAGGGAAAAAGAATAAATATTTCTGTCGCCGGTGCGATGATTATTTTATGGAGGGCCATGTTTGGCCGGGCCGCTGCCAGTTTCCTGATTTTACCAATCCCGAAGTGCGTGACTGGTGGGCAGGTTTGTTTGATGAACTGGTACAGATGGGCGTAGCCGGTGTATGGAACGACATGAATGAGCCGGCCGTATTTGGCGCCGGTACTTTCCCCGATGATGTACGTCACCAATATGATGGGCACCGCGGATCGCACCGTAAAGCGCATAATATTTATGGGATGCAAATGGTACGTGCCACTTATGAAGGACTGCGTAAATTAATGAAGAATAAACGCCCTTTTACTATTACAAGGGCAGGTTATTCGGGCGTACAGCGTTACTCATCGGTTTGGACTGGCGATAACGTGGCCTCGTGGGAGCATTTGAAACTTGGTAATATACAATGCCAGCGTTTATCGGTATCAGGCATTTCGTTTTGCGGTACTGATATTGGCGGCTTTAGTGGTGAGCCTGATGGCGAATTATTTACCCGCTGGATACAAATGGGCACTTTTTCGCCTTTTATGCGGGCACACTCGGCAGGCGACACCAAAGAACGTGAGCCATGGAGCTTTGGCGAGCCTTTTACTGCTATTAACCGTAAATTTATTGAACTGCGTTACCGTTTACTGCCCTATTTGTACTCCATTTTTTGGGAACACCACCGTTACGGCTTCCCTATATTGAGGCCTATCGTAATGCAGGAGCAGGACGAACTAAGCAATCATTTTCGCCAGGATGAATTTACTTACGGTGATAAGATATTGATTTGCCCGGTGCTTGGGCCAGGACAAACCAGCAGGAATGTTTATCTGCCAAAAGGAAAATGGTATTATTTCTGGGATAATGAAGTGGTCGAAGGCGGCAAGGAAGTTGCAGTAGCAACTCCGCTTGAAACGATGCCTATATTTATAAAAGCGGGGTCGGTTATACCCGAATACCCTGTAATGCAATATGTGGGCGAAAAAGAGATAGAAGAAGTAAAACTGAATGTATATTACAGTGATTACGAAGTAAATTCATTCCTTTTTGAGGATTATGGTGAAACTTTTGCGTACGAGCAGGACATTTACCTCGAAAAGAAATTTGTAGTGAATGGTAAAAACAACAAGCTTACCATACAACAAAGTATGGAAGGCCTGTACACCCCGCGATACGAAAACTATGAGTTTAATATTGTTGGCCTGCCATTTAAACCTATTAGGATAATGGCTGATGATAAGGAAGTTAAAGACTTTGTTATCAATAAGGATAAGACATTGACATTAAAGCTGCGGAAGAATTTTACGCAGTTAGTGATTGCTTAGTAAAGAGAACCAGGAAGAAAGAACCAAGCGCCAAGAATCAAGAACCAAGAATCAAGAGCCAAGATAAAAAAGTAGAAGAGTCCTTCCTGATTCTTGACTCTTGCTTCTTGGCTCTATTTATAAACCAGTAAAAAGAATTAAGAGCTAAGAACCAAGAGCCAAGATAAAAAGTAGAAGATTCCTTCTTGATTCTTGACTCTTGGTTCTTGACTCTATTTATAAACCGTACTATAATTTTTTTCTGACCAAATGACCGGACAAGGCTTGCAAAGAGTTATTGTTGAACATGTAACGCCTGAAATTGACGCCGGGCGGTTCTATATAAAAAAAACCATTGGCGATACCGTCAGGATTGAGGCAGATATATTTACGGATGGCCACGACTATATTGCCGCCCGGCTATTATACAAACACCAGGACGATAAAAAGTGGCTGCATCTGCCCATGCACCTTATTAATAACGACAGGTGGCAGGCATCGTTTGATCTTCCCAAAATGGGTTTTTATAATTATACCATTACGGCATGGGTAGATCATGCGTTAACCTGGCACCATGGTTTCCTAAAAAAATACCAGGATGCACAGCATTTGGACGTGGAACTATTAATTGGCGCAGGGTTTTTGGATGCCATGTTGCCCGTTGCAAATAAAGCTGACCAGAAGCTGATAACGAAGATAACTGCATTAATGCATGATAAGGTCAAATACGACCAGGCGGTGAATATGGTTTTGGGTAAAGAGATGCACCATCTCATCGATACCTATCCAAATCTTGAGTATGCAACTACTTATTCGCGCGAGTTAAAAATTTACGTGGATAGGGAAAAGGCTGGTTTCAGCAGTTGGTATTGTTTTTTCCCGCGCTCGGCATCACCTGTTGAAGGTAAGCACGGCACTTTTAAGGATTGCGAAGCATTATTGCCGCGTATTGCCGAAATGGGCTTTGATGTTTTATATTTTCCGCCAATTCACCCGATAGGCCACAATTTCAGGAAAGGGAAAAATAATACGGTAAATGCTTTGCCCGGCGATGATGGTGTTCCGTATGCCATCGGGTCAGAAGAAGGTGGGCATAAAGACATTTTAAAAGACTTGGGAACATTGAATGATTTTAAACATTTAATGAAAGAAGCTGCCGAACATGGCCTTGAAATAGCTTTGGATTTTGCCATTCAGTGCTCGCCCGACCATCCTTACGTAAAACAGCACCCAAAATGGTTTAAATGGCGGCCTGACGGCACAGTTCAGTACGCCGAGAACCCGCCGAAAAAATACCAGGATATTTTGCCCATAAATTTCGAGAATGACGACTGGCAAAACCTTTGGAAAGAATTAAAAAACATCCTTGATTATTGGTGCGAACAGGGCATACGCATATTCAGGGTGGATAACCCGCATACAAAGTCGTTCCATTTTTGGGAGTGGTGTATTGCCGAAGTACAAAAGAAATATCCTGGTACAATTTTTCTTTCCGAGGCCTTTACCAAGCCAAAGGTGATGAAACAATTGGCCAAACTGGGCTATACACAATCATATACTTACTACGTTTGGCGCAATTCGAAGCAGGAGCTTATGGAATACATGACAGAGCTTACGCAGACGGAGATGAAGGATTATTTCCGCCCCAATTTTTGGCCCAATACGCACGATATTAACCCGTATGCGTTGCAGGGGGGTAACGAAGCCGCTTTCATCACGCGCTATTTTATGGCGGCAACTTTATCGTCAAATTACGGCATCTTCGGCCCGGTTTACGAATTGATGTACCATGCGCCTTATCCCGGCAAGGAAGAATACCTGAACTCCGAAAAATACGAAGTGATGCATTGGGATTGGGATAAACGCAATAAACTTACCGATGTAATTACCAAGGTTAATGCAGCCCGAAAGGTAAACCCAGCCCTGCAAAGCACAAATAATATTAAATTTTGTGAAGTGCATAATGATATGCTGCTGGCCTACTATAAAAAAGCCGGTGATAACCATATTTTATGCATCATAAACCTCGACCCATATAGCAAACAGCAAGGGATGGTGCAAACCCCATTATTAGAAATGGGTATTTGGCCGGGCCAGGATTTTACCGTTTTTGATATTTTAACAGGCCGCAGCTATATATGGAACCAGGAATGGAACTATGTGGAGTTAGCCCCCCGCCAGTTGCCGGTACATTTATTCAAGATAGAAGCGTAAAGCAATGGGCGGCATGGATGTCATCGGGAACACTTATTTGGTAGCGCTCACCAGGCCATGGGCGGAGTTTGCCGGTGATGCCGCAGCTATAGAGCTGCTTGAACAAAACGTATTTTATGATTACATGCGCAAATGCCGCTGGTTTGCAGGCAAGGCGCGCATGATAAAGTTTTTAAAGGTACAGCAGCTGTTAACCATGCCCATCGAGGACAGCCTCGCTTACCTGGTAATACTGCACATAGGCTATACTTATGGAGACGAGGAAAAATACGCCATGCCCGTGTCTTTTCTGCCTGATGACTATGAACTATTAGGCCAGGTTAATCATAAAGCCTTTATCACGAAGATCACGGTGGATGGAAAACCGGGCTGGCTTGTGGATGCCATATACGATTTCCGTTTCCAGGTAGCTTTGTTTGAAAACATATGGGGCAACGCCGAAACAAAGCAAACAAACGGGGCTATCATTTACCATAAGGGCAAAGGCCTTGCTGTTACCGATGAAAACATGTGCTATTTATGCACCATCCCCGAACTGGAGCAAAGTAACTCATCACTCATTTACGGCAATAAATATTTTTTTAAGCTATACCGCAAGCTATTCCGCGAGGTTAACCCCGAGGTAGAGATGCTGCAGTTTTTAACCGAGACAGGCGGCTTTAAAAATATACCTGCCTATTGCGGCAGCCTTACCTATGCACGCCCCGGCACGCCGCCGGTAACGCTTGGGCTGATGATGCAGAAAGTGGCAAGCAAATCGGACAGCTGGGTGTCAACCGGGGACGACTTGAATAATTTCCTTTTCATGTTTGTCGAAAAGCTTTTTGGCGTACAGGATGAAGTATTTGAAAAGGTTGAACTGCTTGGCAAACGCACTGCCGAAATGCACCTGGCATTATTATCCGACAAAAAGAATAAAGATTTTAAGCCCGAAAAATTTGATGCAGGGTATGTAAAATTCCTGCAAAACCATTTAAATAACCTGCTTAACAAGCGCATCAATTTATTAAAAGAGAATTATGCCCGGCTTGATAAAAATGCAAAGCAACTCGCCGATGATTTTATAAACAGCGAAAACATCATCCGCCATTTTTTTGAAAAGATAGGCAGCAACGATTTAAAATCATCGCGCATACGCATACATGGCGACTATCACCTGGGGCAGGTTCTTTTTACCGGCAACGATTACCTGGTCATTGATTTTGAAGGCGAACCGGAAAGCTCGATAGCCGACCGGAAGATAAAACACAGCCCGCTAAAGGATGTGGCGGGGATGATACGGTCGTTTCATTATGCGGTTTGTGCCAAGCTGTATTTCAGCAGTGAAACACAGGGGATTAACCCTTTACGATTGCAAAAAGCAGCCGACCGTTGGTATAAACTGATAACCGACGCTTATTTGGATGCCTATATGCAAACTATGGGCGATATTACGGCTATATTTGGTAACCGAACTGAATTGAATTTTCTATTGCAGCTGCACCTGCTCGAAAAATCGGTATATGAACTTGGTTATGAACTAAACGGGCGCCCCGATTGGATAAGGATACCATTAAAGGGCATACAGCAAGTATTGTTCGAAATAGAAAAATTTAACAGCTAATAAAGCCTTGCAGGCATAAACACATGGCAAAAAAGAAAACAGACACCGGCAACGAAACACCGGCCGCAAACGCAGAGGTAAAGAAAGCTAAACCAGCTGCGAAAAAAAACAGCTGCAGCAGGTAAAGCAGCAAAAGCACCCGCAGTTTCGGCGGCCAAAGAAAAAAAGCCATCTTCAAAAAAAGCTGCAACTGTCGAAATTATATTAAAAAACGTTGAGGTATATAGTCGTTTCACGGATTTTGATATAGCCTTATTTAAGTCGGGCAAGCATTATAAGCTGTATGAAAAATTAGGCTCGCACGTGGTTGAGTTTAGCGGTGTTACGGGCACCTATTTTGCAGTATGGGCGCCAAATGCGCAGTATGTGTCTGTTATAGCAAATTTTAACGGCTGGGACCGTGGTTCGCACCCATTATATGTTCGTTGGGATGGATCGGGTATTTGGGAAGGTTTTATACCCAACGTTGGCAATGGCGAAACTTATAAATATTATATCAATTCATCAACCGGTGAAGATCTCGAAAAAGCCGACCCATTCGCCCTTCGCTGGGAAGTAGCCCCGCATACGGCATCGATAGTGGCTGATACTTTTTACGAGTGGAAAGATGGCGACTGGATGGCTAACCGTTACGGGCATAATGGCATAAATCGGCCTTATTCGGTTTACGAAATGCACGTAGGCTCGTGGGCGAGGAGTGTGGAGAGTCCCGATGAATTTTTAACCTACAGCCAGCTGGCCGAAAAACTGGTACCTTATATAAAGGAAATGGGCTTTACCCACGTAGAGTTTATGCCTATAATGGAGCACCCGTATTACCCGAGCTGGGGTTACCAGATCACCGGTTTTTTTGCTGCATCAAGCAGGTATGGTACGCCGCAGGAGCTAATGTACCTGGTTGAAAAACTGCATGAAGCGGGGATAGGTGTGATATTGGATTGGGTGCCTTCGCATTTTCCGGGAGATGCACACGGTTTGTACAAATTTGACGGCTCGCATTTGTTTGAGCATGCTGATCCCCGCAAGGGTTTCCATCCCGATTGGAAATCGTATATATTTAATTATGGCCGTAACGAGGTTAGGGCGTTTTTAATAAGCAACGCCTTATTTTGGCTGGATAGGTACCATGTGGATGGCCTGCGTGTTGATGCAGTTGCCTCGATGCTTTATCTCGATTACTCCCGTAAGCATGGCGAGTGGGAAACTAATATGTATGGCGGTAACGAAAACCTGGAAGCAGTATCGTTTTTAAAGGAATTTAACGAAGCCGTTTACAGTCATTTCCCCGATGTACAAACTATTGCCGAAGAATCTACCTCGTTTACGGGTGTAAGCCGCCCGGTTTATACCGGTGGTTTAGGTTTTGGTATGAAATGGATGATGGGCTGGATGCACGACTCGATAAAATATTTTTCAACCGATCCGTTGTATCGTAAATACCATCATAACCAGATAACTTTTAGCCTGATATACGCCTTTACCGAAAACTTTATGCTGCCTTTTTCGCATGATGAGGTGGTTTATGGCAAAGGATCGATGGTGAATAAGATGCCCGGCGACGAATGGCAAAAATTTGCAAATTTACGCCTGCTGTATAGCTATATGTTTACGCATCCCGGCACCAAGTTGCTTTTTATGGGATGTGAATTTGGGCAGGGAAATGAGTGGAATTTCCAAAACTCATTAGATTGGCATGTGCTTGAATACGCAAATCACCAGGGCATTAAAGCGGTAGTAAAAGCATTGAACGAACTATACAAAGAGGAGCCAGCCTTGTATGAAAAGGGCTTTGAAGGCGACGGCTTTGAATGGGTTGATGGCGGCAATGCCAACGACTCGATACTGATATACAACCGTAAGGGTTACGATGAAGCCAACGAACTAATAATAGTTTTAAATATGACCCCGCTGCCGCATTATAACTTCAGGGTTGGCGTTCACTCAAAAGGAAAATGGGCCGAGATATTTAACTCTGACGCCAAAAAATTCTGGGGGAGTGGCACTGAAAATATTGATGCCATTAACACCGAAACTGTTAACTGGCACGGGCGCGAAAACTCTATCAGCATAACCATACCGCCATTGGGGGCTGCTATTTTTAAAAGGGTAAAAGTAGTGCCGCCGAAGTATGAGCTAAAAAAATAATTTGAATATGCCGTAGGGTTTTAATTGATTTAGTTACAACCTTTTAACCGGCATAACGTAGAAGTTGGAATTATATTATTATTAATCCATTCGCCATGAATCCAAAATTTCGCTCTATTTACTTACTCCTGGGTTTTACAGGACTGTTATACCTGGTTTACCATGCTATATCTACTTTTGCAGACGGGATAAACCCCATTTCTGTTTTGTTGATCGCCATACCCGACATGGTGTTTTTCTTCCTGGCTTATAAAACTTACCCGGTTGAAAACGAAGTAAAAAGGCAGCCTTTAAACTGAATATATTAACTTCCATAATATAATGTTCCGCTGCTTTAATAAGGCAGCGGAATTTTTTTTGGGTGGTAGGATAGGGCCCTTTATAAACCATAATAAATTGTTCATAGCGTTCACTTCACAATAGCACACGGAATAAATGGTTTGTAAATCATTGATAATCAACTGATCCAGTTTCGTGAGTATTTAAAATTGATAAAATGCATACCCTGGCGCGGGTATGCAGCGCGGCCAAAGCGGTGGTGTACCCGCGCCGCGCTGATAGGTAGTAATCATGCCTTATCGGTGCGCGCCAAAGAGTGCAAAAGGAACTCCTCAAATGTTCATTAGCGTTCATTTCGCGATAGCACACTGAATAAATAGATTTATCTCTATATGAGTCCAAAACATTAACAACGTTATGTAGATGAAATGAGTTTATAACACCATAAATTCGACAGATTTTTATAGATTTGAAGAAGCAATCGACAAAGCTGACAATGCAAGAATCAGATACAAGGAGTTAATCAGAGATGGCAGAAAATGAAAAGCCAAAATGGGAAGGGGTGAAGAAATCTCAGAGAGAATCGACCATAAGAGGTTTAGGACTGGAGCAGAATGTAGTGGAGAAATTTATAGTTAATTTAAGTTTGGATGAATTGATAAAGTTATCGGTTTCGGATGATAAAGAGGAGAAGTATATAAAAAATGGGACAACTATTCTTGCGGCTCTTACTAAAAATTCTTTAATATTAATGGCCGATTCGAGGTCTCAAAGAGTGTCAGGTGATTTTTCCACTAGTAACTTCGTTGACACAACGAACAAAATACACCAACTGGGGCAATATTTTTTTGAAATAGCGGGTGTTTCCCATTTTAGAGAGATTGATATTTATTATTTAGTATCTATTAACTTTGATACAACTTTATCTCTAAAAAGTAATTCTGAAAAATTACAAAAGATTATTTTCGATGTATTAACATCATACTATAATAATCTTACCACACTCGAATTAGATTATTTTCACCAATCTATTCCGACTTGGGGAATGCTTCAAATATTTATCGGTGGTTACGAACAGAAGACTAATAATACCCCATCATTTACTCAATTGGAATTTAAGATACAAAATGAAGAAAGCTTTTATTCCGTAACTATAGGAAACAATTACACTATTAGGTTTGAAAAAGGTCAAACTGGGTTAATTGATGGCGGTGCCCACGAAAACATTGATAAGCTATTAAAAAATGGATATAATAAGGATAACCTTACCATCGATAATTTAAAATATCTAATATCTGTAGAAGCAGACGCAAATGATACTATAGGACATGATTACAATTATGTTATTATAAAAAGGGATTCTTTCAAATTGGGTAGTAGTTATGAAGTTAAGCTACCATAAGCCTCACTTATATGAAATGAAGCTATTTGATTAATAGTATCATTAATATAGTAAAACTCACTGATAACGTCAAATCATTTGCTGGCGTTTCGTAAATGATTATTTCCGGACATTCTCCCATCACTTTATATTTACTATATATACTCGGTAAATTATCTTATCTATAATTTTGATATTGAAGTTATCAAAGAGGTGGATGTGCTTTCAAAAGCACTGGTCGAATCAAATCAAAATCAATCGAAGAAACAAAATTAATCCCTGTTAGTCCGGATTTATAAACCCTGGACTGCATAAACGGGGATTTGTAATCCCCAGACTCCAACTTATTCTCACCTTGATTATACAGTCAACACCTGCTATTAAAATAGCAATTCGGTTTCGTGGATTATAAATCCACTTTAATTTAGGTCGCGGAATGAAAATTCCGACCAATTGGTTTAGGTGCAGCAGCGAAGACTGGTAAACCGGAAAAATAAAATTGATTGTTTGGTATTAAGGCATATATTTATACTGACCTTATTATCAACCAATGGCAGGGACAAAACATACAGGCGGACGAGAATCAAGAAATCAAACAAATCACAATGAAAACAACAGCAATAGGTATAAAAAACCGCTTAAAGACATTGTTATATTTTTGAAGAATAAGGATAATCAGCCTTATGTTCAAAATGTCATTTCCTGCGTGGCTCTTTTGGTGGCAGCATGGCTGGCTATTGTAACCTATAGTCTCTTTCATCAAACGCTTATTTCCACCAAAGCAGCTATAAGAGCCGACAGTATTGCAAAAGCATCTCTCGACGCCAACCAGAGGGAAGTTGATTTGGAAAATCAACCCCTTGTACAAGCATTGGCCATAGTTTTTGATACGCTTAAAATAGGCAAGCGGGTAAACATAAAGTACGAGTTTGTTAATAATGGAAAACAGCCTGTAAAATGCATTAGGAATATGTTCAGTGTAGAAATAATTCCATCCGAAACGTTTGTTTCTCCTTTACCCAATACTAAGTTTATAATTTCGGATTTGCACAGTTTTTTGAATGGCGCAGGCACAGCAGCAACCAGACAAGGTTGGGTTTCTGACAGTATACTTTCTAAACCGGAATACGACGCGATGAAAAAGGCAGAACTCTACACCTACGTTTTTGGGTACCTCGAATTCAGAAATATTGTGACAAATAAGACGAATTATTATGAATATAACTTTAAATTGTATTTCATAAAAGGAAATTACAGCGTTTTAGGATTGAAGGACACTGTTGTAGAAAAAGCAACGCCGTTTTAGTCTAAATACGCGTATCGAGTACTAAATCTGCTTACTAACATTAATTTAAATATACAATATGTCAGTTTCTAATCAATTAGCTGAAATTACTTTTCGACTGGATGTACAACAAAAGAATGGGATAGCAACCGGCACGGGTTTCTTGTATTCAGCAGTAGTAAATACTGAAAATAATACTTCACAGCCCTTGCTCATCACAAATAAACATGTAGTGGAAGATGGAATAAGTGGAAGAATAATTGTGACAGTGGTCAACACTCATGGAAAAACAGAACACCTAAAGGTAGATTTAACAAATTTCCCCAATTTGTGGCACGATCATCCAGATAAGAATATCGATTTGACAGCAATGCCAATCTCTTCGGTAATTGCAGCAATGCAACAGGCTGGACTTGCGCCACGCGTAAAATGTCTTTTCCCTTCGGATATTCCGACTGACGCGGAATTGGAAAGTCTTAATTTTGTGGAGGACGTATTAATGATTGGTTATCCAAATGGGCTATGGGATGATGTTAATAACTATCCCCTTTTCCGAAAGGGTATTACTGCCACCCACCCAGGAAAGGCTTTTAAAGGAAAAAAGGAATTTGTGATCGACATTGCTGCGTTCCCAGGCTCCAGTGGCTCACCTATTTTTCTTTATAATGAGGGAAGTTATGCCACTAACACGGGCTTGACAATAGGCTCAAGGGTAAAAATTCTCGGTGTACTATATGCTGGGCCGCAATATACAGCAGATGGAAAAATCATAATTCAGACCGTGCCAACGCAACAAATGCCTCTTTCTAAGACGCTTATACCGATGAACCTTGGATATGCAATTAGTTCACAAGAGCTACTTAGATTTGTCGATGTCTTTAAGTAAATCTTTTCATCGTTTCTATGTGCCCCGCCGGTTCAAGCGTCCCGCTTGAACCCAAACAAATGTAAGCGTCCCGCTTACATTAACCCCTTTGCAATGTCAAAAAATATTCTGCATATTTATTACCATGCAACGCAACGCCTCAACCGATGAACTTTACTTCGTCACCCTAACTGTAGTAGACTGGATAGATGTATTTACCCGTCGTTATTACAGTGATTTCATCATCGAAAACCTGGCATGGTGCCAGCAAAATGCAAACCTGAATATTTACGCTTATGTTATAATGACCAACCATATCCATATGGTAGCTAATGTTACCGATGGTTCACTGGGCGATGTATTAGGGCGCTTCAAAAGCTTCACCTCAAAAGAACTTTACAAGATGATAGCCAACAACACGCAGGAAAGCCGGCGTGAATGGATGCTGAAAGCTTTTGATAGGGCCGGTAAACAAAATCCGTTAAATGAAAAACATCAATTTTGGCAGAATGGGAATTATCCCGTGCTGCTTTACACACCCGCAGTTATTGAGCAAAAGATTGATTACACACACGAAAACCCGGTAAGGGCGGGGTTTGTTGGTTCGGCGCATGAGTATTGGTATAGCAGTGCAAACCCTGAAAGTCCGCTGAAAATTATTTGGTGATGTCAGCGGGACGCTGACCGGCGTTGGGGTTCAAGCGAGACGCTTGAACCGGCGGAAGAGGATAATAGAAAAATGCAACAGCGGAAAAACTTTACACAATTCAAATGATTTGGTGTTATTAACCTTAAATAACCACCAATGTCAAAACAACACGATACCTTCCCGGGAGAAAAACCCGAAATGCCGGTGCCAACGAAGCAGCCGGAAATAAACCAGCCATCAGACCCAAAAGAACCAGCAGTGCCGGTAGAAGACCCGCAGGTAGTGCCGGATGAATTTCCCCCGGAAGAAAACCCGCCGGAAGCGCCGCCCGCTCAGAACTAAAAAATAACGCGCATGAATCTTAAGTCTCCCCAACCGGGGGAGATTTAGAGGGGGCTTAGGCAGCTTTTCAGGAAATGAAGGTTTTGCAGCGCGGCGCCTGCGGTGTTGTTAAAATAAACGTAAACGGTTTTGCCTTCCTGCTGCCATTCATCAATATAGCTGGCATATTCGTACAAAAAGGCGTCGTTATAGCTGCCCTTGTAATTGCCCGACGGGCCATGAAAGCGTAGATAAACATGGTCGTCCGAGGTTAGCTCCATCGGCGTGGCCGATTTGGGCATGTCCTGTATCACCATTGCGGCGTTGTGCTGGTTTAACAGTTCAAACACTGTGTCCTGGTACCACGAGGGATGGCGGAATTCCACGGCCAGCGGCCAGTCATAGGCGTTTAGTATTTGTAGAAGCTCTTGTAGCTGCGGCTTGGCGGACACCTGTAGGCTTGGCGGAAACTGCACCAGTAAACAGCCTTTGTTGGCTTCGGGCAGGTTGATAACGTCCATAAAGCGCCTAATATCTTCGGCTTTAAAAAGGAGGCTTTTTTGGTGCGTTATCTCTTTCCATAACTTAAAAGTAAAACGGAATCCTTCCGGCACTTCTGTCGCCCACCTTGTCACGGTTTTTGCCTGCGGCAATTTGTAAAACGAGCTGTTGATCTCGATGCTGTTTTCGTGCAGGGCATAAAAGGCCAGCCTTGATATGTCCTTGTGTTGGGGCGGAAAATCTCTTTTCGGCATGGAAATCAGCAGGCCGCTGGTACCGCCGTAAAATTGCCCTGCCATTAATCAAGGATGATAAACCAATGCCCGGTATCATCCAGCGCATAGGTAAGCCCGTCGCTCATTTCGTAAACATCACGACCGTGTTTCTCGCTGAAATAGTTTTTCTCATCGCGTATCACCGTGCCGTTATTTTCAACACGCAAAAAGAAAAGCAGCGCCCCCAGGTTTGGCGCTACATCTTTCAGCTGCCCGGCTTCGCCTTCTTTTACAAATGCCGAGCTCATATCAGGCCTGTTTAAGTTTGGCTTCCATGCTTTGCGTGGTGTGCGGCACGGCGCGCAGCCTTTCGGCAGGGATAAGTTTACCTGTGGAACGGCAAATGCCGTAAGTTTTATTATGGATGCGCCCCAGGGCCGATTCCAGTTGTTCTATAAATTTCTTCTGCCGCCCGGCCAACTGGTTGGTTTGTTCCTTCTCGAACGTAGCCGAGCCATCCTCAAGCGTTTTGCCTGCAATGGCCGCGTCATCACCATTACTGTTAACTGAACTTAGCGCACCCGCCAGTTCGTTCAGTTCTTCGCGGGCACTAAATATCTTTTGTTCTATCAGCAGCTTAAATTCCGCTAATTCTTTATCGTTGTATTTAGTTTTCTGTTTCTCTTGTTCCATGATGCCTTACAACAACAAAAACGGCATCCGGTTTTAATGCGGGGCAAAAAAGAATTTATTTAAACCCCCATTTTTCCTGTCTATTTTGAGAACAGGATTTAACCGCTACCTTTACAAATACCGGGAGGCTATTAATGAACATTGCGGGATTTAGTAGGTTCCTAAAAAACATAATCATATTAACATGAACCCCAAATTTCTCATCCTTTATTTAGTTGCCGGTACGCTCGCTTTGGCATTGGTTGTTTACCAGTTGATTACAACTTATGCAAACCTAAATGTTGGCAGGCTTATATTAAACATTGTTATTTCTTTGTTCTTTTATTATCTATCGTATAAAACATATCACGAGAAAAAAGACAAAGAATTAATGTAGCGATGTCTCCTGTTTCGCTATCATGGTGGCATCTTTTTTGTTGCAAAAAAGTAATTATTATCGGGGTTTTTGTTAACCCTTATGGTTGCATTATTTTTAATTACTTTTCCTATGGTATCTTTTTTACGTTTTCTGTATTTAATTTTTGGAATTGTCGGGTTGGTAGTGCTGGTTTACCGTGTTATTGATACCTTCCCGGATATTAACCCTATTGATGTATTGGTTATTGCCGTCCCCGATATGTTGTTTTTTTTCCTCGCTTATAAAACTTATCCTGCCAAATCAACCGTCAGGCGTTACCGGTATTAAGTTAAAAGTTGACTTAATTTAGGGAAAATGTTTTTTATACACTATTGCACCCGTTAAATAACGGGAAGGCTATAATGTTCTACCCCTTCGTTTATTGCGCTGCAACCGGTGTACTAATTTCTTCAAGCGCTTTTATATCACGATAAACCGCACACACGCTGATATCATATTTATCGGCTATTTGCGAAGCCGTAACATGCTTTTTTATTGCAGCATGGTAAGTTATGCCAAATAACCTGTCGACGCGGTTCATGTATCGCTGATGCCTTATAAATTTGAAATTGGAAATCAGCAAAAATAACCACCGGAAATAAAATAAATTGCTTACTTTCAGTTATTTATAAAAAACTGCAAAATGATAAATGAACAGTATCCTAAAATATACTTATACAGGCGCCTGGTTCAGGCAAAACTTTTCATCGATGCCCATTATGCAGACAATATAGACCTTGACAACATCGCCGACGAAGCATACTTTTCAAAATTTCATTTCATCAGGCAGTTCAAAAGCATTTACCGCAAAACACCACATCAGTATTTGATCTCGGTAAGAATTGAAAGGTCATTGGATCTATTGAAGGCAGGTACTCCAGTCACAGAAGTTTGCTACACTGTAGGCTTTGAAAGCCTGAGTTCTTTCAGCGGCCTGTTCAAACGAATTGTTGGCATAACACCTTCAATATATTTATTACGACAACAAAAGATAAAAGAAGAAATAGGAAGATCGCCGTTAACTTTTATTCCGGGTTGCTTTGCTGAAAAAAATGGTTGGCTCAAAAAAGAGCAATTTTAGAGAAATGAAACCCCGGTTCATATCGGTACTTTGCGTAAACAATATAAAACGCAAAAGACATGATAACCAAAATGACACATGTTAACATATTTGTGCTTGATCAGGAAAGCGCTTACGACTTTTACACAAACAAACTTGGCCTTAAAGTAATAACAGATGTGCCTATGGGTAACGGCGCCCGCTGGCTTACTGTTGGCACACCTGGGCAACCGGGTTTTGAAATAAATTTAACGCCTGTAAAAGAGGGCATGTTACACTCCAAAGAAACCGCAGAAGCATTAAGGGAACTTATTAAAAAAGGGACTTTCGGTGTAGGTATTTTTACATGCCAGGACATTTTTGCAACTTATGAGGAGATGAAAGCAAAAGGCGTTGAATTTACCAAGGCCCCCACGAAGGAATTTTATGGCACCGAAGCCTTATTTAAAGATGACTCCGGTAATTGGTTTTCACTGGCACAGCTTAATTAACCTGGAAATATGAAAACTATATTCGACAAAACAACACGAGACGAGTTGATCACCAGGATCAATACACTCGATGAAAATAGTAAAGCGCAGTGGGGCAAGATGAACGTTTACCAGATGCTGAAACATTGCACGTTAGCGGAAGAACTGTACTTAGGGAAGAGTACCCACAAACGGGTATTGCTTGGTCGTTTGATAGGCAAAATGGCCTTGAAAAACTTACTAAAAGATGAGAGACCTATGGGGCGGAATGCACCTACAAGCGATGCATTTATAGTAAAAGAAATTACCGGCGATGTGGCATCGGAAAAAAGAAAATGGATGGCTTTGACAGAGGAATATACTAATTTTTCAGAACCTTATTTTGTACATTGGTTTTTCGGAAAAATGACAAAGGAACAGTTGGGATATTTTGTTTATAAGCACACCGATCACCACCTAAGGCAATTTAATAGTTAGGCGATAAAAATTCACTTTTAGAAATGGCCCTTTAATTCGGGGTATATATTTGTCTTTGGAAAATATGAAAACAATATTTGATACGGCGACAAGAAGCGGGCTGATCGGCAGGATATACCTGCTTAATGACAAAAGCACAGCGCAATGGGGAAAAATGAATATTTACGAAATGTTGAGCCATTGTATACTATTCGATGAAATGATACAAGGCAAGACTAAGTATAAACGGGCTTTTTTGGGCCGCTTGTTTGGTAAAATGGCTTTGAAAGATTTTATAGGAGACGAAAGGCCGGTAAAGCGGAATTTACCTACTATTCCGGGATTAGTTGTCAAACAAAATGATGGTGAAATTGAAACCCAAAAAAAGCAATGGGTTACATTAATTGAGGGCTACGCAAATTACCCGGATATTGATTTCGTTCATTCTTTTTTCGGAAAACTAACCAGGGAACAAAGCGGATACTTGGTTTATAAACATATCGACCATCATCTTCGCCAATTTAACAATTAGCCGATTTTTACAGTCCGTTTATTTTACGACCAAGCTTTCATATTTGTGTATTACTTGCCAGGTACTGCTATCCGAATCAAATACCGAGTTCAGCCCTTGTTCTTCGCCACCGGGGTCGCCCATAAATTCGTCCCCATCTTTCCAGAAAGTTTGGCCTGGTATTGGGCGTGCAATGCCGGCAAATGCCCAGAAATTAGCGCCGGTTATGCCTGGGTTATCCAGCACCTGTTTAAAAATAAAACTGTAAAAGCGGTCGCGGTTATGGGTTGTAGCTTCCGGGCTGTAAACATGAAGATCGCGCGGCAGGCCGAACTCTTCAATTACCATCGGTTTGTTAAGTTGTTGAGCGATAGCAAGGTGTTTCTTTATGTCTTTGCCCGCACTATCCAAAATGATCTTATAGCTGGCATTAATAGCCGTATCCTTAAACCAGCTCCAGTTTTTTGGCCAGATGTGAATGGTAAGATAATCGATATTTTTATTTGCATGAATTTTTTTATAAACTGACATATCATAGTCCGAGGCTATATCCCCCTCGCTACCCGTTGTAAGCAGATGATTTCTATCGATGGCCTTTACAAACGCAGCCACATGATCTATCCAGGTCTCAAATGCAGCATCTGCTGATTGTTCCATTGGCCGCGGCTCATTTATTATTTCCCAGGCCATAATAGCCGGATCATTGGTGTATTTTTTACCGTTAAGGCTGTTAGTCCGGTTAAGCACATATTTAATGTAATTGTCCAGTTCATCCATGCATGGTTTGCAGGTATAAAACTGGCTGATGTATTGGCGCAGCTTATCCCAGCTATAATAACCGCCCAGGCTTTTTGGATATGGCTGCTCGCCGTAGCCGTTCCATTTTAAATACTGAGCTATGCCGCCACTCCACTCCCATGTATTGGTAAAATGCAATACAGCCTTCATATTACGCTTGCCCATTTCATTCAGCAGGTAATCAAGCCCGGCCATAATGTTTTCATTAAACTTTCCTGCTTCGGGTTGCAATGTTTTTTCATTTGGTGTGCGGTACTTGTAGTCGGTAAGCCCCTCGGCGCCTACCATCACACGCAAATTGGTAACACCATGCTGCTTTAAAAAATCAAGTTCTGTTTTCAACCTGTCTTTACCTTTTTGGCCGTTGGTAGCCAGCAATCCGCCAT
>Ga0207045_1104_pt1 | contig 18147 bp, 8 predicted proteins | sample Alteio_BWMinCont_69_FD_153299 | JGI IMG/M metagenome (GOLD analysis project Ga0207045, IMG submission 153299) | Enriched cells from forest soil in Barre Woods Harvard Forest LTER site, Petersham, Massachusetts, United States -... | ecosystem: Environmental > Terrestrial > Soil > Temperate forest >... | reverse complement strand
GGCGTGCTGAGTGAAGTAGCACGATATGGTTTTCCGACGAGCCAATGGAAGCATTTCGGGCGGCTCGATAATTTTCCGCGGAGCTTGCTCCCTATCGGCGACGCAATTTGCTGTCTAAATCCTGTCTACGGTCAGGGAATTACCGTTGCAGTGCAGGAAGCAACCATGCTTCGTCGGTTACTGGGTGCAAACGGTCTGAGAGAAGACCCATTTGCCACTCTGTCGCACGAGTTCCTGACTGAAACGGAGACGCTCATCGAAGGACCATGGGCCATGTCCGCCGTCCCGGACTTTGTATATCCCCAAACTCGCGGTGAACGCCCAAAGGATTTGGAAGAAAGACTGAGATCTCAGGGTGCGTATCTTCGTCTCGCTACCCAAGATCCTGCGGTTAACGAGTTGCTCACTGAGGTCCGGCATCTGCTGAAACCGCTGAGCGCGCTGGAAGAGCCCGATTTGGTGCGCAGAGTGGAAGAAGAAATCGAGACGGAACGAGTGGCGGCTCTCTGAATAGACAATTGGCTGATGTCGCCTTACTTACTGTGTCGCGCCCTGCATCCGTCAAATCACAGTCTCCGGTGGATCGTCGCCTACTCTTCCATAACCTCAAAATCGGGATTATGTCCGGTAGGCGATGATCCGGCCGGAGAACTCACACGGCCGGTGGAGGATGCGGCTCAGAAGTTCATTACTTGAGAGCTTCAGGGCTGCAGTTCGTAGGTGCGTTGATTGGGTTGCAGCGTGCAACTCCATTTCCTGGGAGCATAACGACGTAGTGGCCGGCCCAACGAGCTGGCTCGTTGACGGGATAATCGGTGCTCAGCATCTGGGCGCCGCTGGCGATCATGGCGTCACGTGTTGCGGTGTTATCGACACGAGCTTCTTTGGTGTCGGAGTCGGTGCGCGCGCGGATGAGGTAACCCTGGCGAACGAGCTCGGTGATATCGGAGGCCGGGCCGTCGTTGCGCTCGATGAAGGCGGCGTCGGGCTGTCCGGGCTCGGAGTTGGTGAAGATGACGCGGCCGCGCAGCGAGGGATGGCCTTCGAGATAGACGGGACCGACGGGTCGCTGATCCATGAGGAAGACGACCTTGCCGCGAGCGCTCTCGAGGGTGGGCCAGTTGCCGGCGAGGACGGCCTGGTTGAGCGTATCGTAGTGGCCGCGCACGTCATCCGGAGTGATCATCTCATAGGCAGAAAAGACGGAGCGTATCTCGGCATCGAGCGCATCGAAGGTGGCGGACGTGAAGGGCTCCGGCTCGGTCATGTGAAGCTCGCCGGGCGCTTTGCCCTGCTTGGTTTCAATGAGGATGAAGATGGGAATGTGGCGGGGATGATCATGCGACCACTGGCGGATCTCTTCAAGGCAACCGGTGAAGGGCTGGCAGGTGCTGCGGTAGTCGACATCCTGCACGTGCATGACCTTGAAGCCGGGCTTCATCATGATTCCTTTGGGATCGAAATCGGGATCAGCGGGAAGATTGGCAGCTGCGACCATCTTCGGACCTGAGGGGTGCGCGTAGAGACCGCCTTTGGTATCGGCATAAATGTCGAGCTCGATCTGGCGCACTCCGCTGTCAAACTGCTGCGGAAGCGGCTGGTGCTGGTAGTCGAGCCCCTTTAAGGCTTCGGCGTACTTGGCCTGCCAAAGCTGAGCTTCGTGAGGAGCAATACCGGCGTGATAGCTGTTGTGAGTGCCGATGACTTGAATCTGATTGAGCTTAACAGCGGCGTCTTCGCTCGCGGACTGGGAGTAGGCGCTGGAAAATGCAACAACTCCGGTGACAAATGCAGCGGTTACGAGCGCGCGGTGCGGCATAGCGAACATGGATAGTCCCTTCAATAAAATCGTGTCTTCTTTTTAAGCTCTAAGTTGGCTAGCCTAGGCCTGCTGATAGGGCTTGCTGTAGTGGGTGGCCCACTCGACGAGGCTCTGGTTCATGAAGCGCCAGGTGCCGCGCTTGGTGTCGACTTCCATCAGCATGTAGGCGTTGGGATCGTAGCGGGTAGCTGCCATCACGTAATGCTGCGGACCGTAGGTGTGGGCGAAGTCGATCCACTTGTGGAGATGGCCGGAGACGACGAGCTGGATGTTGTCCTGATATTTGCGCAGCAGCGGCTGCAGACCGTAGTCGCTGAACTCGGTCGCCTGATCCTGGATGAGTGGGTAGTGGATAAAGACGAAGGTCGGCTTGCGCTGGGCAAGCTGGGCTTCGAACCACTGCAACTGCTCTTCGCCAAGGGAGCCGATGTTGGGATTGAAGTTGGCGGCGCTGCGGTCCTGGGTGCTGCCGAGAAAATTGTTCAGATGGATGAACTTGTAGCCCTTGTAGTCGAGGACCGAATAGGGGTCGGTGTCGAACTTGGCCTTGAAGAGACGATGACTCATCTCGCGGGAGACATGGCGGACGTCGTAGTCGTGATTGCCGAAGCCGAGATGGACGGGCATCTTGAATCCGTCGGAGATGGCCTTGGCGTTATCCAGGCGAGTGATGTTCTTGAAGTAGAAGTCGTAGTCGGTGGATGGGTAGTTGTGAAAGTAATCGCCGATGAGAAAGACCTGTTCGATGGCGGGATGCAGCGAGTTGATGAGATCGCGTGCCGAGGTGAAGCGGGGCGTGGTGACCAGGATGCTCTCGTTGTCCTCCACGCCGTTCTCACTGCCTCTGACGTAAAAGTTGTCGATGATATGTGTATCCGCCACCAGGGCGAAGTAGAACTTGTCCGGCGAGGCCGCCGCCCGGACCTGCTCGGCCCAGAGTTTGCGGACGAGCAGGCTGCCGAGCGATGCAGCTCCGAGCGTGGTGAACTGTCTGCGATCCATGCGGACGACCTCCTTCGGGTTCGTGGTTAGAAAACGATCTTGCCCGCGAACTGCAGGACACGGGCCGGGTAGGTAGAGGCGGCGGCGACTACACCGAAGCTGCTGGAGCCCACGGTGCTTTGCGGGAAGGCGTAGTTGGTCACGTTGAAAACGTTAAAGGCTTCGGCACGGAAGTCGAAATTCACCCGCTCCGGAACGATTGCGAAGTCCTTATGCAGGCCGATGTCGAGCTGATAGAAGGGGTCAAAGCGAATCGAATTGCGACCCACGTTGCCGTATGGCTGATTGGGTCCCGGAATGCTGAAGAGAGCCGCGTTCAGAACGACAATGTCCTGATTGCCATTGACCTTGAGCCGCTGGCCTTTCGGAATTATGGGGTTGCCGATTGCCTGGTTGGGACGCTGTACCAACAGCGGGCTCGTCTGCTGGAAGCTGTTGGGCGAGTAACTCACGTTGACTGGCAATCCGCTGCTGAGGCTGTTGATGGCGGTGAGCTGCCAGCCTCCGAGAGTTTCCTGCATCCACAACGGAGCGTTACTGCCCCAGGCGCGGCCCCTGCCGAACGGCAGGTCATAGACGCCAGACAGGATGTCGTTGAGCGGCTGATTGTAAGCCGAAGGACCGATATCGCCTTTGGGATTGGCGAGGTTGATGCGGGAGTTGTCGTTATCCGGGGTATCGAGGTGACCGGCAGCGTTATCGATCGACCGCGACCATGTGAAGGAGTTGAGCAGGTAGAGGCCGTGACCGGTGCGGTGCTCGAGTTTGGCCTGCAGCGCGTTGTAGCGCAGGAAGCCGGCGGGCAGCGTCTCTTCGATGGTGGTGAAGCTCTGGATGGGACGGCGCTGCGCCAGCGTGAGGCAGCCGCTGTTGACCTGCGAGTTGCAGGTGGCGGTCACCGGGTTGGCAAAGGACTGGTTCAGATCGGCGAGAGTCTCGAGCTTGACGCCGTGCGATCCGACGTAGGCGAGGTCGAAGACGGTCGACGGGCCAAGCTGCTGCTCGACGGTGAGATGGTAGGCCTGCACATAGCCGGTGGGCAGGTCCTTGGGAATGTAGCGGGCCTGCGTGGTGAGGTTGCTGGCCGCGGTGACGTTGGAGGGGCTGGTAAAGCCGCTAGGATAACCCTGCGAGGTGGTACGGTAGCAGGGCGTCTGGTCATTTGGATTGTAGGGAGCGGAGGCCTGCGCGGCAGTGCAGGTACCCAGCGCCTGCTGCTTGCCGAGGACACCGGGGTTGGCAAACTGCGGTCCCTGCACGATGTTGGTGTTAACGATAGCGGGCAAGTTGTAGACGAGTAAGTTCTCGCCGCCTTCGCGATTGAACTGCGCGTAGCTCAGGCCATAACCGGCGCGAATGACGGTTCTGGGAGTCGCAGAGTATGCGACGCCGATGCGCGGCGCGAAGTCGAGCTTGGGCATGTTGACCAGCGCGCGGTCATAGATGGAGCCGGACTTGGCCTGGATGAGCGACTGTGTGGTGGGATCGTAGTTGGAGAGCAGGTTGTTGGATTCCCACTGCGGGGTGACGAGCTCGTAGCGCAGACCGGCGTTGACGGTGAGGCGCGAGGTCAGGCGGATGTCATCCTGGATATACATAAAGTGCATGCGCTGGTTGAGGTGGACATGCACGAAGTTGTTGAGCTGGAAGGTGTCGCGTGCGCCGAAGAGGAAATCGGCGAGGGCCACTGCTTCCTTGGTCCCGGCGTCTGAACTGCTGAGGTTGCTGGAGGTCGGCGCGACAACCGGAGTGACGTTGGGGTTGCCGTTGTAGCTGAAGCCGCCGTTGTAGGTGTCCTGTCCGAAAACGGGGTTGAAGTCGTCGATGGTGGTGAAGATCGACTGATATTCGTAGCCTACCTTATAGGTGCTGCGACCGACGATCCAGGTGTAGTTGGCCTTGGGGTTGAAAACGTAAGGGTTCTGGAACTGGGGGTTGCTGCCCTGGTTGCCGAACTGCGAGAAGTTGTTCACGCTCTGGACATTGAGGCTGCGGGCGACAGTCGGGTCGGTGGGCAGTCCGGGAATGCCGGCCATAAGACTGGGGAGCGACTGACCGTAGGGGAACTTACCGCCATCGGTGCGGGTGAAGGCGAAGCGGGCATCGAGGATGGAGTTCTGGTTGAAGGTGTGGGTCACGCCGCCGGCGATCTGCTGGTTGAAGATGGCGACGTTGCCGTTGCTGTTGCCGCCGGCCGGTCCCTGAATGTTGGGCGGCGAGGCGATCATGCCCTGGTGCTCGCTGTAGCGGACGAAAGCGGTGGTCTTCGCGGTGAAGGTCTGATCGACGCGGATATCGCCCTTGTCGTCGTGGGTGATGTCGGGCGGCAGCGAGGCATAGTTGTTCGCGAAGGGATCGCCGGGAACGTTAGCGGAAGGCAGCGCGCCGAGAACTCCCTTGGCGAACGAGGAAACGGACGGATCGTTGAAGGGAACGACGCCGTTGGGATATATCTGTCCGGTGAGAGGGTTAATGAGAGAGACGGGCGCTCCGCTCTCGGTGGTCTTGCCAGAGAGGAAAGTGTAACCGCCGTTGGTCTTGGCCAGGGCGCTGGTGCCGTTCTGATCGGCGGTGGGAACGGTGGCCTGCATGAGGGCACGGACGATCTGGCGGGTTCCCTCGTAGTCGGCAAAGAAGAAGGTGTGGTCCTTCCAGATGGGTCCGCCGAAGGCGCCGCCGAACTGGTTGCGGATGAGGATGGGCTTCTGCGGTTGGCCGGTGAGGGGATTGGGCGGCGGTGTGAAGGGCCCGATGGCGTTGAAAACGGTGTTGCGGAGATAGTCGTAGGCCCTGCCGTGGAACTGATTCGTGCCGCTGCGGATGCTCACGTTGATAACGGCTCCGGCGGAGCGGCCGTACTCGGCGCTGTAGTTGTCAGTCTCGACGCGGAATTCATTGATGGCATCTGGGGAGGGCGGAATGGCCTGGTTGGAGAAGCCCTGGTTGGAGGTGCCGTAGGCGTTGTTGTCGAGTCCGTCGAGAAGAAAGTTGTTGAACTCGCTGCGCTGACCGTTGACGTTAAAGCTGGCGTCGCGGCTGGAGTCGGTGGTGTTCTCGAGGATATTGCGGCGGACGCCGGGTACCAGAGCGGCGAGATCGGCGTAAGCGCGGCCGTTGAGGGGCAGGTTTTCGACTTCGCGGGTGCCGATGACCTGTCCGCGTTCGCTCGAATCGGTTTCAAGCAGGACGGCGCTGGAGTTAACGGTAACCGTCTCAGCGTTGGAGCCGATCTTAAGAGTGACGTCCACGCGCTGTCTGGCGTTGACGGTCACGGTGAAGGTCTCGGTGCTGGTTGTGTCGAATCCGGCAGCGACGGCTGTCACCCGATATTGACCAACCTTGACATCGGGAAATTCATAAGAGCCTTGAGCGTTGCTCTTTACCACCGCGACCTGCTTGGTCTCCAGATTGATAAGCGAGACGGTCGCGCTAGAGACTATCGCGCCGGAGGAATCCCGGACGTAGCCAAGCACGGAGGCGGTTTCAAATTGTGCGAAGAGGGGTGCAGAACTTAGAACAAGCAGGCAGACGATCGCTGCCATCCAACAAACACGTTTCACAAGTCGCTCCAGCTTAGTTTCTCTGTATGGGTTGAAGAATGATTCGGGCCTCGTCAAGAAAACCGCTCTGCATCGGCCGGAGGGTCAATCTGTCGTGGCCGCAGATGTAGCGATGATGACTGGTGAGCGCGAACGAAAAAAGGGTATTCACGTCGATTTTCGGCGTACACGGTGTGGGCACACTGCTTTACCCCTCTGTTTTTCGTGGGGATTCGCACTCGAAACGAACGGCTGTTTACTGAAATTTCATCGTCGAACGCTATCGTGGAGGAAATGAGGAACGATCGTGCACAGTCGCACCGAGACCGGCCGGGTGGCACAAAAAATAACTAGCTAAGGCAGCTTCCCGGCTTCCGCTATCGGATTCCAGTGATCTGTGCCGCGCAGGAAGATAGCCGGAACAAAAGATCGTGCGTGGGCCGGCGATAATTGATGTGACCAGGCTACGCGCATTCCCGTTGCCGCGCCCGGGCCGGTGTTTTGGTACTCGGCATAAAAGGTTTGCTCCGGTATGTCATCTTTCCGCCACGGAGACCAGCCTTGCGGGCTCAATTGCGCGGGAAGAGTCGTATCCATAACAACGACTCGTGCATAAGTACGCCACGGACGTCCAAGGTAGAAGTACTTTCCTCCGAGGTCGTCAGCCGTCACTGTCGAATTCATTATGACGTAGCCGGTCGACTGATCGGCTGAAGTACGAGATTGTGCCGTGAGATATCCTGGCCTGCGCTCGTGAATTTCGACATGGTCAAAGACCGCCGCCGCGTTTCCGAAGATGAAGTCTACTCCGCCGGCAATATAACTTTCGGTGTAATACTGGCGGCCGTAATCGGCGAAGAGCGTGTCCTGATCGCCAAGTAATCGGCAATGCTTGAAAATCGCTCTGTCAGAGCGAACGGCGATCGCCACGGCCTGCCCGGTCGCGCCTGCGGTGTTCGAAAATGTGATGCCGTCAGCTTGAAAGTCAGAAGCCTCGATGTCGACCGTCTCCGAGAAAAACGTGCCGCCCGCACTCTTCGCATTCTGCGCCGCCGTGATGAGCACGATGGACGGATCTTTCGGATCGCCAACGAAGGTCGTGCGGGGGCGATTCGCCGTGACCATGACCCGTTCCTCATAGATGCCGGGAGCAATGTGAACATAGAGACGCCCGCCCTTGCCGGGCTGGGGAGCATGATCCATCGCGTATTGGATTGTCGGGTAGGTCGTCGTGTTCGGGATCGAGATATCGCTGCCCGCGACGACATGGACGTGAATGTCCTGCGCTCGCGCCGTTGCTGCCAAGGCTCCGCTCAGGAGCAGGGCACCGATGGCGATAGCGCGAAGCCGGTATTTTATGACGAGTGACATGACCTTTTCTTCGATGAATGCCGAATACTCTGACAACTTTGTTCAGGCAGAAAAATAGCAGGCCGCACTGAAATTATGGGCGTCCCAGAAGGACGCCCAACGATCAGCTGCCTCTTTGCTACTAAAAAACGAGTCTCCCGCCCAGTTGTACTTGTCTCGGAAGACTGTTCGCATAGGTTGCGGTGATGTAGCCGAAATTGCTGGCCGTCGCGCTTGAAACGTTCGGAGACGCAAACACCGGATGATTGAGCGTGTTGAATGTCTCAAATCGCAATTGAAGATACGCCGACTCCGTGAAATGGAAGTTCTTGAGAATCGACGCATCAAGGTTATTGAACCCGTCTGCCCTTACCCAGGAAAGAGTCTGGGGCAAGGTGCGGAGGTGGTTCGAATACTGGCCGTTGATAAAGGCCGTGCCGTCGCAGGCTCCATCAGTCGGACAACTGGTCGAACTTCCGGTTACGAAGACGGACTTGCTAAGCGCGGGAGTTCCGACCGCGCCTCCAGTGGGCACTGGTGACGTATTCCTCGGGCTGTCCTTGATATCGCGGACGGTCATTCCCGGCTGCAGCGGAATATCCGCCGGGAACTCGACCGGAGGCCCGGTCTGGAACTGGTAGACGCCGTTGACTACGAAGCCGCCGAAGATTTCGTCCATAAGACGGCCGCCGCCCATATCGAACATCTTGCCGCGGCCAAAGGGCAACGCGTAGGTGCCCCCGGCAGTGAAGTGGTGGGTGTGGTCAAAGGGCGAAACGCGCAGGCTGGGGCTACTATCCTGATCGTTCAGGAAGGTGTCCGACTCCAGCAGCTTCGAGAAGCTGTAGTTCGCAGTGAGCGTCAAACCGTGCTTCTCACGTTGCTCGACATGCACGATAGCACTGTTGAAGAATGACTGGCCGATTGTCTGGTTCTGTTCGGTGACCGCTGCGTTGCAGAACTGAGGATAAGGCACCAGCAGATTGGAAAATTTCGTTGTCGATCCATTGCAACTGGAGCTGTTTGGCAACAGGCCCTTGAACGGATTCGCTACGGACTTGCCATATGCAGTGGCTAATGCTTCGTCCAGATACGGCGCGGTGCTCAGATACTGCCGCTCTGTGGCGTTGAGGTTCTGCGAGGCCACGGGCAGATGCACTCCGTGGTTGCCGACATAGAGGACCTCTAGCATCGTTGAGCTGGTAAGCGCCTGCTGAACTCCCAGATCATAGCGCTCCGAATAAGGATCGTGCTGCACAGGCGCGAGAAAGCTGATTGCCTGACCAAGAAAAGTGCTCGCGCCCAGCGAGGAGCCGAGCGGTTGTGTAAATCCAGTCGGGAATGGATTGCTCAACGAATTCGCCGGGGTCAGATAGTTGTTGGTCGTCGCTACATACTGCGTCGAAGCGCTGAAGCCTTCCTGGTTGCTGATCGCGGATGACGAATAGGTTCCCGAAGCATTCAGGTTGGCCAGGGTCTCCGGCTGTACAAAGATGCCAAACCCTCCGCGCACCACTGTCTTATCGTGGAAGATCGGCGGGGTGTATGAAAAGCCGATGCGTGGGCTGAAGAAGCCGCTGTTTGTCTGATACGGCGCGCCGCCATTTCCGCTCGGGAAGGTGAGACCGCCAACAGTATTGATGCTGTTAACGCTGAATGTTCTTCCGTCGACGGTTTCCGATACAGGACTGAATGCACCTGCCGCCTTTGCGGATACCGACGTGTCGGCTACGGGATTGAAGCCGTTGACCGTGCGGCCCAGCTTGTCGCCAAAGGGTGTATCGATGTCGAATCTCAACCCGAGATTCAGCGTCAGGCGATCGGTCGCGCGCCAATCGTCCTGCACGAATGTCCCGATATAGTAGGAGCGGTAGTCGGCGCGTGCCGCCAGATCATACTGACCAACGGTAGGCAAACCGAAAAGGAAGTCCGCGAGATCGCCGCCGAAATTCTGGTTTGTACCGGTTGTCCCGGACTCGACGAAGGCCGGTGTAAAGTTGAACGCGCCCGATGAGTTGCCATAGTTCTGTATGCTCAACCGGTATTGCCGGCCGTCGAAGCCTATCTTGATTGTGTGGCGTCCGATGATTTTCACCATGTCCACGAAGGCCTGATAGCTGGTCGTAGGATCAAGTGCCGAGCCGGTGTCGCCCAGATTTTGAAAACTGGTTGCGGTGCCGCATGTTCCGAGTGTGCTTGACGTGGTGAAGTTGACGCAGGGCAATTGCACATGTTCCGAATTGCTGGTGAGGGTACTCGGCAAACCTACCGAGCCAGGGCTGTAGGCCTGCGCCGGCGTCCCATGTACTTCATCGAAATAAGTCCAGTTGAAGCGGATATCGAAGATGGTCGCCGGATTGAGGGTAAAGACATCGTCGAGCGTCGATCCGAAGTTCTCCCGCAGCAAAGTTGTGCCGGTTGAGTTGTTGCCGAAGTAGTTGTTCTTGACCTGGGTTCGATTGTTATGCCGGAAGTCAAAGAAGATGTGGTTGCGCGGGCTCTGATTAAAGTCCAGCCGGCCGAATTCGTTGTTATAGGTATCGATGCTGGGAGCGTTGCTGATGTAGTTGTCCTGGCCGTCTGCCGCGGCGCCGGTCGTAGTATTCGAAAGAGGAAAAAGCTTCATATACGCCAGCGCAACGGGATTGAATCCGGTAAAGCCGGAGGCAGCCGACAACTGATTGTTCGGAATTGCCTGGCGAACAACGTTCGTTCCGGAAAGCGTTCCTGAAAATGGGCTGTAGAGCTGATTCGGATCGGGCTGTCCCGTATCGTTGCAGGTCGCGACGCCCGTTCCCGGATTCACCGTGTAAGGGCCGCCGGCATTCTTATTGCAGGCTCCAAAGAGAGTCTGTGAAAAGTCGCCCGTTCGCTCCTCGGCGGTGGGAACAGTTGTCGTCGTAGTTGCGGGCTGCGAGTCCTTCAATCCTTCATATGCAAAAAAGAAGAAGAGCTTTTCTCTGCCGTTGTAGATCTTGGGGATAAGAACTGGCCCTCCCACCGTGAGACCCCACTGGTTGTAGTGGGTCACGGGCAGCGCCGGCACCGGAGTGGCGCGATTGTTGAAGTAGGTATTTGCATCGATGTTTGAGATCTGCGAAAACTCGTAAGCGGTGCCGTGCAGGGTGTTCGTTCCGCTCTTGGTCACCTGATTGATGACGCCACCAATGGTATGCCCGAAGCTGCCGTCGGTGTCGAATGGCCGCACCGAGACTTCCTGCACCGAATCCTCAGTCGGGCTGTAAGCCAGCGCACCCAGCAACGTAAGGTCAGGAGCTCCATCGAGCAGAACTTCACTTACCTGGTTGGGCGTGCCGCCCATGCTCCAGGAATTGCCGGCGTTGTTGTCAAACGGATGCACAAGCTGCGGCGCCGCGGTTGTGATCACACCAACGGAAAGCTCAGTCAACACCGCTGGCGTCCGGCCATTGAGCGGCAGATCGGCAACCGATTTGGTTGAGATCACTTGCCCGACTGACGCGCTCGACTGGTCCAGTAGAGGAGTCGAACTTGTCACCGTCACCGTTTCATTCGTGTTGCCTATAGGCAGTGTGAAATCGATAATCGGATGCTCCTGCGCCTGGAGAGTAATGGCATTTTGAACCACCGCCTCAAATCCCGGAGCCTGTGCTTCGATGCGGTACGTTCCTGGCAGAAGAAACGGGACAACATACTGTCCGGAGGAGTCCGACTGGGTGCGATTGACCGTGCCGGTGCCAGTCTCGGTAACAGTAATCTTGGCATTTGCAATTACCGCGCCTGTGGCATCGGCAATCTTGCCCGAGATGGTGCCGCGAAACTCCTGCGCAAAAGCCGGCTGCAGAAACAATGCGATGAGCAGCGCTGAAAACAGAGCCGCCTGAAGAGCGGATGAAACGCTGCAGGATCTAAACCTGGATAATCCACTGCGATGTATCGAACACATATTGAAATCCAATCTGAAAACAAAGTTCTGCTGTTGGTGGCCTCACCGGGTTAGAAGAGAAGCTCCGGACAGTTGGGTAACCGCCGGTCCGGAGCCTGCCTGTATCTCAAGGTGTTCCGCTGTCACGCGGGCATAGCCGATCGTGAGTCCCTGAGGAGCTTGAATAGAAACGTTGCGAAGAGTAACGGCCTGAATCGGCGCTTCCGGCAGTCCGGCAATCGCGCCCGCCGACTTGGTGGCGGTGGCCGTCATATTGGTAATAGAAATGTCGTGAAAGTGAGGAGTCAGCCGGGTTACAGGCGCGGCCGCCACTTCCCCGCTGGGAAGAACGCTGGGATAGTATTCGCTGATAATCAGCGCGGTCTTCACGTCCTCCATCTGGATATCGTTGAAGTGGATGTCGCTGACGTCGTTGCCGCGATCGCGATTCGATTTGATGCGAATTCCGTTATCGGTTGCGCTGAAGTGAGCATGCTCCACCGAGATATCCTGCGCGCCGCCGGCAATCTCGCTGCCGATCGACAGCCCGTGCCCATGTCGGAAGTCAACATTGCTTATGCGGATGTTCTTGCTCTGCAGATCACCGCCCGGAGAATTGATCGCGCCCGATTTGATCGCGATGTCATCATCGCCCACATCGGCGAAAACGTGATCGATGACGACGTTGCTGCTCGAAAATGGATCGATCGCGTCGGTGTTGGGTGACTTCTCCGGCGCCAGTACGCGAATGTTGCGGATGGTGACGTCGTCGGAGTTATACGGGACAAGCTGCCACATCGGCGAATTCTGCAGTGTCACGCCCTCCACGCGAACATGGCGACAGTGGTCGAAGACCACCAGGCGCGGGCGAGTGTGCTCCGAACCGAGAATGCCGGCATCTTTGTACTGGCGCGCCTCCGTCCACCAGCTCTCCCCATTGCCGTCGATGGTGCCCCCGCCAGTGATAGCGACGTCACTTGCGCCAGTGGCGCTGATCAGCGACTGCAAGCCTGGACTGCGGAACTCCGTCTTTGCGTGGTAGTCGGCATGATCTGGAGAGCCGAGCAGGACCGCTCCAGCCGCGACCTCCAGCGTAATGTGATCACGGAGAACGATGGGTGCGCTTAAGAACGACCCGCCCTCCAGCCGTACCGTTCCGCCACCAGACCGCGCGCAGGAATCAATGGCCGCCTGGATGGCGATTGTGTCTTTGGTGGCACCGTCGCCTTTCGCTCCGAATTGCCGAACATTGCAAACTTTGGCGACAACGAAGGCTGGAAGGAATGCGAACAACAAGGCGAAAACAACAGACATCCGAGCAGACTGCGAGTTTTTCACATCGCAGACTTGATCATGATGGCAAAATATCTGTCAAGAAATCTTTCAGACAATTTGTAATTTTATTTCACAAAAGTCATGTAAGCCCGTAGCGATTATCGCTTGGTGGCACGATTCCGGGCCTTGACCGTCGGCTTTTGAATCTGCGCCGGCGGCAGGGTGGCGCAAGATTCCCGACGAACAAGCTGCGTAGGCAACACGACGCTCGCGGTCGGGACCTCCGGCTGGTTGATCTGCTTGAAGAGAAGCTCGGCGCCCTGGCGTCCCAGCTCCTCGGTGAATACGCGCACGCTCGTAAGCGGGGGATGCAGCGCAGCCGCATCAGGAGTGTCGTTGAATCCGGCAACCGTCAAGTCCTCGGGCACGCGCATCCCCTGGTCCCGCGCGGCCCGGTAAACGCCACGGGCCGCCGGATCGTCAGCGCCGAAGACGGCCGTCGGCCCTGGATTTTGCTGGAGCAGCAGCCTCGTTCCCAGATATCCCATCTCTTCGCCATCCAGCGTGCGCAGATCGCTGCTCAGCAGGCTCGCGCCCGCTTCTTCCATTGCCCGACGATATCCCTGAAATCTCCGGAAGTACCATGGCAGGCTCAAATTTCCGACAAATCCGATGTGGCGATGTCCCAGCGAGAGTAGATATGAGGTGAGTTCGTAGGCTCCGCGAATATCGTCGAAGAAGATGGACTGAGGCTTCTCATGGGGCCATTCGCCCACGACATTGTTGCCGAGAACGATCCAGGGGATCTCATGGTGGGTCAACAGGTCCAGCATCCCCCGCGAGTTGGTTCCGGCTACGATCACGCCCGTCACCACGGTCTTCCGCAAGAGAATCTCCGGAAGCGAAAGACGGTCCCGCGCAAGGGTCAGGGAGTATTCCAGGGGCAGAAAGAGCAGCCCGTAATCATGCTCCGCGCAGTAGGCCTCGGCACCCATCAGCACGGAGGAATGAAAAGGGTGCAGAACGCCGCGATTGCTCAGCATAAACGCAATAATTCGCGAGGTTTTACGAGCTTCCAAATCGAAATCAAGCCGGTGCGCCGCCTGCAGGATGCGCTCCCGCGTTGCACCGGTGACGCGGGCTCCCCCGCGCATCAGACGCGAAACCGTTGCTGCGCTCACACCCGCTTCGCGGGCAACATCGGCCAGGGTGACTTTTTCTATGCGCACTGCCAGTTGGCTCCGATCCCGTTATGGGAAATATGCCGACATATCTTTATGCATGATTTCATGGTTTTCGCGCAATCTTTCTTTATTGTGTGAAGCGCTTTTTGCGAATTTCTATTGGCCGGGCCCGCCTCAGAACCGAAACCCTGTACGGAGCTATTCGACGGCTTCTCGATGATGGATGGATCGAGCGCTTTGAGCAGGAGGATATGTCGCGCGAGAAGCAGGCATAGTTGGCAAACCGGACAATTTCATAAAGTCCGAGACAAAGTCGGGTTATAGTGATACTGGCTTGAGGAGTCGGTTGACTCCGTCAATACCCTCCAGCAAAGAACCAAGGCCCCGACCATGTCGGCTCGATTTGGCTTTTAGTTGACAATCGTGGAAACACAGATCTTTGGTGGCGCTGGTTTGGGCATTCCCGGCTGTTTCGCTTGCCTTGTCTCTCCACTTGAATCGAATTTCCCGACTGTTTTGCGACATTTTGCGCCAAGGAGTTGCCCCATGCTTCTCGCCGCTCGCAAATCCAGTTCCTTTCGATGCGCAGCTAACTCTTGCCCGCGATCAATTGCCCTGGTTCGATCCAGTGTTCGGCGCATGTTATTTCATCGAGTCTTCCTTCGTAACTTCATTTCATGTGCGGCTCTGGCCTTGCTCGCCGTTTTGAGCGCTTCGCAGGCGTGGGCGGCTGCGGCTCCTACGGCAACGTCTCTGACGGTGACGAACGCGGGTAACGACGTGACATCGGTGGCCGCGGGCACTGTGGTCACGCTGACTGCGACCGTCGTTTCCGGCACCACGCCGGTGAACCCCGGCCAAGTTAAGTTCTGCGTTGCGACGGCAAAATATTGCGAGGATTCGGCCTTGCTCGCGACGGCTCAGTTAACCACATCCGGCATAGCGACTTATAAATTCAGGCCCGACGTTGGAAGCCATAGCTATCAGGCAGTCTTTGTCGGCACTGGCAACTATGCGAAGAGCTCATCGACTGCGGCGGGGCTGACCATAACTCAGGCCGGAACTTATCCGACCACGGCTACGATTGCTGCGTCGGGCTCTTCCGGCGACTACACTTTGACCGCGACAGTAGTGGGTTTAGGCAGCCTCACAGTTTCTCCAACGGGTGAGGTTTCGTTTCTGGATACCACGAACGGCAACGCCTCGCTGGGTTCAGCAGCACTCGAAACAGCCGTTTCAGGACGGACCTTCACTGCGGGTTCCACGCCTGGTGTCGGTGCCGATCCTGTCTCCATTGCTATGGGAGATTTCAACGGAGATGGGATACCCGATCTGGCCACCCTCGATTCCAACGACAGTACGATGACCGTGCTGCTGGGCAATGGGGATGGGAGCTTCACCATCATGTCCTCATCCAATGTGGGCAGCTTTCCACAATCTATCGCTGTGGGCGATTTCAACGGCGACGGCATCCTCGATCTGGCGATCTCCGATTCCGGCTCCCGGAATTTGACCATATTGCTGGGTAACGGAGATGGAACTTTCACTTTCAAATCCTCTCCCCTTGCCGGCAACGGACCAACCTTTATCGCGGTGGGCGACTTCAACGGAGATGGCATCCCGGACCTGGCCACGGCGGAGAATGACGACGGTACGGTGAAGGTGCTGTTGGGCAACGGCGACGGGACCTTCAGCTCAGGGTATGTTATAGATCTCGGCCACGGTTTCCCCTACGCGATGGTGGTGGGCGACTTCAACGGCGACGGCATCACGGACCTGGCGACAGCCAATTCAGGCGACAATACGGTGACCGTGCTGCTGGGCAAAGGGGACGGGAGTTTTCCCACTCAGTCAAGCCTTGACGTCGGCAGCAAACCCGGGGCCATCACAGTGGCCGACTTCGACGGAACTGGCTTGCCGGGCCTCGCCACAGCCAATTCAGGCGACAACACCGTGACCGTGCTGTTGAATGAGCTCACGGAGACCGCAACAGCCACTCTCAACAACGTTTCTGTGTCGGGTGCAGAGACGCATGTAGTCGTGGCCAGCTATCCTAGCGACGCTCACTTTAGCGGGAGTATATCTGACACCCTGGCGCTGACCACTTCGCAAACGCCAACTACGCTGCAACTCACTTCCAATATCAACCCCTCAAGCGTTGGAAGCCCGATCATACTGACGGCAGTCCTGGCACCTTCCTCCTCGATAAATTCGACAACGAATGGTGAGACCGTCACCTTCTATAACAACGGAGTGAGCGTCGGCACCGGCACGCTGTCTTCCGGCGTGGCACGGTGTTCTTCACTCCGCTGCTTGTCGGGTCCACCACGCTGACAGCCGCTTACGCAGGAGGCGCAAATTTCCTGGGCGCGACCAGCAGCGCACTCATAGAAGCGGTCACAATTGCCTCCGCGACTACGACCTATGGAGTGACAACGAATACGGACACCACGAACGGGGTGGCCGCCAATTGCACGAGCTCAGACTCCCCGAACTGCAGTTTGCGCGATGCACTGGCAGCCGCGGCGGCGAAGGGCGCAGCCAATATCACCTTCGATGCGCACGTCTTTGCCACCCCGCAGACCATCACGCTGGGGAGCGCGGGTGGACTGACCATTCCGTCAAACACTACGGTCAACATCATCGGTCCGAGTACTGGAAGCGGTGCAACCCTGAAGAATCTGGTGACAGTGAGCGGCGGCGGACCGGTTTTCACCGTCAATGCGTCGGCCAACGCGTCCATCTCCGGGTTGATGATCACAGGCGGTTCGGCGCCATATGCAGGCGGCGGCATCCTCAACAGCGGCGGCCTGACGGTCTCTGACAGCACGATATCGGGAAACACTGTTCAGGTTTTTTCGACTTTCACGGTTGGCGGTGGCATCGAGAATTACGGCTTTATGTTGCTGATCAACAGCACCGTCACCGGGAACAGCGTGGCGTTAAATCTGCCAACTGGGTGCTCTTCGTGCAGCCTGCTGGGCGGCGGTATCGACAATGAGGGCACGATGGCCATCACCAACAGCACTATCGTGGGAAACAGTATTTCCGTGATTCTCGGATCGAACCTCGGCATGACGGACATAACCGGGTCCGGAGGCGGTGTTTCCAACGAAGGCACACTGGCGATGACCGATAGCACCGTCGCCGGAAATAATGCAAACGGCTCGCTGCCAAGCGGCTATCCCACTTACACCGTCTCGTTCTCCGGCGCCGGCATTGGCGGAGGTGTGACGACGGGAGCAAATAATATCGTCGCGGGAAACCTCACGAATGGATCGGAGGACGATTGCGATGGCGGAAGTTGTGGCGTAAACGGAGTGAACGGAATCATTATTGGAGCAAATGCCCAGTTCGCTCCTATCGGTAACTATGGCGGTCCAACTCAGACAGAACTGCCGTTGCCCGGCAGCCCGGCGATATGCGCGGGAGTCGTCGCGGACATTCCACCAGGTATAACCACCGACCAGCGGGGCTTCCCGCGTACGACTACCTACGGCTCTAATCCTCCCTGCGTCGATTCCGGATCAGTCGAGACAAATTATTCTCTACGCTTCAGCACCGAGCCCTCTGCAAGCACCCCTCTGAACACCGACTTCACCGCCGCGCTGCAACTGAACGAGAGCGGTAAACCGCTCCCTGTGAGTGGCGTGGCCATCCCGATTGCGCTGGCAGCAGGAAACTCCGGGTCGCTTAACGTCAGTTCGGTAAGCACAAATGTTTCCGGAATTGCCAGCTCCAGCACATTGCAGGTCAGTGCAGCAGACACGGCCGATACGCTTGTCTCTACGCTGCTGCTGACGACCTCACCACCGCCCGCGCCTTTGACTTCGCCCGTCAGTATCAGTACAAAGAGCAGCACCTTCAATGTTGTGCAAGGCACTCTCTCGTTCTCGTTGGCTGTAGCTCCAGCGAACCCGGTCTACGGAACGCTCATCACGTTTACCGGCATGCCTGCTCCGGCCGGGACAACAACAGCGAATTTTGCATTCCTGATCGACAAGGGCACGGCCAACTTCGCCGTTCTCCCTGCGGGCGTCGAGACAAATGCCACCGTGACTGCGACATATG
>Ga0207045_1106_pt1 | contig 18423 bp, 14 predicted proteins | sample Alteio_BWMinCont_69_FD_153299 | JGI IMG/M metagenome (GOLD analysis project Ga0207045, IMG submission 153299) | Enriched cells from forest soil in Barre Woods Harvard Forest LTER site, Petersham, Massachusetts, United States -... | ecosystem: Environmental > Terrestrial > Soil > Temperate forest >... | reverse complement strand
GGTGCGCGGGCGCAGACCTATGTCCTGAACGAGACGCAGGAGCCATCGATAACGCTGGATGGACTGTGGCGCTTTCATACCGGAGATGATGCGAGCTGGGCGCAGCCGGGCTTTGACGACTCGAATTGGCCGCTCATCTCCATTACCAGCGTCCCCGAGCATTACGCAGGCTGGGTGTGGTATCGCGCGCATGTGAGAGTCGCGGAGAATCCGGGCCCGCTGGATCTGTTGGTCATCGCTGAGGTCGGCAAGTACGAAGCGTATGTGAATGGCACGAAGGTAGGGCCTTCCAAGGGAATTCGCTCCGTGATCTGGTGGAAGCTACCCACGTCTACCGCGTTGCCGCTGACTCAGATCACTCCGGACACCGTGATCGCAATTCGCATCCACGTACCGGCTTTGCCGGTGCGCAAAACGATTGCCGGGGTGGCGATCGGCAATCGCGAATATATCGGCGACCTGGTCTGGGCGCGGGTGACGAGCCGGCTTGATCCCTTTGTGGCGCAGTTCTGCATGTGCGTGCTGTTTCTGGCGGTTGGCCTGCTCATGCTGTTTCTTTTTGCCGCGCAGCGGGATCACTCCGAATATCTGTGTCTGGGAATCGTCTTCATCAGCCTGGCGTTTGCGATGTGCGGCGAATGGGGCGAGACGGCCGCGGTGGTTCCCTATGCGTGGAATCGTCTGTTTCTCGATCCCCTGAGCTGGATTGTTTTCGCTGCCGAGCTTGAATTTGTTTACCGCTTTGTGGGCCGCAGACCGGGCAAGCTGGTCCGGATTTATCAGGTGATTTTGCTGGCCATGCCGCTGTTTGACAACCCCGCGGCGTGGTTCGGGGCGATTCGTTGGGGAACATCGCTTGCCCTGGAGGCGGTGGTTCCTTTGCCGGCCGTATTTGCGATGCCACTGCTGCTGGGAGTGTGGTGGAGACGCGGAAACCGCGAGGCCGGCTTGCTGATGGGGCCGATGCTGCTGGCCAACATCGGTCAGGTGCTGGATAACGCCACCAACGCGGCCTGGCTGGTCGGCTGGAAGAAGCATCCAGGGTCCCTGATACCTCCCTTGAAAATCGGGCCGTTTCCGATCGATACGACGACCTGGACGCAACTCTTCTTCGTGCTTTCGATTGGGGTTCTGCTTTATAAGCGGTTTACGAGAGTCAGCCGGGAGCAGGCTCGCGCGGCAGCGGAGCTCGAGGCGGCGCGGAATGTGCAGTCCTTATTGATCGAAACGAATACTCCACCGATGCCGGGCTTTGCCATTCAGAGCGTCTATCTACCGGCGAGCGAGGTCGGCGGAGATTTCTTTCGGGTATCGCCGGGTGAAGACGGCTCGATATTGCTGGTGGTTGGGGATGTGAGCGGTAAAGGCCTGATGGCCGCGATGATGGTAAGCACGATTATCGGCGCTCTGCGGGGATGTAAGGATCGCGAGCCGGGAAGGGTACTGGCGTATCTGAACGAAGTGCTTATGGGGCAAGTCGGCAGCGGCTTCGTCACCTGCGGCGTGATGAAAATCTCGAGCGATGGCGAGCTGATCGCGGCTAATGCCGGGCATCTCTCTCCCTATCGAAATGGCGAGGAACTGGAGGTGGGAGCCGGCCTACCGCTGGGCATCGTCGAGCAGGTGGAGTACGACGAGGTGCGGCACCAGCTGAACGCAGGTGACCGGCTCACCTTTCTTTCTGACGGCGTAGTGGAAGCGCGGAATGCAGAGGGCGTCCTGCTCGGCTTCGAGCGGGCGGAGGCGATCAGCGGAAAGACCGCGCAGGAAATTGCTGCGGAGGCCAAAGCCTTCGGGCAGCAGGACGATATTACGGTGCTCACTCTGGAGTTTGGAGCCGTTCCGGGAGAGGTCCTGGCCGATGGATCCGCTCTTGGGAGTGCGGGCTCGGCTGGGTCGCGAGCTCTCCAGGCCTGAAGTTGAAGGATCCTGGCCAAGCCAGTTCGCGGAGGTGGGAAAACTGGGGCGTGAAAACTGGGGCGTGAAAACGTCCTGACCGAAGGTTCGCGAATCCCGGCTGACATGCGATACTCCAATATGAATGTATAAACGCGTCGTTCTGAAGCTTTCTGGAGAGGCGTTGGCGGCGGGCCGTGGCTTCGGTGTCGATGTGATCCGGGTCCACGAAATTGCCGCCGAAATCGCCGAAGTCCATGAATTAGGTGTGGAAATTGCTGTTGTGGTCGGCGGAGGTAATTTCTTTCGCGGTGTCGCCGAGCAGGCCAAGGCGATGGACCGCGTTTCCGCAGACAATATGGGTATGCTGGCGACGGTCATCAACGCGCTGGCGGTCCAGGACGCGATCGAGAAGCAGGGGTTGCATTGCCGTGTGATGTCGGCGATCGAGATGAATCAGGTGGCTGAGCCTTACATCCGGAGGCGGGCTATCCGGCATCTGGAAAAGGGCAGGTTAGTGATTTTTGCGGCGGGAACCGGAAATCCTTATTTTTCAACCGATACAGCCGCGTCCCTGCGCGCCATGGAGATCAAGGCGGATGTGCTGCTGAAGGCGACCAAAGTCGAGGGAATTTACGACGCGGACCCGGTCCTCTCGAAGGACGCCGTGAAGTTTGAGCAGATTACCTACATGGAAATTCTGCGGCTGGGGTTAAAGGTAATGGACACGACGGCCGTCAGTCTGTGCAAGGACAACAATCTCCCCATGATTATTTTCAATATGAACGAACCAGGGAATATTCGCCGGGTAATCTGCGGCGAAAAGGTCGGATCGCTCGTCACTGCCTGATATGTATCGGTAGGAGACCTGATCTGGTAATGGTGACATCCTGAGTGCGCACGCTCAATTCGCATCCTCGCTGACAGCTCCCCCTGAGGTCGAAAGCGTAACAGCTCCGGCGCCGGAGCTATTGCCGCGAATCAGCGATCCGAGCGGCAAACGAGAGAAAAAGGAAATACTTCCCGCGCTGACCGGGCTGCGCTGCTTCGCCGCCCTGAACATCGTTTTCTTTCACTTCTCGAATCCCAAATGGTTTGGGCCGTTCGCACCCATCGTGGACAACGGCTTCACCTCAGTCAGCTTCTTCCTGCTGATGTCGGGATACATACTGGCCTACAACTACGCGGACCGGGCGGCTGCCGGTCAGCTTAAGACGCGGAATTTCTGGATTGCGCGTTTTTCGCGGCTCTATCCGGTGTATCTCTTTGCGCTGATCCTCTCGCTGGGCATGTTGCAGCAGGAGTGGTATGCGCGCAGCCATGCGCAGTTTGCCGTGGGTGTGGCGCTCACTCCAATTCTGCTGCAGGGATGGATTCCTACGCTGGCGACCTTCTGGAACACTCCAGCCTGGACCATGTGCACGGAAGCGTTCTTCTACCTGATCTTCCCGGTGGTCGTCCTGTGGAAGCGCCCCAAGAGAGTCAAGCCGCTGCTGCTGCTGATGCTGGGGTTGTGGGTGCTGGGGATGGTGCTGCCGAGCCTCTACATGTGGCTGCATCCCGACGGCGATCTGCATCCGGGACGATACACCGATGGGTTCTGGATACGGGCCCTGAAGTTCAGTCCGCCGCCGCATGTCCCCTCATTTTTATTTGGGATTGCGCTGGCCGATCTGGATGGGATGATCGCGCGAAAGGGTCTGCACCGGCTGCTGTTAGGCGTACTGGGTATGGGCGGCCTGTACGCAATTCTCTACTACGGCGACCACATGCCGTATCCGCTGATGCACGATGGTTTGCTGATGCCGCTCTTCGGGCTTGCGATCCTGGGGCTGGCGGGACAGAACCTGATCGCCCGCTTCTTTGGCTTCTTTCCCTTTGCGGCGATCGGGCGGGCCAGCTATTGCCTGTATCTGCTGCATTACAACCTGTGGAACCTGATCCACGACTCTCACATCCTGGAGCGGCTGCACCTCATTCAGTTCGATCCATGGCTCAGCTATTTCCTGCTGGTGATGGGGGCAATCCTGGTCATGCTGACGATCGAGCGGCCCTGCCAGCGGTGGATCCGCGGCTGGATGAAGCCCTAGTTACTTCTAAACTTTCGAGCGCCTCTTTCCGATAAATAAGCAAAGGACATCCTCGTGGAGGTGACGGGCCATGGATGGCTCCGCAGAGGCATCGGAGATTCAAGAAAACCCAACTGTCGAAAGCAAGCAGGAAGATCCGGGCCGTGAGCGCCGCCGGCATCCACGTTACTCCTGCGACGGCTACGCCGAGGTTCACCTGCCACACGCGGGATTGCGGTTTCGTGGGGGCATCCAGAATTTGAGCGTTTCCGGATGCTATATCGAGACAGAATTGAATCTGGAGCGGGGAACCTATATCGAGGTGTTTTTCGGCCTGCATCAGCTCAGATTTCGACTGGCCGGAAATGTCATTGGAGTGGATGGGAGATCCGGGGTACGCATTGCGTTTCTCAATGTAACTGGCAGGCGCGCGACGCACATCGAGGAGCTGATGCGCGAGCTGGCGGAGAAGAGCGAACTCTAGGGCGACGAGATACCTTCGAGGCAAAAACTGAGGCCCGCTCGAAAGCGGGCCTCAGTTTTTTTGAGTGTCGGTTAAGAGGCGCCGTTCCCGGAGGTAGCCTGCACGTGCGTGGTCGCATGGTTGCCGTGAGGAACTGCGGCTACGCAGGTAGACTGGCCAGCGGTAGGATACGGAGAATTCTCAGTGCCGGTGAGGAGTCCGGTATTGGGATTGAGCCGGTAGCCGGTTACGGAATTGCCGAGGAAGGCCGAGGTGTACACGAAGCGTCCCAGAGCCGGCTCGACGAGAACGCAGGTCGGGCCGGTATCGGTAGCGAAAGTGCCGCCTCCTGCCAGCGACGAAGGTGTGCCGTCCGTACCAATGGTGAAAGCGCTGATGTCGTTTGAATTGAAATTGGTTACGTAGATGTACACACCGGTGGGATCAATCGTGATTCCGTTGGGGAAGACATCAGTTTTAAACGGCCCGTTTTGTAATGGCGTGAGCATGCCGGTGGACAGAATGGTGTAGGCGATAAGCTGATTGGTTAAGCCGTCAGTCACGTAGAGGAAGCGGCTGGTGGGGTCGCTGGCCGCGGCGTTGGGTGCAACACCCGACTGGAAGGGGCTGCCCAGGCTGGTAAGCTCGGTAAGCGCGCCGCCGGTGGCTACGGAGAATGCCGAGACGCTGCCCTGACTGTTGGTGCTGGGGGGGTTGGTTCCGTTGTTGTTCAGTCCAGTGGCGCTCACAGGATTGTTGGTGTTCACGACGTAGACGAAACTGCCGTTGGTCAGCACGTTGACGGCGGACGGATAGTTCTGCACCGGCCAGTAAGGCAGGCTCCCGTTGGCGATATTGGTGCCCAGGCTGCCGTCCGAATTGATGGGGTAAACCACCACTGCGCCGGGGCCGGGATTCGCGTTGGTGAATCCCGCCTGAAAGGTGTCGACTACAAAAAGCAGATTGCCTGCCTTGTTGATGGCGAGGGCGATGGGCTCGCTGCCGGGAGTGTTGTAGGTGTGCTGCGGATATAACTTGGCGTCCGTGCCGATGGCGAATTCGACGATCGTGTTGTCGTCATGGTTGATGACGTAGAGATCCGCTCCGTTGGGGGAAGTGACTTCAGCTACGGGGTTGCGGCCACCCGAGCTGTAGGGCGAATCCTGAATCTGTGTGAGGGCGCCGGATTCCTGGTCGACTCTGTAAACGCTGATCTGTCCGGGGTTGTTCTTCGAGTCGGTTACGTAGAGGTAATCGACGGTATTGCTTTGACCACAAGAAGTAATTCCAAGTCCTATGCCAACAGAAACTGCGGCGGCCAGCAGTGCGTGGCCCGATTTGCTGAACTTCATGCGTTTCCTTCGTCCTGGCCGAGGCACAGGCTGCGGTTTTGGGATGGCTCCCGCTTGAATTGTAAAAGCTCGCGCCGCTTTCGGCTATAGGTGGCAGTAGGAAGATCAGCGCGTTGGTGCCCGAAATAGCTTTCAGCAGTCAGCGTACAGGAAAAAAGTCTCTCCAGTACGCCGACTGCAAAAACCGACCCTAGTCGGTGTGTCCGCTGGCGACGCACCATAGGGGGTTTCCTACAGTTGCGTAGCTCGTCGCATTGCGCAACGGCGTCAGCACACCTGAGTTGGGATCGAGTACTTGACCGGTAACCTGGCTGCTACTGAAGTCAGCGGTGTAAATGTATTGAAACGAGGGATCCTCGAAGATGCACTGCGGTCCCGAACCGGTGTTGAAGGGAGCTCCAGCGATCGGTGCGAGGACACCATTGGAAGCGATGGTATATCCGCTGATATCGCTGTTCGGATTGCTGATTCCCCCCGCCGGTCCAGCATTGGCGACGTACAGGAATTTGGTTTTGCTGTCGGTGGTAAGGGCGATGGGATTCCCGGAGGTCGACTGGCTGTTTTGCGTCGGAGTGTTCGGGATCGCCTGCAGCAATCCGTTGGTGCCGATCGTGTAGACGAAGATCTGGTTGAGGCCGGCGTCGAGGGCGTAGATGTACTTGGAGGCGGAATCGCTGCCGATGTTACTGATCGAGTCCGCTCCGGTAACCAGCTCGGAATTCTGGGTAAGCGTCAACTGGCCGTTGGTGGTGTTGACGGCATACTCGAAGATCGTCTGGAAATTTTGCGTACCGGGCTCCGGTCCCTTATTGGCGGCGAGAAGGAATCCTGCCGTGACCTTGAAGTCAATCGGATAGCAGCCTACCGGGAAATAGGTGAGCTGGGTGCCGGCGCCATTCTGCAGCTGATTGTTGGTGATCAGCGAGAGACGGCCGGTATCGGCATTGACGCTAAAGGCGGTGACATCGCCGGTGGGGTGCCAGAGCTTTGAGTTGCTTGAGTTGTTGGCATCGGGGCAGGGGAAGTTCGTGCTTTGTGTGCCTGAGGCGGTCTGTGTTCCAGCTACCGGCGCGTACTCATCGAGAACATACAGGAAGGAGCCGGTAGAACTGAACGAGAAGCGTAAGGAGCCGATTCCCTGACTGGCGTAGGACTGCTGGAAGGCCAGCGACCCGTTGCCGCCGATGGAATAGATAGAAATGTTGGCTCCCGCATAGCTGACGTTGCCGGAGGAGTCCGTGCTGGGAGTCCCCTGATTGAGCACGTAGAGAAAGCGCCCGGTGGGAGAGACGATAGCCCTTATAGGGAACTGACCTCCGGAACCATAGGGAGAACCGGTGATATTGGTGAGATTCCCTGTGTTGTTGGCAACTTTGAACGCGCCAATCTGGTTATATTGGCTGCCCGTCACATACAGATATGCGACGGTAAAGTCATTGCTGCATGAGGTGACGCCAAAACCTAGAACTAGGGACACAACCAGGGCCAGAAGAATCTGGCCAGATTTCTTAAACTTCATGCGCTTCCTTCATCCTGGGCTGAGACGGCCAGGCAACTGGATCGGGATCACTCCCGTTTGCATTGTAAAAGCTGCAGAGGCTTTCGGCTATAGCAGGAAAGCGGGGACGACGCCGACCGGTCAGTTTCGCCCCCCAGCGACTCACTGATTCTTTCCATGCCTCCTATTGGACTACCAGACGACGCAAGGGTGATCAGGCATCATGGGCTGACCTTTCTTGCAGCCGAAGGCTTTGCCGAACTCGTCGAAGTTCTGTACCACGCCGTCTACGCGGAACTGTCCCGGCGAGTGGGGATCGGTTCGAGCGGAGACACGGGAATATTCTTCACGGCGGCTTTCGCACCAGACCTGCGCGAAGGAGATGAAGAAGCGTTGTGAGGGCGTATATCCGTCGAGTTTTTCCGTTTTGGCGTCGCCGCCCTCCTTGGCCAGCACTGTCATTAGAGCCTGATACGCGATGCGAATGCCTCCGTTGTCTGCCGTGTTCTCGCCCAGCGTGAGTTTGCCGTTGAGTTTCTGGCCGGGAACAGGCTCGAAGTTGTTGTACTCATTGACTTCGCAGCCAGTGCGCTCATTGAAGGCGGAAAGGTCGGAGGGAGTCCACCAGTTTTTCACGTTGCCGTGCAGGTCATACTTGCTGCCCTGGTCGTCGAAGCCGTGGGTCATTTCATGGCCGATGACGACGCCGATGGCTCCGAAATTGACGGCCGGATCCTTCTTGTCATCGTAGAACGGCGGCTGCAGAATGCCTGCCGGGAAGTTGATGTCGTTGTTGCTGTCGCTGTAGTAGGCGTTGACGGTGGGTGGCGTCATGCTCCATTCTTTTTCGTCGACGGGCCTACCTATCTTATGCAGGTCGTAGGCATAGTCGAATGCGGAGGCGCGCTCGATGTTGCCGATCAGGTCATCGCGCTTGACTTCAAGAGCTGAATAATCGCGCCACATGTCGGGGTAGCCGATTTTCTGGCGGAAGGCCTGAAGCTTGATTTCGGCCTGTTTCTTGGTATCGGCGGTCATCCAGGGAAGCGACTGGATGTCCTCGGCGAGCGCCTGCTCGAGCGCGGCGACGAGCTTCTCCATGTTGGCCTTGGCCTCGGGCGGGAAATTCTGCCGGACCCAGTCCTGTCCGACAGCCTCACCCAGCGCACGGTCGGTGAGCGTGGTGCAACGCTTCCAGCGCGCAGTCTGGGTCGCCTGCCCCTGCAGGACCTGCTGGAAAAAGCCGAAGTTGAGGTCAACATAGGAGCTTGACAGCCAGGGAGCCGCGCCGTTCAAGGCGTGGAACCGGAGATAGCTCTTGATGCCGTCGATGCTTTGCTGCGCGAGAACCCCGTTCATGGTCTTGAAGAAGTCGGGGGTGGCGATATTCAGCTCCTGCAGCTGGGGCGTGGGGATGCCGCTGAGATAAGCACTCCAGTCAAAGTCCGGAGCGAGTGTTTTGAGATCCGAGACAGGCAGCAGGTGGTAGCGCTTTGCGGGATCGCGGAGATCGACGCGCGGAGTGGAGCCCTTGGCGAGCGCTGTTTCGATAGCGAGCACGCTGTCCGCCTCTCCGGCAGCCTTATCGTCATTGTCCCCGGCAAGTTTGAAGAGGGCGACGACATACTGCTTGTATTGCTCGCGGATCTTCGACATGCGCGGATCGTCCAGCAGATAGTAGTCGCGGTCGGGCAGGGAGAGACCTCCCTGATAGACGGCGGGGATCTGGCGCTGCGAATCCTTCTGATCCTGCTCGCTGCCAAAATTGAAGAAGGCACCGACGCCGTCCTGGGACTGGAGACGAGCAAGGAGTGGAGCAAGCTCCTGTTTGCTCGAAAGCGCGTCAATGCGGGCGAGAACGGGAAGGATGGGCTTCTCGCCAAGCTGGTCGGCGAGATCGGAGTTCATGCAGGCGGCGAAGTAATTGCCGTACTGCCGCTGAAGCGCGCTCGAGGGATCATCCGCGGCCTTCTTCAGATCGACATAGAGCAGATAGCGGTTGCGCTCACTGAGTTCGTTGAAGCGGCCCCAGCGGACCTGGTCGCTGGGAATGGGGTTGTTCTTGCGCCAGTTGCCGCAGGCGTAGGCGAAGAAATCGGTGCAGGGGTCGGCCGTCTTGTCGATGGCGCCGAGGTCGAAGCTGTGAAGCGGTTTGGGCTCGACGGGCACGGCGTTGGAAGGCGAAGCGTTTTGGGCAAAGGCAACGCCGCTCGACAGAAGTAGCGCACTGACAACATGACGAATGTGCATGTAGCTCCTCAAAAGAATCGCGCCGCATGATACGAAAGCGGCGAAAAGCCGGGCGCAAATCTAAAGTACTGCGCTCCGAGAAAAAATATCACGGCAGCAGCGCCAAGGTGCACCCTGCAGATTTGAGGAGGCCGTAAACGGCTAAAAGATCTTGAGTCGAATCGTCAGATATTTCTTGGGGTCCTGGCGAATGGCGGTGATGAGATCTCTGGTGTTGCTGAGCATCTCATCCGCGTGGTTATAAAGAGCCGGATTCTTGACCAGCTGGCCGACGGTGCCTTCGCCGTTATCTACCTGAGTGAGGATAGAGTTGAGTTTGTTGACCGTGTCGTGCAGCTTGTCGGCGAATTGCTGGTTCTTCGCCAGCATTCCCAGCCCGCCTTTGCCGGCATTGATGTCGGCGAGAATCTGATTGAGATTCTGCGTAGATTGGCGCAGGTTGTCGTAGACAGATTCGTCCTTGAGGAGCTTGCCGATGGTGCCGTGGCCCTCGTCCATCTGGTCGGCAATGTGCTGCAGGCGTGCGACGGTGTCGTTGGCGCGGTTGTAGAGCGTGTCATCGGCGACCAGTTTGCCGATTGAGCCTTTGCCGTTGGCGACCGAGTCGACCAGTGACGAGATCTGATTGATAGTTGAGACGGCTCGATTGTAAAGACCCGGATCATTAATGAGCTCGCCGATCGAGCCCTTGCCGCTGTTGAGCGAATCGACCAGGTTGTCGACCTTGGCAAGGATGGTATTGAGCTGCTCGATCGTTCCCTGGCTGGACTTGATGACGTCGGAGAGATTGGGAGTTTCAGTGGTCTTCATTTCGCCGCCATCCTGAATGGGTGGCCCGGTGGCGAATTTGCTGTCGATGTCGATGACCGTGTCTCCCAGCACGCCGATGGTTTCGAGGCTGGATTTGGAATCGACATGCACGGCGGAGGAGTACTGCTTGCTGATCTTCATCGTGACTTCGACCGGCGTGAGCTTACGCTGCGGCACGATGCGAACGCTCTTAACGTTACCGATGGTGACGCCTTCGAGATTGACGGGCGCTCCGACCTTAAGGCCTGCGGCGTTTTCAAAGTAAGAGACGATCGTGAATTTGCCGGTCCAGAAACCGCCGGTGCTGCCCGACATGAGAAAAACAAGCGCGGTCAGCGCGGACAGCGCGACCAGCACCAGCACGCCTACTTTCAACTGTGACCATTGGACTTGCTGCTGGCTCGGCACGGGCCCCCTCAGAAATAGACGTCCGGAGCGAAACGCCGCTCTGCGTCCGAGGATATCAAACACAACCTGAAGAGCGTTATCTGTCTGGCGGTTGGATGCGTTTCGCGGCTGCCCTGCCTCAGAAAACTTGAAAGCTCAAGCAGGTACGGCCGGCGATTCGCTGTTGTCTGTCGTGATCAATCTTCAAGCTGAACCGAGGCCATGGCAACCGTGGCATTGTGGGTCAGAGATAATGACGTATGCTTCACGCCGAGACGATCCGCGAAATCGCGGGCGCGCCCGCTGAAGTGCAGCGTGGGACGTTGCCCAGGCTGACGTTGAACCTCGATCTCTCTCCACGTGACTCCCCACTGAATACCCGTGCCCAGGGCCTTGGCTCCGGCCTCTTTGGCCGCGAAACGCGCAGCGAAGCTTTCCGCGGAGCTCTTTTTGCGCATGCAGTAGGCGATCTCCTGGGGAGTGAAGATCCGCGTCAGGAAGCGGTCGCCATAGCGCTCGATGGAGGTGGCGATGCGGCCAATTTCGATGATGTCGATTCCCGTACCGACGAGCATGAGGGCAAGTTAAATGATTTTGATCAGAATGGTAAGCCGATTGCGTCAGTGCGTTATGACATAAGCGAAGTACCACCCTGAGACAGTTAAGGAAAAGCGGGCCGTGATCCGATCAAGGAAGTGTGCGCCATGGTTACAATTCTGACGGATGGATGCTGCAGCTTACCGCCCTGAGCGCGGACGAGCCGGAGCGGCTGGTGCGTTTTCTCACCGGCGCCCTGGTGGCATGCGGCGGATGGGTGCTGACGCGCACAACGCAGGGCAGGGAAATGGCGGAGCTGGACTTTGAGTTTGCGCGCGGCGCCTGCGTGGAAATTTACGCTGTGCTAATTGCCGCCGGGCTGGAATTAAGCCGCGACTCGCATCTGCAGATGGCTGAACTATGCCAGTGCACGAAGAATCTGATTGAGAGCAAGGCCTTCGATATTGCGCGCGTGGATCTGGTCGTTTATGGTCAGGGCTCCCCGCGCTCCCACGACGGATACGGGGTTACCCAGGCAGGCTGAAGCTTCCCGCTTCGGGAAAATTCCGCCGGCGTCCTGTAAGTTAATAAGAGGCTCAAGCATCCGGAGTTGATCCCGACATCATAATGGTCTCTGAAAGTACCCCTCGCGTCCGATTTGCGCCTTCCCCCACCGGTTACCTGCACGTGGGCGGGGCTCGCACCGCTCTCTTTGACTGGCTTTTTGCCCGCCACTTCGGCGGAACGTTGATTCTGCGCATCGAAGATACCGACTTCGAGCGTTCGTCCGAGGAGATGGTTGAAGGCATTCTGGAAGGGATGCGCTGGCTCGGACTGAGCTGGGATGAGGGTCCTTTTTTTCAGTCGCAACGGCTTGATCTTTATCGGCAGACAGCGGAAAAGCTGCTGGCGAGCGGCCACGCCTACTATTGCTTCTGCACCAAAGAGGAACTGGAGCAGCGACGCAGAGAGGCGACGGCGGCAGGCCGTCCGCCGATGTACGACCGCAGGTGCCGCAGCATCGATCGCGCAGCGGCCGCCGGACGCAAGGCCGCCGGTGAAGCATGCGCGGTGCGCTTTGCTGTTCCCGATGGAGGCGCGACGACGTTTGAAGATGCGGTCTTCGGCCGCGTGGAGTTTGCTAATGCCGAGATTGAGGACTTTGTGCTGCTGCGCTCCGATGGCATTCCGACCTATCACCTGAGCGTGGTGGCCGATGACATCGACATGCGGCTGACCCACATCATTCGCGGCGCCGATCATATCTCGAATACTCCCAAGCAGGTTTTGCAATACGTTGCACTCGGGGCGCCACTGCCGGTCTTCGCGCATGTGCCGCTCATTCTCGGTCCGGATAAGACGCGGCTTTCAAAGCGCCACGGAGCAACGTCGGTGATTGCATACAAGGACATGGGCATCGTTCCCGAAGCCTTCCGCAATTTTCTGGCGCTGCTGGGATGGACACCGGGCGCGGCTTACAAAGATCGCGAGATCTTCAGTTCGGACGAGTTGATTCAACTTTTTTCGCTCGACGGCATCTCGAAATCGAATGCGGTCTTCGACAATGACAAGCTGGCGTGGTTCAACACCGAGTACATTCGCGCCTACGATTCAGAGAAATTGCTGCCACTGATCGAAGAAGAATGGAAGAAGGCGGGATTCGTCTCCGATCGTTCGTCGGAGGAGATTCTCGCGGCCATCGATTTGCTCAAGCCGCGGGCACGCAACCTGAAGGACTTTGCGGCCGCCTTCCGCGCCTATTTCAGCGACAGCTTCGAATATGATCCGGCGGCGGTAGCCAAATTTCTCAAGGATGATGCGGCGCGAGTGCTGTTGGTCGATCTCGCCCGGCGCTATGAGGGCGCAGACGAATTTACGGAAGCTTCGACGGAACAAGTCCTTCGCGCCTTTGCCGAAGAAAAGGGAGTGAAGGCCGGCGTGCTCATCAACGGTGCGCGCGTGGCGCTGACCGGACAGGCGGTTGCGCCCAGCCTGTTTGCGGTGATGGTCGCATTGGGCAAAGAACGTGTGGTGGTGAGGCTGGCCGCAGCGGAGCAGATAGCCGTCGCGAGCTGAGGTTATCGCGGTGCGACTTAGCCCGGGTATCTCGCTGTTCAAGAGCTCATAACCCCGAGCGCTCGACGAGGTTACCGGTCAGTGCATGATCTTCCGGCGCGAAGATATAAAAAATATTTATGAGGCAGGCTTCCTGCCGCCCGATTTCCGAGGCCCAGGGATTATTTTTATCTGGAATTCACCGGGCAGATGGTAAGATCAGGCATCCCCCTAAATCAATAACAAGGGCCCTTTACGTGGACTCGGAATCCCATGTAAGTCAAATTACGCCTCCGAAGCGTATTTATTTGCTGCTCTGGTTACTCGTTGCCCTGGTTCTCTATATCTTCACGAGCCATCTTGGCACGTGGGCATTATGGGACGCCAAGGTTTACGCGCAGGCGATCCACGACTGGCGCAGCGGGCAAAATCCTTATAACCTGTCTGATCCGCTGCTGCTTTTTGTCTACCCCCCTGTGTTTCTCTGTGTGGGCGGCTTCCTTGCCCGGCTTCTCCCGGGACAGACAGGCTGGTTTCTCTACATCGCCATTTTCGTCGCGAGTTCGGTGGCACTGCCCTTTGTGCTCGCCCGCTTTTATCTGCGGCGGTCGTGGTTCAGCCCCGCGTTTGCTTTTGTGCTGGCTGCGATGCTGCCCAGGTTCACGGGCCTGATGGCGCTGCGGACGGGGAATATCACCAATATCTTTTATCTTGCCGCGCTGACCGCCGCGATACCGGGTATGCGGAAGAACCGGTGGGAGTATTTCTACCTCGCGGTCTTCCTGATTGCGATGGTCAAGGTGAATTTCCTGGTCATGTTGTTGATTCCCCTTTTGCTGGGGCAGCGGCAATGGCTGCAGAGCGTTCTGTGCGGTTTATGCGTGATCGGCACCTATCCGCTGCAGAAGATCTTTTCCCCTGAACTCTTCGCCGGTTTCCAAACAGCCGCATCGCAGCAGATTGCGGGCCACGGAGCCTACGGTTACGGCGTGATGAGGATTGCGGTGGAGATTGAGAACGCACAGCACCAGGCGGTGGGGTTGACTCCCTATGCGTTGCAGATCGTCTTTGTTCTTGTGGTGATGGGTGCGATGTTTGCACTGCGCTGGCGGCAAGGCGACGCGGCAAACCGTCTTTGGCCGGCACTGGTCCTGCTGGCCACAATTCTCTGCAATCCGCGCATTCTGCCCTATGATGCAGACGTCGCTTTGCTCGCGGCCTTTGTGGTGCTCGTTTCCGCGCTGCGGACACCCCGGATATTGCTGGTTGCGGCGGTGATCTTCCTGCCTTCGGTCATCATCCCGTATGCGTTGCATACCAGTATGCCCGGGCTGTATGAAACGGGTGTTCTGCTGATTTCGTTCGTTGCCGGGTACTCGATGCTGTGGCAGCGGGCCGAACGTCCAAGCCCCGTGGAGATGATGAGAACCGAGGCGACGGCAGGAAGCCTGGAAGCGGTCTCATAACCCGCGAACAACGCCCATCCTAAGCGGTGCAGTTACTCGCACTTGCGAGAAATAGCGCACAATAGACGTTGATGGAAACGCTCGGGCTATATCTCTCGATTCCTTTTTGCCGTTCGAAGTGCACGTACTGCAACTTCGCCTCAGGAGTCTTTCCGGCAAGCGCGTTCGCACGTTATGTCGAGCGCATCGAGCAGGATTTGCGCGCCGCGCGCGCCAAAGCCGAGGAGATGGGAGCAGTGTTGCCGGAGGTTGTGGACACGGTCTATCTGGGTGGCGGGACGCCTTCGCTGCTCTCTCCGGAGTTCATGTCCCGATTGTTTGCGGCGCTGCGGCGCGAATTCGTGGTGCTGCCGGGCGCGGAGATCACCGTAGAGTGCGCTCCGGGACAACTTGAAGACGCAACTCTGGCGGCGATAGTGGAGTGCGATGTGAATCGCGTGAGCTTCGGTGTGCAGTCGTTTGTGGATGCGGAGGCGAAGCACACAGGACGGCTGCATACGCGCGAGATCGCGCTGCGCGACATCGAGCGTGCGCGGCGCGCGGGCGTAGTGCAGGTCAATGTGGATCTGATTGCCGGGCTGCCCGGGCAAACGCAGGCCTCGTGGAGCGAATCCCTCGCGGTATTGGCGGAAGCATTGTCTCCGGGTGCGACCGGCGCCAATCATGCCAGCGTGTATATGTTGGAGGTTGACGAGGATTCACGGCTGGGACGGGAAATCTCCAGTGGCGGGCTTAAATACTATGCGCCACAGGTGCCCAGCGACGACGCGGTCGCCGAGATGTACGTCGAGGCCGTTGAATTTCTCGCCGCGCAGGGCATTACCCAGTACGAGATCTCCAACTTTGCGCGCAGTGGAGCGGAGTCGCGGCACAATCTGAAGTACTGGCAGCGTGCGCCGTACCTTGGTCTCGGATTGGATGCGCATTCGATGCTGCGGTCGAAGACGGGCCAGGCAGTGCGCTTTGCCACCACCGATGAGCTGGAGCCATTTCTCGCGTCGCCAGGATGGGACGATGCACGAACGTTGTCACGCGCGGAGGAACTCGAAGAGGCATGGTTCCTCGGACTGCGATTGAACGAGGGCGTAAATCTCAATGAGCTGCGGACGGAGTTTGGAGCGAGAGCAGTCAATGAATTTGAGCCGCTGCTGATCGATCTGGAGTGCGATGAGCTGATCGCGTGGACTGAGGAGCGCGTGGCGCTGACCGCGCGCGGCAGGCTGCTTTCGAACGAGGTCTTCGGGCGGTTTTTGAGCGAGGCTGTGGCTCTGTAGCCCGCGGCATGGTCCGGCTGCCGCGGAAAGTCGCGGGCTGCCGTTAGAATCAAAAGATGAGCGCCAAAATCTCCAGTGTTGCCGAAACTCTCTCCGATCCCACTGCAGAACTTCCGACGCCTGTTTTCAAGTCCGTTTCCACTATCGATCTGCGCAGCGACACCGTGACCAAGCCGACAGATGCCATGCGCGCGGCGATGGCCAAGGCAGAGGTCGGAGACGATGTTTACGGCGAAGACCCAACCGTAAATTTATTGGAGGCGCGTGCTGCGGAGGTATTCGGTCGCGAGGCTTCCATCTTCGTTCCCACAGGAACGATGGGCAATCAGATAGCGATCCGGCTGCACACGCAGCATGGGCAGGAAGTTATCTGCGAATCGCGCGCGCACATTGTCGATTGGGAGATGGCGGGGGTCTCGGCTATTTCCGGCTGCCAGTTGCGCACGGTCGAAGGCGAACGGGGAGTGCTGACCTGGGATCGCATCAAGACAGCGCTCTCGCCGAAGATTTATTACCGCGCGCAGACCGGGTTGATCGCGCTCGAAAATTCGCACAACATGGCAGGCGGCACGGTGACCCCCGTCGATGTGTATGAGGAGATCTGGTTGGGGGCGCGAGATGCCGGACTGCCGGTGCATCTGGATGGCGCGCGCGTCTTCAATGCGGCTGAGGCGCTGAAGACGCCGGTTGCCGATTTGACCAGCGGCTTTTCGAGCGTGATGTTCTGCCTGTCGAAGGGGCTGGCGGCGCCGGTGGGGTCGATGCTGGTTGGCAGCCGGAGATTTATCGAGCGTGCGCGCAGCGTGCGCAAGCTGCTGGGCGGCGGCATGCGCCAGGCCGGCGTGCTGGCGGCAGCGGGGCTGATTGCGCTTGAGGAAATGCCGAAGCGGTTATGCGAAGACCATGCGAATGCGCGATTGCTGGCGGAGCGTCTCTCTGACTTGAAGCAGGTGGAGATCGATCTCGCGACGGTGCAGACGAATATCGTGATCTTCAAAGTGCGCGGGGTCTCGAATGTTGCTCCGGTTCTGGCGAAGCTCAAAAGTCGGGGCGTGCTGGCGGGAACGGCCGCTGAGAATCAGATTCGCTTCGTGACACATAAGGACGTGGATCGCACAGCGTGCGAAGAAGCGGTGCGGATTACAGCCGAGGCGATTACGGCAACTGCTTAGCTTCAGCGGTTTCCCCGATCAGGCCGGCCACTGGAAGCACAGGTGGTATCCGTCGGGATCGATGAGATCAAGCTGCTTCATGCCGTAGGGGGCAACATGTGGCTCCTTTACCTCCAGGCCGAGGGCGCGGAGCTGCCGGTAGGCTTCCTCCACATCCGGACAGCCGAGGTAAAGCACTGTGTCGGAGTGCGCGGCGAAGCGGGCGTCGTTGGGAGCCGGTGGCCGCTCGTCATTGCTCTCGTACGCGGTGTTGAGCATCAGCTCAGTTTCGTTCCGCCGAAGCAGCGCCCAGTGGAAGCTGCCTGTGGCCAGAAGGGGAGAGTGATTGGCTACCTCAAAGCCCAGCAGGTCACGATAGAAGCGCACCGATGCCGGCATGTCATAAACCTGCAGGAGTGGACAGAGGCCGCGGATGTCAATAGCCATAAGCACTCCGTTCCCGGAGCCATGAGTACTCCATCTTGGAGCCATGAGCGCTCCATCCTCGGGAGATGGCGTCCATCCTAACCGAATCATGGGGTTAACCCCCAATTCGGCAATTTGCGGACTTCGGATGGTTATAATGAAGAGATATGCCGAAGTATTCCATCGTAGTCCCCTTTCACAATGAGGAAGAGAACGTAACCGCCATGTACGACCGCCTGAAAGCGGTCATGGAGCAGGTGGGCGACAGCTTCGAACTGGTGCTGGTGGATGATGGTTCGACCGACCGGAGCTACAAGCTGCTGGAAGAGATTGCGGCCGTTGACAGCCGCGTGCTCGTGGTCAAGCTGAGGCGGAACTTCGGCCAGACCTCAGCCCTGGCGGCGGGATTCGATCACGCACAGGGCGACTTTATCCTCGCCATGGACGGCGATCTGCAGCACGATCCGCGCGAGATTCCCAACTTCCTCGAAAAGCTGGAGGAGGGCTACGACGTGGTGAGCGGCTGGCGCAAGGAGCGCATCGACAACTTCGTGATGCGGCGCATTCCATCGCGCTGCGCCAACTGGCTGATGGCCAAGTTTTCGGGCGTGGATATTCACGACTTCGGCACGACCTTCAAGGCATACCGCCGTGAAATCATCCACAACATTCCGCTGTATGGCGAAATGCATCGCTTCATTCCCGCCCTGGCGGCATGGTACGGCGCGAGCATCTGTGAAATCCCGATCAAGAACATGAACCGCGAGCGGGGCAAATCGCACTATGGAA
>Ga0207045_1105_pt1 | contig 18484 bp, 14 predicted proteins | sample Alteio_BWMinCont_69_FD_153299 | JGI IMG/M metagenome (GOLD analysis project Ga0207045, IMG submission 153299) | Enriched cells from forest soil in Barre Woods Harvard Forest LTER site, Petersham, Massachusetts, United States -... | ecosystem: Environmental > Terrestrial > Soil > Temperate forest >... | reverse complement strand
AAGCCATCCATGGGGGTGATGCCCAAACTGTGCTCCTGTATGCTTAGAGACGAACCACCCGGCAATTACGTTCCTTCGTTAGACGTTTTGGATGCGTATTTGCTTTCAGCCAGGGCGGCTATAATCTGAAAGAACCTCTATTGTAACCGGATGACGGAGGGGGCGAAGTGGAAATTGGCGGGCGGAGAATCGATCGAAGGAAGACTCCGGAGTTCTCGAGTAGCGTCCTAATGCGAACATTTGAAACAGGTTATGTGTGGATTCTGCGGGGATTGGCTATCGTTGCCCTGTTGCTCGGGACTTCGTGCTGCTTTGCCCAATCCCCACCGGCCGGGGACCCGGCCGACGGGGCTCCGCTAGGCAGTGGTGATCTGTTCGGCCGGGTGATCGCCAATCAGAAGCAGGTGGACGCGAACATGAACGTGTATGAGCGGGTGGAGCGGGTGGAGATTCGCAAGACGGGTGGCGATCTGAAACCGAGTGAGGTGAAGGTGTGGAAGGTGTTCCCGGCGGGCACGGGATTGAGCAAAATTCCGCTGACGGCGGAGGCGAAGCCGACTGGCGCCGAGAGTTACCGGGCAGCGCTGGAAAAACTGCAGGCGACGCTCGTCTGGGCGGCCGAGACAGGGCCCGCGCAACGGGAAGCTTATGCCAGGGTCGAGCGGCGGAAAAAAGAGCGGAACGACTTGATCGACACGACACGGAAAGCATTCCTGTTCACCAAGATTGGCGAGGAGCTGAGGAAAGACCGCGTGCTGGTCAAGTACGAGATGACGCGGAACCCCGCGTTCAAGCCGACGACACGCAATGAGATGCTGTTCACCAGGATCAGCGGCACGCTTTGGATCGACAAGGAAACTGCGGAGTTGGCGAAGATCGAAGGCCACGTTACGGACGATATTACATTGGCGCTGTTTCTGGCGAAGGTCTATCGAGGGAGTTATTTCATGCAGGAGTGGTACGAAATGGCGCCCGGCGTGTGGCTGCCGACCTACCAGCAGTACGACTTTGACGGGCGGAAATTCGTGGTGCCATTTTCGATCCACGAGCGGACGTTCTACACGCAGTACAGGCGCGTGGGGCCGCCGGGAGAGGCGGTCGAAGCGGTGCGTGGCGAACTGAACAAGCTCGGAGAAAATCGGGCGGACCCCTGAACCTTCGCTTGTTAGAATGGGTTAAATAGAACCAGGTCCAGTTAGCGGATCGGAGGCCCGATGATCCGTCGTAGTTCACGTTTCCTACTACTCTGCGGTTTTCTGCCAATTGCTTGCCTGGCCCAGGACAACCAGGCTGCATCTGCTCCCGTGCCCAGCCAGCAGCCTGGAAAAGCAACAGCGGAACCAGCTCCGGCCCCCGTCGCCAAGACCGAGAAAACCAAGAAAGTATGGACGAACGACGACGTGAAAAGCGCGGGCCGGGTCTCGGTTGTGGGCGACAAGAGGAACCAGAAGTATACGATGACGAAACCGGTAGATCCGGCGACCATTCTGAAATACCGAAACAGCCTCGAGAAACTTCAGGTTCAACTGGACGACGTGAACAAGCAGTTGAAACTGTATGACGATTTCAGCGAGGGGAAGCCTGTGTCTGGAGGCAGCAGGGATATGAGTCACGGATACAGCCGGACGCCCGTGGACCAGCAGACAGCGAAATTGAGAGAGAAGAAAAAACAACTGGAAGATCAGATGGATGGACTCTACGAGGAAGCCAGGAAAAAAGGGATTGAGTCCGGGCAGCTGAAATGAGCAGGAGGATGGAGCGATGAAGGCGTGGGTCTTGTCTCTGGCGCTGGTCTGCCCGATGGCGGGCCTGCTGACGATGGCGCAGACACAGGACTCTGCTAGTTCGGCTCCAAGCAGCAAGGGGTCCGCCGCCGCGAAAACACCTTCAACGGGAGAAGAGAAGAAGCCGGCGGATCAAAAACCCAGGAAAGTTTGGACGAACGATGAAATTGGAACCCTGCAGGGAACCGTCTCGGTTGTGGGGACCAGTCCTGCCGCGGACCACCAGCCGGCATCTTCCGAGACCGCATCGGGGACCGCGGCTGATCCGCGACGGGGAAGAATTCTGCGCTACCGCGCTCTGATTGCGGAATTGCAAAACAAGATTGACGCGGCGGACCAGCGAATTAATCAGATGAAGAATTTCAAGGCGGAGGACAGCAGCCCGAATGGCGGCATCAATCCGAATGGGCACTACATCATGGTACCTCTCGATGAACAGGTGAAACAGCTGGAAGCGAGGAAGAAGCAGTTGCTGGCGAACATCGAGGAACTGGAGAACCAGGCGAAGAAGGACGGGATTGAGCCGGGGGAGTTGCGGTAGGAGAGAGAGATGGCAGTCGGGTCAGATTCACCGATTGGCGAGGAATTGCGCTAAGAAGGCGATTTCGATTGCTTGCGACGTGGCTTCGAACCGGAATCCTGGAAAATTCTTGAAGCTGAAGTCCTTCGCGCATCCTCGCCGGATGCGCTCCGCATGACAGTTCAGAGTCTAGCCGCTGCCGTCCTGCTGTCGTCGGGAAGGTTCAGGACTCACGAAGACTTCCCCAGCTTGAGAAACAGCGTTAGATAGCGCTTGAGGTTTTGGGTGATGAGGAAATTTTCCTTTACGTGCTGGTGGCCGCGTTCGCCGAGGCGGCCGGCGATATCGGGGTGCGAGAGCAGGAAGCGGATCTGATATGCGGTGCCTTCGACGGAATGGGCGAGCAGGCCGGTATGTTTGTGGATGATCTGGGTGGGGATTCCGCCGACCGCGGAAGCGACCACGGGTTTCCTTTTCCAAAGAGCTTCAGAGACAGTCAGGCCGAACCCTTCGCGCAGGCTTTTCTGGATGACGATGGTAGAAGCACGTTGCAAGGCATTCACTTCAAGAGGCGCCCACTGCGGGAGTTCGAGCAGCTTGATGTCGGGGTCGCCTTCGGCGGCATTTTGCGCTTCCTTCAGAACGGTGGCCCCCTCAGGGTCGTCGGAGGCGCCGCCACCTGCAAGAACCAACTGGCAATCGAAATAGCGGCGGACGATGCGGTAGGCGCGAATGACGCCGACGGGATCCTTGAGGCGATCGAAGCGGGAGATTTGGGTGAGGATGGGGCGCAGATGGTCGATGCCGTAGCGGGCCAAGACGTCGAGGATAAATTCCGGCGGGATATCGCGATTTTTCTCTGAGAGCGGGTCGATCGCCGGGTGGAAAAGATATTGGGGAATGGGAAGCTGTTTGGCGAATTCCGGCGAGGAAAAAATAGCCGCGTCGTAATGCGGGACATAATTTTCCAGGAATTTCCAGACGGCGGGATGCGGATGGGAAAGATCGATGTGGCAGCGCCAGACCCAGTGATTGCCGTTTCCCCCCCGATAGGAGATTAAGCCGGAGGGTTGCGGGTCATGAATGATCATGAACTCCGCATCGAGGGGAAGGCGCTTGGCGTTTTTTTCGTTGTAGGCGCGGAAGATATCGAAGTGGCGCTGTTCTGGATGGTAGGGAGCGCCATGCAGCGCGTTATGGAAGGACTTGGTGACCTCGAAAAAATCCTCACCGCCGGTCATGACTTCCCAGCGAATGTTGATGCCGAGTTCTTCGGCAAGGGGCACGAGGCGATTCAGGATTTCCGCGACACCGCCGCCGACAGCCGTGGAATTGATCATCACCACCGAGCGGCCGGCCAGAGGTTTGGCGAGGGTGCGGAGTTCGGCTACTTCTCCGGCGCCGATGACCGAGGAGTAGTCATCGAGCGGAATCCTGGGCGGGATTTGAATCGTGCTCATATTTTCTCCTTTCACGATCCACAAGGCGAAGCATCTTGGCGCGCGCGCTGTCGAGCGTGTTGGTGTAGATATCGATGCGATTGATGGTCTCGGCGAGGGAGTTGAGACCGAGGCTCGCGGCCAACCAGCGGGAGAAATCGTTGGTGCGGAATTGCAGGCGAAGGCGAGAGGTGACGAAGTGAAAATGGAAACTGGCGTGGCTGATGGAGGCTACGCCGTGACGGAATTCGTCAAGGTTGGTGGCGGTCAGGGAGAACGGCATGGTTTCCTCGACGCTTTCGCAAAAATAGAAACGGTCGAGGGCTTCCTGGTGGCTGAATTGGGGAAAGGCAGTGATGAAATCGCGGAGGACGCGGCAGAGATCAGCGCGGAGGGCGGCGATGGAGGTGTAGTCGCGGATATCGAGGGCGGCGAATTGTTCGGCAAGGGCGTCGCGATTGGCTTCGGCGAGGGCCCATTGGGCGAAATCGTTGGAGAAGCCTTCGGTGAGGAAATGATGGGAACCGAGGGTCTGGAAGGTGTGGTGGAAAATCGAGGCATCACTGCACTGCTCAAGGCCGGCGAGGAGCTCTTCCAGATTTCCGGCCGATTGATTGCCGATGCGGGTGAGATAAGCAACGGTGAAAAACTCAAAGGGAGCTTCAGGGACGTTCACGATAATTTCTCCTGCAGTCGATTTATGGCCGAAGCAGCCCCGGCCGGTTTGCGGTAACGGAAGCGGGCACGGGTAGGCGGCGGATTGTTGCCCACTGACTCGTCGAGGTCCCGGAGCATTACGGTGCGCATTCGCGGGGCAATTTCAGGCCAGTAACAGAAAAGATGCGGAAGCGGAACCCGGGGGAGCCTCATTGAGCGTGCATGGCCTCCTGGTGTTCCGAACTCTGGGCACGGATTTCGCTGACATCGGAAATGAGATCGGCTTTTGCCGCGGTAAAGCTGGACTCCGCCACCTGCACGCCAGACTGATTGGAATTGATTGCCGCTGACTGCGCTTGCACATCCGCGTTGGCCTGCACGTTCTCCTGCAGCAGCAGCCGGTCGCCCTTCTTGATGTGGTCGCCTTCCTTTACCAGGATCTCCGTGATCCGCCCAAATCCTTGCGCGGTGATGTTGGTGTAAGTTGTCGGCTTCACCTCTCCAGAGGCGGTTACCTGGGAAACCAACGAGTCCACTTTCGCCACTTTCGCGGTCTGCACCGTCACCACGCCTTTGTTCGCCTGGTTGATGCTGAACAACACGATCCCGCCCAGCACGACCACTCCGCCCAGTCCTGTCCCGACCTTTTGCCACGTCTTCATGATGACTTGCCTCGCACGATTCCGCTGCGAACCACCCGCGCGGAGCGACACTGCCAACCCCTACAAGTTTCTCGCTTGCCTACCACTAATACGCCCGAACGGCGCCGAATGTTTCCTGCTCAAGCCGCAGGCTGAATTGCACTTCAGGCGGGGTAGCTCACGACTCCCGTGTTCGCTCTAGCTCCATCCAATCAAAGCCCTTCGCGCACCCATTGTATTTCGAAGCTCTGCAAAAGAAAAGACTTGCCTCCGACTTCCCAGTCGCGCGGGCCGGCCCCACCATTCCAGTTAGACGCCGTTTCCCGCGTTTTGGTCTTCCGCTGCCCGGGCAGAAAATCCTCCTTCGCCCCTTCGTTCGCTCGACCACGGGAAACCCACGCGCTCGTCAACCTCGCCAGTGGCACAGGCGCCGAATCCTTTTCAAACCACGCGCAAAACATGACATAAGGTCAGGCAGGCGAGCTTCCGCCTCTGCTGCTATTCCTGGCACCAGGCATTCGCTTCGGGGGGTTCCGGACGCGTGGAATTCCATCTTTTATTGCTAGAACTTGCCGGGCGGCTCGGCGATGAAAAGTTCTTGCCATTCGCTTGCGCCCAGGGACCTCAAATTATAATTATGGTCCCGCAACTTGAGGATGGCCGGGCGTTGGTCCTTCGAGAGGTCGAGTTCATGCAGTTCGATCAACAGGACGGGCTTAACCCTGTCGAACACCGTCCTGGCGCCCAGGCGAGATGCCTCGGCCCGTCCACATCAATTTTTAAGAAAGGCTTCCCGAGGCCAACGCTTGCCCTGTCCCACCACTGCTTCGCGCGTCGCATTCATCGTAAACTCCAGCGTCTCTTTGGGGATGCTGGTCACAAACGGTCCGATCAGCCACCCCAACCCCGACGGAATGTCCCGCGTCAGCGATACCGCTTCATTTTGCACGTAAACCCCGCCCTCGCGTTCTTCCATGCGCCACCAGGTATCCATCTGCCACAAAAATCCATTCTCTTCATCCGGGGATTTCTCTTTTTCTTCTTTTGTTCCCGGGTTCGCTACTTCGCGAATGCGCACTGCGGAACTCCGGCTGTGCTCCCGTGACCCCGAATCACGGAAATAGACCACATCCTGCTCGGTATTTAAAACCACGGTCACGACCTTCTTTCGCCGGAACCTCATGAACACCCGGAAGTGATCGCCTTCGCGCGACTCGATTCTTGCACTCTCCACATCGGGCGCGTAATACATCGAATGTTTATCGTAATCCTGCAGAACGCCCACCACCTGGTCGAGCTTGACCCCCGGAATGAAGATCATGCTCTCCCAGTCGTGAATCATCCCCCCGGAGACCTTGGGCGCCCCTTCCGCGTCTTCCTTGCCAATGCGCTTCATCACCACGTCGCCCTGCTGCAATTTTAGGTAAGCGCGGATTCTGTCCGGCTCGGGCAGCTCATCAATCCACAGAAATGCTCCCCTACTCAGTCCCTCCCGGTTGCGCGCTTCGACCTTGGACACATATTCGTGATACCCGCTGAGCGTCCCCTCGCGAGGCAAGGGCGGGCCGGCTGAGAGATCGCCCGTCGTGGCCACAAATCCCAGCACCGTCAGCAGGAGCCAAGAAAGCACATGCCTCCAACTGCAAGCAGGAACTTGCAACTGTCTGCTTTTCCCAATAGCCACGCATTCCTCTCGATCGAATCCCCGCTCCTTTCCTATAGTTGGGCGGGTCGTACTTAGATGGATGCACGAGCAGTTCCGAACGTCTCAGTTATAAGCGAATTGGGAAAGATTTGGGAGGTGGAAAGTAGTGGTGGGTTGGGTAGCTCGCACACGGCCCCTTGCGGAACCGCTGTCCCCGCGCGGCCCCCAACCCATCGTTTGAACAGCTTAGGGCCACCCCAGAATTCCGACAATGGCCCGATGGCCCCACCCAACAGGGTACCCGGGTCTTAGTACTACTGACGTGCCCGTGCCCATCCGTACCCGCCATTTAACATACACATAATAAAAGTGTTATAGGAGCAGAAGGGCCCCCGGCGAGGCCCGCCGATTTCTCTGGTACTTAGAGCAATCCTTTCCGTTCCCCCGACCGCTCTACAGGCCCGGGCGCTTTTCCATCCAGACAGATTTCTGAAGGGAATTCACGGCCACCCTGGCCACCCAAACAGAAACCGGAGTTCTCCCTTCGGTTGCCGCCTTCAATTCCTGTCGCGTGGAGGCCGCCTGAACCTTCCGCCCCAGCTTCTGATTCCCCGGACCTGATCCGCGCGGTTCGGGCTGCTGCCGTGATGGTTGGCCATCTGCGCGCTTTTTTTTCGGGGACTTCGAGCGTCTGTCGCAGAAATCCTGGCCCAGGAAAGCTTCCTATCTTTTTGCTGGCTTCGGCCAGCAGGAGGTCATCGTGTTTTTCGTCCCGAGTGGTTTCCTCATATCCTCGACCGTCATCTGAAGTCGTGCCCGCAGAAAGTGGTCGTGACTGGACTATCGAATCAGTCGCGCGCTCCGGTTCGAGGTCGTGCCTGCCCCGGGTTTGCGGCCGGGATTTTTCTCGGACCGCCTGGGCGGTTGGCTTTTTTCTGCCGCGGGGATTTTCGCGCATTCCGCAAGCGATCTGGGGCCTGCCGTGCCGCCCGATTTCAGACTTCTGCCCGAACGGAACTGTAGCGGCCGCTTTCTGGGGGCGGGAGCCTTTCTGACGCACCCGCTAGTGTTTCTTGGCAGCGGGAACTACTGAGGTCGAGGTATTCCCGTTCAACAATTGCAGCGTAACCGCCTTGGTCTGACTCTTCCCCAGGGGAATATTGCGCTCCCAATCTGAATACGCGCCATTCCTCGAAGCTCGCAGGTCGTAGCTTTCCTGCTTCAATCCGGTGATAAAGAATTGTCCCTTGCTGTCGGTGTGTACCGCGCGCGGCTTCATCCCGCTCGAGGTCTCGCAGGTCACACTGGCCTTGGCCACCGGCTTCCCGTCGGCGTCAACAACGGTGCCGCTTATCGTTGCTCCCGTTTTCTTCCGGGTCTGCGCAGTCAGATCCCGCGCAAAAAGAATCGCCAGGCCGAGCATCAGTGGAAAAATCAGTTTCCGTCTCATGGACCACCCTCCTCTTGCCAGTCATTTCAGTGTAGTGCCTTTCCACCCTTCCTCTCCGTTCACTTGTTTGCCTGTGACGCAGTTCTCAACTGGCTGGCCGACGAGTCGCCACCGGGTGTCCCGCTGGAATTCTGGGAAATCAGAGGCGCTCAGCGAAGTTTCAAATCGATCGCGTACACATCTACGTCTCCGTGGTCAACTGTCACGTATACGGATCCGTCCGGGCTTAATCCCGTGAAAATACACCGGGCTGCGCCGGAACTGAGCAAGTCGCCAAACCGCGTCACCCGTTCTGGCTCGCGCGTGGCCATGGGCACCCGGAACACCGACTCTTCCACCTCGTCCGTATCCTGGAAGTAGAGCGCATCCCCGCCGGGAGACCAGCGCAGCGTCGACGGAAAATTCGCCTCGGCCAGCACGGACCACTTCAGCAATTTGCAGTCGTAGAGGAAAATCTGCTTTTTCTTCGGATTCAACGCGGCAATGTATCTTCCATCCGCCGACCACCGCGGCTCGATCAACCCTTCCGACCCGGCAATTGTAGACAGCCGCCCCGATTCGAGGTCCAGAATCCGGATCGTGGATTCGCCTCCCGTGGCTGTGTCTTGCACGTCCAAGACGATCTGTCTGCCGTCCGTCCGCCAATCGCCCGATACCGACGCCCACCGGTTAGCCAACGGCAACACGGTCTTCGGCGAACCGCCTTGCGCCGATACCACATAAAGCCGCGGCTGCTTATCGAGCAGAAATCCCGTGAACAAAATCTGCTTCTGGTCCGGCGACCAGTGCGGGGCAAACGCGCCCGTGGCCCCCGCCATCAACTGCATGCGGTTGCTTCCGTCAATCCGGCTTTTCCAAAGCGTGCCATTTTCCCGCGCCGCGTACACCACCCACTGCCCATCCAGCGAAAAATCCATGTCCGTCGCGCCGGATTCGGCCAGCATCGCTGTTTTCGTCAATGTTTTGGGGTCGATTCGCAGCAGTTGATACTCATTGTGCGAGCCGATCGCGAACACCCGCGAGCCGCCTGCCGTCGCGGTCGGATGATCAAACGCGATCGGCCCATTCGTCAATTGAATGGGATCCCCGCTCGGTGAACCGAGCCAACCGCGTTTTTCTTCAAGCAGCCACAAGTTGGCCTGCGTATCCACCGCCAGATTTGCCCGCAAGTCCTGCCCGGTCGAGAACGCAAAGTAGTTTCCTCCCGCCAGCCAGGTGCCGCTCCCTTCGTGCGGTCCGCCTTCCTCGCCGGGCAACACGCGCCGCAGGGATTTTCCGTCCGTTCCGATTTCCCACATCGAATCGGTCCCCTCCACCAGGTTGCTCTGGGTGAACCGAAGTCTCTTTCCATCGGGGGACCACAGCAGGGATTGCGGCGCCAGCTTGAAGCGCGCCACCTCCCGCGCCTCGCTCCCCTGTGTGTCGGTGATCAGAATTGTCTCGCCGCGCACGAATGCAATCATGTCGCCCTTTGGCGACCACACCGCTTCCTTCGCCATCACGTCGCCCACGCGCCGCGGCGCTCCGCCCTGCACCGGCCAGAACCACAATGCAGTTTCTTCGCCTTCGTGCGTCAACTGGCCAATCAGAAATTGCGCGTGGTCGGGCGACAAATCAAAAATCCGCGTGTTATCAAAAGGCGTGGGCGTTCGCTGGATGTTTCCGCCTTCCACCGATGTCTGCATCAAATTCCAGCCGGTCACGTCCCGCACCACGAAATAAATCCGGCTTCCATCCGTGACCAGTTTCCCCCACGGATCCACCTGCCCTGTATGGGTAAGCTGACTGACCGACAGCACCTTTGGTTCAGGTCGCGGCCAAAGCGCAAAGAGCAGTACCGCCACCAGTCCTGCCGCCACGATGTAAACCTGCCACCACGCCGGCCCATCCTTCAGATTGCTTGCCGCGCGGCCTCTTGGCTGTGCTTCCGCCGCTGGTCCATCCCCGTCGAGCGGCAGCTCCACAGCTTCGCGCTCGTCTTCGCTTTCAATACGGATTGCCGTCATCAGCGGAGACGTTTCCAGTTCCACGATCTCCACCGGTGCAATAAACCGGTACCCGCGTCGCGGCACGGTTTCAATAAATACCGGGTTCTCCGCGTTGTCATTGAGCGCCGCCCGCAATTTCATCAAAGCGGTGTTCAGGCTGCCGTCGAACTCAACAAAGGTCCCTTCGGTCCAGATTCTCTTCCGCAGATCATCGCGCGAGAGGACCTCGCCCGGTGCCTCAAGGAGCAGGGCCAGAATCCGGAACGGCTGCTCCTGCAGCTTGACGGGAGTCCCTTGCCGGCTCAATGTCCCTTGCTCCAGATCCGCTTCGAATAATCCAAAGCGGTAGAGCCGCCGATCTTGTTGTGCAGTTGTGTCCACGCGGGGCGTCCAGCTGTCTCTGTTCCCAGAGATATTACACCGAAACCTAGTTGATAGAAAGTCCTATCTTTATCGAAATCCAAGAGTTAATGGTTCATAAATGAACCACCCAAAGTTCGTTTGACGTGTAGTAGTTATTTTCCCATCCTTGCGCCTAGCATCAACCGTCAGTTCTCGGTCCCACATACCGAGTCCGGCGGTCCCACAGAGGAGGGTCGCTCTACCGTAGCGAATCAACCCTCAATCTCTGAACCATGGGAATGTCCGCGTCCTGTGTCCTCCGTCAAGAAGTCCTGGGCACGGACGCGGCGATCCCAACCCCGCCTCGAGCGTTTAACCGACCGGCCGACACGGTAACCGGCTAAGCTCCACCCCCGGAGAGTGCATGACGGAACATTTTGCGTACCGGTACCTGGTCGCCAGATTTTCAGAGCGCTCCCTATCTCGTTTCTTTTCTTTCTCGCCCCGCGGCCATAAACATCCGGCCCATTTGGCATCCCTCGTGCCCCCTTTCTCTCGCCCGGCCGAAGCCCATGATATTGGAGGTGTCTTCCATCATGCGTTTTCGCACTGCTCTGTCGCTCGCCGCTTTCTTCCTGGTGTGTTTCGCGATCTCCGCGTGGTCGGTTCCTGTTCCGGCGGAAGACGGACCACGCAGCAACACCCCGGAAGCCACTGCGATTTCCGGGACAATTGCCAACGTCAAGGTGTCTCAATTCACTCTTTCGCTCGACCGCAACCAGAATCCCCGCAAACTCGAGTTTGCGATCGACTCCAACACCAAAATCGAAGGCCAGCTCGTTATCGGGGCCCATGCCACCGTTCGCTATCGCGCCGAAGGCCAGCAACTCGTCGCCACGCACGTGGTCGTTTTGCCTGCTTCCGGAATCCAGTTTGACTAGCTAGCTCGGTAGATCATCAGGAAGGCTTTGCGCTCTAGATTGTCCGGATGCCGTAGCGAAGGGGCACCCAGCCCGCCCCGTATTTTCCCAATGTCTTCGCCGGGGCTATTCGAGCACTCCCGGCCGCAGCCTGGGTCCCGCCATCTGTTTCGCATTTCGCGGGAGGCTTTTTTGAGGCAGGAGGAACGGAATTGCGAAGGACTCTGAATCTTGTCCTCCCATTGGCCACGAGCGTCGCCTGCGTGTCGCTCTGCTATAGCTTTCTCCAAATCCGTACCGAACGCCGGAATCTGCGAAACGAACTGACCCGGCGCTCCGCCATCGTCGCGGAAAACATTGCGGAAACGATCGAGTCCTCCCGCGACAAAGTCACTTCCAAAAACCTGAGCCATCTTCTCTATCGTTATGTGCCCCGCGAAAGCCTCAGCGGGATCGTGGTCTACGATCCTTCCGGCGCCGTCCGCGCCATTACCCCCGGACTCCCCGTGCGATTTGATCAACCGCCTCCTGAAGCCCTTCGCGCCGTAAAAGTTGCTGCGCCAGCCAGCGATTTTGTAGCCGTTGAGGGTTCCACCCTGAATATCTATTCGCTTCCCGCTCTCCAGGACGGCGAACTTCTGGGCATCGTCGTGGTCATTACCGATTCCAGCTACATTCAGGCCCGCTTGATGCGCACGCTGCGCGCATCCTCCTTTACCGCCTTGGTCCAAACGATTTTCATCACCTCGCTGGCCTTCATTCTCGTGCGCTGGAATTTCATATCTCCCCTCGCCAACACCGCGCACTGGCTGCGCACTCTTCGCTCAGGTGTCCCGGACAGTTCCCGCGCCCTCCCTAAAGACGAAATGTTCGAGCAGATTCATGCCGAAGCGCGCCACCTCGCCCAGGATCTGAATTTTGCCCGCGCCGCCGCCCAGGAGGAGGCCCAGTTGCGCGAATCGCAGTCCTTGCTCTGGACCCCCGACCGCCTCCGCGTCAGCCTCCAGAGCAAATTGCAAGACAACTCACTCTTTGTTGTCTCTAACCGCGAGCCTTACATGCACGTCTTTAACGAGCGCGATCACACCATCGAAATGCTCATCCCCGCCAGCGGCGTCGTCACAGCTCTTGAACCCGTTCTCGATGCTTGCCACGGTACCTGGATTGCCAACGGCTCCGGCAACGCCGATCGCGATGTCGTTGATTCCTCCGATCACCTGCAAGTACCTCCCTCGCGTCCCACCTACACCTTGCGGCGTATCTGGCTCACGCCTGAGGAAGACCGCGGCTACTACGAGGGGTTCTCGAACGAAGGCCTCTGGCCCCTCTGCCACATCGCCCACACGCGCCCCATCTTTCGCCCCGAAGACTGGCGCGAGTATCAGCGGATCAACCAGCGCTTCGCCGACGCGGTCGTACAGGAAATGCGGGAGGTCGCCTCGCCCGTAGTTCTCGCGCAGGACTACCACTTCGCCCTGCTTCCTCGCATGGTCAAGGAAGCTCGCCCCGACGCCCGCGTGGCGATCTTCTGGCACATCCCTTGGCCCAATCCTGAAGTCTTCGGCATCTGTCCCTGGCAAACCGAACTCCTCGACGGCCTCCTCGGCGCCGATTTGATTGGTTTTCACATTCGCACCCACTGCAGCAACTTTCTCGCCACCGTGGATCGTGCTCTTGAAGCCCTCACCGATTGGGACCGCTTCGAAATTTACCGCCAGGGCCGGGTCACCCGCGTCCGTCCATATCCCATCAGCGTTGCGGCTCCTCTCAATGGAGAAACACCGCATCCCCTGCGTTCCTCGGGTGAGGAACGCGCCGCCCTGTGCGATGAGCTCGGCATCGAAGCCTCTCTTCTCGGCGTCGGCGTCGATCGCTTGGATTACACCAAGGGCATTCTTGAACGCTTCCGGGGAATTGAACGCTTTCTTGAAAACTATCCCGCCTACGTCCAGCGATTCAGTTTTGTCCAGATCGGGGCGCCGAGCCGGACCGACATTCCCCGATACAAGCAATTTCTCGAGGAGGTCGGCGTCGAAGCGAACCGCATCAATGCGCGCTTTGAATCCGGGCGCTGGAAACCGATCGTCCTCCTGCAAAGGCACCATTCGCACGAGGAGATCGCCCGCTTCTATCGCGCGGCTTCGGTTTGCCTGGTCACTTCTCTCCACGACGGCATGAACCTCGTGGCCAAGGAATTCATCGCCGCCCGGGAGGACAATCGCGGCACGCTCATCTTGAGCAGTTTCACCGGGGCGGCGCAGGAGCTGCGCGATGCGCTGCTCGTCAACCCGTACGACGTGGACCAGCTTGCCCGCTCGATCCGCCAGGCCTTGGAAATGAGCGAAGAGCAGCAAGGGGAGGTCATGTCACGCATGCGCAAAATCGTTTTGGAAAACAACGTCTATCGCTGGGCCGCCGACCTCATTTCCGATGTCAGCGAAATCCGTGCCCAGAGTTCGGAACACCAGGAGGCCATGCACGCTCAATGAGGCTCCCCCGGGTTCCGCTTCCGCATCTTTTCTGTTACTGGCCTGAAATTGCCCCGCGAATGCGCACCGTAATGCTCCGGGACCTCGACGAGTCAGTGGGCAACAATCCGCCGCCTACCCGTGCCCGCTTCCGTTACCGCAAACCGGCCGGGGCTGCTTCGGCCATAAATCGACTGCAGGAGAAATTATCGTGAACGTCCCTGAAGCTCCCTTTGAGTTTTTCACCGTTGCTTATCTCACCCGCATCGGCAATCAATCGGCCGGAAATCTGGAAGAGCTCCTCGCCGGCCTTGAGCAGTGCAGTGATGCCTCGATTTTCCACCACACCTTCCAGACCCTCGGTTCCCATCATTTCCTCACCGAAGGCTTCTCCAACGATTTCGCCCAATGGGCCCTCGCCGAAGCCAATCGCGACGCCCTTGCCGAACAATTCGCCGCCCTCGATATCCGCGACTACACCTCCATCGCCGCCCTCCGCGCTGATCTCTGCCGCGTCCTCCGCGATTTCATCACTGCCTTTCCCCAATTCAGCCACCAGGAAGCCCTCGACCGTTTCTATTTTTGCGAAAGCGTCGAGGAAACCATGCCGTTCTCCCTGACCGCCACCAACCTTGACGAATTCCGTCACGGCGTAGCCTCCATCAGCCACGCCAGTTTCCATTTTCACTTCGTCACCTCTCGCCTTCGCCTGCAATTCCGCACCAACGATTTCTCCCGCTGGTTGGCCGCGAGCCTCGGTCTCAACTCCCTCGCCGAGACCATCAATCGCATCGATATCTACACCAACACGCTCGACAGCGCGCGCGCCAAGATGCTTCGCCTTGTGGATCGTGAAAGGAGAAAATATGAGCACGATTCAAATCCCGCCCAGGATTCCGCTCGATGACTACTCCTCGGTCATCGGCGCCGGAGAAGTAGCCGAACTCCGCACCCTCGCCAAACCTCTGGCCGGCCGCTCGGTGGTGATGATCAATTCCACGGCTGTCGGCGGCGGTGTCGCGGAAATCCTGAATCGCCTCGTGCCCCTTGCCGAAGAACTCGGCATCAACATTCGCTGGGAAGTCATGACCGGCGGTGAGGATTTTTTCGAGGTCACCAAGTCCTTCCATAACGCGCTGCATGGCGCTCCCTACCATCCAGAACAGCGCCACTTCGATATCTTCCGCGCCTACAACGAAAAAAACGCCAAGCGCCTTCCCCTCGATGCGGAGTTCATGATCATTCATGACCCGCAACCCTCCGGCTTAATCTCCTATCGGGGGGGAAACGGCAATCACTGGGTCTGGCGCTGCCACATCGATCTTTCCCATCCGCATCCCGCCGTCTGGAAATTCCTGGAAAATTATGTCCCGCATTACGACGCGGCTATTTTTTCCTCGCCGGAATTCGCCAAACAGCTTCCCATTCCCCAATATCTTTTCCACCCGGCGATCGACCCGCTCTCAGAGAAAAATCGCGATATCCCGCCGGAATTTATCCTCGACGTCTTGGCCCGCTACGGCATCGACCATCTGCGCCCCATCCTCACCCAAATCTCCCGCTTCGATCGCCTCAAGGATCCCGTCGGCGTCATTCGCGCCTACCGCATCGTCCGCCGCTATTTCGATTGCCAGTTGGTTCTTGCAGGTGGCGGCGCCTCCGACGACCCTGAGGGGGCCACCGTTCTGAAGGAAGCGCAAAATGCCGCCGAAGGCGACCCCGACATCAAGCTGCTCGAACTCCCGCAGTGGGCGCCTCTTGAAGTGAATGCCTTGCAACGTGCTTCTACCATCGTCATCCAGAAAAGCCTGCGCGAAGGGTTCGGCCTGACTGTCTCTGAAGCTCTTTGGAAAAGGAAACCCGTGGTCGCTTCCGCGGTCGGCGGAATCCCCACCCAGATCATCCACAAACATACCGGCCTGCTCGCCCATTCCGTCGAAGGCACCGCATATCAGATCCGCTTCCTGCTCTCGCACCCCGATATCGCCGGCCGCCTCGGCGAACGCGGCCACCAGCACGTAAAGGAAAATTTCCTCATCACCCAAAACCTCAAGCGCTATCTAACGCTGTTTCTCAAGCTGGGGAAGTCTTCGTGAGTCCTGAACCTTCCCGACGACAGCAGGACGGCAGCGGCTAGACTCTGAACTGTCATGCGGAGCGCATCCGGCGAGGATGCGCGAAGGACTTCAGCTTCAAGAATTTTCCAGGATTCCGGTTCGAAGCCACGTCGCAAGCAATCGAAATCGCCTTCTTAGCGCAATTCCTCGCCAATCGGTGAATCTGACCCGACTGCCATCTCTCTCTCCTACCGCAACTCCCCCGGCTCAATCCCGTCCTTCTTCGCCTGGTTCTCCAGTTCCTCGATGTTCGCCAGCAACTGCTTCTTCCTCGCTTCCAGCTGTTTCACCTGTTCATCGAGAGGTACCATGATGTAGTGCCCATTCGGATTGATGCCGCCATTCGGGCTGCTGTCCTCCGCCTTGAAATTCTTCATCTGATTAATTCGCTGGTCCGCCGCGTCAATCTTGTTTTGCAATTCCGCAATCAGAGCGCGGTAGCGCAGAATTCTTCCCCGTCGCGGATCAGCCGCGGTCCCCGATGCGGTCTCGGAAGATGCCGGCTGGTGGTCCGCGGCAGGACTGGTCCCCACAACCGAGACGGTTCCCTGCAGGGTTCCAATTTCATCGTTCGTCCAAACTTTCCTGGGTTTTTGATCCGCCGGCTTCTTCTCTTCTCCCGTTGAAGGTGTTTTCGCGGCGGCGGACCCCTTGCTGCTTGGAGCCGAACTAGCAGAGTCCTGTGTCTGCGCCATCGTCAGCAGGCCCGCCATCGGGCAGACCAGCGCCAGAGACAAGACCCACGCCTTCATCGCTCCATCCTCCTGCTCATTTCAGCTGCCCGGACTCAATCCCTTTTTTCCTGGCTTCCTCGTAGAGTCCATCCATCTGATCTTCCAGTTGTTTTTTCTTCTCTCTCAATTTCGCTGTCTGCTGGTCCACGGGCGTCCGGCTGTATCCGTGACTCATATCCCTGCTGCCTCCAGACACAGGCTTCCCCTCGCTGAAATCGTCATACAGTTTCAACTGCTTGTTCACGTCGTCCAGTTGAACCTGAAGTTTCTCGAGGCTGTTTCGGTATTTCAGAATGGTCGCCGGATCTACCGGTTTCGTCATCGTATACTTCTGGTTCCTCTTGTCGCCCACAACCGAGACCCGGCCCGCGCTTTTCACGTCGTCGTTCGTCCATACTTTCTTGGTTTTCTCGGTCTTGGCGACGGGGGCCGGAGCTGGTTCCGCTGTTGCTTTTCCAGGCTGCTGGCTGGGCACGGGAGCAGATGCAGCCTGGTTGTCCTGGGCCAGGCAAGCAATTGGCAGAAAACCGCAGAGTAGTAGGAAACGTGAACTACGACGGATCATCGGGCCTCCGATCCGCTAACTGGACCTGGTTCTATTTAACCCATTCTAACAAGCGAAGGTTCAGGGGTCCGCCCGATTTTCTCCGAGCTTGTTCAGTTCGCCACGCACCGCTTCGACCGCCTCTCCCGGCGGCCCCACGCGCCTGTACTGCGTGTAGAACGTCCGCTCGTGGATCGAAAATGGCACCACGAATTTCCGCCCGTCAAAGTCGTACTGCTGGTAGGTCGGCAGCCACACGCCGGGCGCCATTTCGTACCACTCCTGCATGAAATAACTCCCTCGATAGACCTTCGCCAGAAACAGCGCCAATGTAATATCGTCCGTAACGTGGCCTTCGATCTTCGCCAACTCCGCAGTTTCCTTGTCGATCCAAAGCGTGCCGCTGATCCTGGTGAACAGCATCTCATTGCGTGTCGTCGGCTTGAACGCGGGGTTCCGCGTCATCTCGTACTTGACCAGCACGCGGTCTTTCCTCAGCTCCTCGCCAATCTTGGTGAACAGGAATGCTTTCCGTGTCGTGTCGATCAAGTCGTTCCGCTCTTTTTTCCGCCGCTCGACCCTGGCATAAGCTTCCCGTTGCGCGGGCCCTGTCTCGGCCGCCCAGACGAGCGTCGCCTGCAGTTTTTCCAGCGCTGCCCGGTAACTCTCGGCGCCAGTCGGCTTCGCCTCCGCCGTCAGCGGAATTTTGCTCAATCCCGTGCCCGCCGGGAACACCTTCCACACCTTCACCTCACTCGGTTTCAGATCGCCACCCGTCTTGCGAATCTCCACCCGCTCCACCCGCTCATACACGTTCATGTTCGCGTCCACCTGCTTCTGATTGGCGATCACCCGGCCGAACAGATCACCACTGCCTAGCGGAGCCCCGTCGGCCGGGTCCCCGGCCGGTGGGGATTGGGCAAAGCAGCACGAAGTCCCGAGCAACAGGGCAACGATAGCCAATCCCCGCAGAATCCACACATAACCTGTTTCAAATGTTCGCATTAGGACGCTACTCGAGAACTCCGGAGTCTTCCTTCGATCGATTCTCCGCCCGCCAATTTCCACTTCGCCCCCTCCGTCATCCGGTTACAATAGAGGTTCTTTCAGATTATAGCCGCCCTGGCTGAAAGCAAATACGCATCCAAAACGTCTAACGAAGGAACGTAATTGCCGGGTGGTTCGTCTCTAAGCATACAGGAGCACAGTTTGGGCATCACCCCCATGGATGGCTT
>Ga0207045_1054_pt2 | contig 18507 bp, 16 predicted proteins | sample Alteio_BWMinCont_69_FD_153299 | JGI IMG/M metagenome (GOLD analysis project Ga0207045, IMG submission 153299) | Enriched cells from forest soil in Barre Woods Harvard Forest LTER site, Petersham, Massachusetts, United States -... | ecosystem: Environmental > Terrestrial > Soil > Temperate forest >... | reverse complement strand
GCTCAGGTCGTTCGAGTCGAGTGCGAAGGGAAGTCGACCGGCCAAAAACAAAAAATACAGCAGTTGCAACAAGTCTTTTCGATTCAGCTTTTTGCGATGTTAACTCTCTTGATAATAGTGGGTAAGTTGTTCGTTTTCAATGGTGTGCAGTCGGGTTAGAGCTGCAGGTGGCTGCGGTTATTGGACGGCAGCGGTGCAGGGCTCAGCGGACTCGACCTCGGCCTGGATGGCGCGGTAGGTGCGAAGGTACTCGAGGCGAAGACGCACGTTGCAATTCACGAAATCATCGAGGGCTTCGAGGAGGCAGTCGTGAATCGGAGTACCGGTTTCTTCTGAATATTCCAGAAGGCGATTGACGAATTTCTTTGGAACCTTGGCAGAAAGAGTGATTGGCATACAGTGTTGGTCTCCGTACTTATTTAGCGGGTCATAACCAGTGGAATCCGGGTGCCCGCTTCTGCCGCCATCATCCACGCAGGGTGGAAATCCAGACAATACAACCTTCTGATTAATCCTATTGGGCTAACCCGCGAAGACCGCGATTTTGCCGCGGCTGCGCGGTATTCTGCTGGCGTGATGGAGCGGGAAATCAGGATAGAAGCGGTTGGCGAGGAGTCGAGCGCGGCGACGGTGGAGACGGCGCAGGAGATGCTGCTCGAGTATGGGAGGTTTGTGCTCGAGGCGGAGGGTCCGGCGCGCTTCTGCTTTGGGAGACTCGAAGACGAGGCCAAGGGGCTGCCGGAGAGCTATCGCGAAATGGGCGGCGAGCTGTTGCTGGCGTGGGCTAAAGATTCCGGCGGCGCGGAGGTTGGAGCCGGGTGCGTGAGCTATCGGGCTATGAAGAGCATGTCCGGCGGTTGCGAGATGAAGCGGCTGTGGGTGCGTCCGGGCTTTCGCGGATCAGGGCTGGGCGAACGGCTGACGCAGGAGCTTCTGCTGCGGGCGCGGGCGGCGGGGTATGAGGCGGTGTATCTGGATACCTTTCCGGCGGCGATGGGTTCGGCGTATGAGATGTATCTGCGGCTGGGCTTTGAGGAGTGCGAGCCCTATCACGAGAGTAAGGCGGAAGGGCTGGTATTTATGCGGAGGGAGTTGGGGTGAAGGAGTGTTCCCTAAGTGGCTCTCGTGTTGTGATAGTTATCATCCCTAGCCTTGGAGTAACTCCACCATAACCATCATGGGCAAAGAAGTGGCCTGTTTTTAGCAGCTGAGCCCATTGTGACTCGCAATACGGCCGGCATACTTCAACGTTTCTAGAGCGATTTGTGGTATGGTTTCCCTGCCATTGGCCTAACTGAGTTGGGCGTACTATTCGGGAGCAAATCAATATGGAGCAAGATGTTCCTTATCTGCCCTCAACCAAAAATCTACATGGCATCTTGCAGGCTATTCAGCAGGCGGCTGTCCCGGAGGCCTTCACCGTCGATTTTCTTAAGGATCTCGGATTCACAAGCTCCAACGATCGACCGATTATAAAGTTGCTCAGGTTTCTCGGGATGCTCGACTCAGCAAATCGTCCTCAAACACCATATCGAGAATTTCTTGATCACACGAAGGCAAAAGCTGTTCTCGGGAGTCGTATTCGAGCTGCCTATGACGACCTATTTACAGCGGACAAAAATGCCCACGCTAAGAGTGCTTCAGCCCTGAAGGGATGGTTCCGAACGAAAACTGGTGTCGGCGATAAGGTAGCCGAAAAAATGGCGACAACCTTTCGCAGCTTAACTCAGTACGGGGACTTGTCAACTACTCAACTGACAGAAGCTGAACCCGAAGATGAAGAAAAAAAACAGCCATCGGGCACACCGAGCACACCGAGCTCCGTCCTCAAACTGCCTGCGATAGAGGGTAATCTTGGCTTCGTTTATCGCATTGAAATTCATCTGCCTGACACGCAAAATGTCGACACTTACCGAGCTATCTTTCGTGCACTCCGCGAGGAGCTACTTGGGACATGAGTGAGAAAATCAAGGACTTTGTTTTCCGAGGAATTTTGGCGACTTACGCGAAGCGTGAGCTTGAATCGAGCGGCCTGCTCCGCCCCCCCGATATGATGGTTGAGGAACGGGGTGATCATGACCTATTTGCGGCGATCTCCGCTGGTATCCGCGGAGCATCTTTCCATATGCAGCGATACTATAGGCTTCTTTTTGTTTTTGAAAATTTGGTGCGCGAGTTTATCAACGGTCGGTTCTTGGAATTAGATGGAGCTGATTGGTTTGATAAACGTGCAAACGCTCAAATGAAAAAAAGATATGAAGAGCGTAGGTCTACGGAAGGCAAGCATCAGTGGCACATTGGGCGAAATACGCACCCAATTTACTATCTCGATTTTGGCGATTTGGGACTGCTCATTATAAACAACTGGAACGAGTTTAAAGATCTTCTTCCAAATCAGGCGTGGTTGCAGAGCAGAATACAAGAAGCAGAGCGAACTCGAAATGTCATTGCTCACACAAATACGCTCGCCGCTGAAGAAGGGGACCGCCTGGAAATGTATCTTCGCGACTGGATAAGGCAAGTCGGTTAGTACCGCAGCTCGCGTATCCTGTAGTTATCATAGTTAGCCATGCACAGCTACTAAAACTGGGCACCTATCGCAGTAACTCGCACGCAGCAAACTGTGCGCTGCACCCTGAAAGCTAAACGCTGTGCCCGGTTCGCTGAATGCTGTCCGCAGCACCCTGATCGCTAATCCCCAATCCCTAATCCCTGATCCCTGCTTTTACGAGCCGATGGAATAAAACGTCCTGGAAAGCGTCTTTGCTTGCGGAGGCGCGGGAGAATCGTGGCGATAGAGGGATTTGGCAATCACATTGGTCAATTAGACGGCGCGCACATAGATGACGCGCAAGATGCACCGGCGGCGGCTCCGTCCCAAGCGCAACCTACTCACCTGCAAGATGGCCTCGAACAGAGCTCTGATCCGTCGCATGCCTCCGGGCCACCCATTGCCGATACCGATCTGAAAGAAATTGCAGGGAACATCGTTACAGGAAACATCGAGGGCCATGGGCAGCAACATGACGCGAGTCCAAGCAAAGATTTGATTCGCGGGAACGATTTCCAAAGAATGCATGCCGCAAGAACAGGTGGAGTATCCGAAGGCAAGAAATCAGACCAGCCTGTCAAAACGCATGAACAGGCGCATGCGGAAAGAAACGAGCTCTTCAAGGCGCGCTGGGCGAAGATCAAGAAGCAAGGGGAATCGTCTGAGATAGATACAGACAAGATGGATGAGTTACATAATTTCGAAGCGTTAGCCAAGAATGCGTCGTTTGAAACTATCCAGAATATTGCCAGCCTGATGTCATTCATGCACGGGATGAAAAACAATCCTGTAGTACAGAAAACCGGCACTCTCGTGGAGCAAGCGACCAACGGCCTCATCCAGAAGCGAACCGCGGAAAAAATTATCAGGACTGTTCCCCATATCGTTCAGGCTATGGCGTTGTCTCTTGATCCAGACACCAAGAAGATGGCCGCAGGCGGTTTTCGCCTGGCCCTCACTCCCAAGCTGGTTGAAGGGGATGAAGAAGCTGGTAAGAAGGGACTGGAAACGAAAGAAGTTCGCCTGCTAAGGGATGCGATAAGAAGGACGCTGAAAGATAACGGCTTCAATCCGAATACCGGTGAATTGGTTGATCAGGAGAAGATTAAAAGTATCGCGCAGGCGACGGAGGAAGCCAGGAACGCAGCGACAGAGAGACAACGGGAGTTTTTCTTAAACGGATGGGATGCGCTGTCTCCCGTAAAAAAGGACGACTCACTGGTATAGAACAAGCATTGTTTCCTGCTCATGGCGGCGGGTGTATAAGGGTCCTTAACCAAGAAGCGCCGAGGACACTAACGTGATCGCTGCCCGCTGGATTGCCTATTTTGTCGCCGTCTTCTTAAACGGCATTGGCCTGAGCCTGCTCATTAAACCGGACCTGGCGACCGGTCCCATGGGCCCGCCTCTGTTCAGAAACGAACCGCGCGCGGTGATGGCGGTGGTGGCGGCACGCGAGATGGTTCTGGGACTGATCGCCGCAGGACTGGCCTACACGGGAAACTATCACGCGCTGCTGCTGGCCCTGGCCTTCTCGCTACTGATCGTGGTGATCGACGGCGTGGCGCTCTTCAAGACGAAATCCTATTTCGGATTCGTGGTGAACGACCTGGTCGGCCTGCTGATCCTCTTTGCCGTCTGCGCGCTGTGGCGGGATCTCGGGGGCTTCTGACGGCAGGGCGCAGAGCACAGTTCTCAGAGAAGCCCCTGAACGCTAATCCCTGCTCCCTGTTCCCTGCCTTTTAGGGAATCATTCCGCACTCGAACATACGGTTGGCGACCGGCGCGGCCACTTTATTGATGAAGAGGGTGCGCATCTGCGGATCGCTCTTGAGGAACTGAATCACCTTCTGCTCCTGCGCGGTGGGCGGTTCCTTGTCGGCCTTCTGCATCTTGAGCTGCGCGCAGGGCGTGGTCTGGTATTTCTTGATGACCTTGGCGGCAAGCATGTCGAGCAGCGGATGCTGGCTCTGAGTCTGGGCGGCAGTCGGAGCCGCGGTCTGCGCTGGGGACGCGGCCGGGGATGCGGCCTGGGCAACCGTTCCGGTAGCGAGGGTGAGCAGGAGGGACGCGATCAAGAGACGGGCGACGTTCGGGATGCGGCGGAATTCCATCGGACGGTTCTCCTCAAAATTAGTGACTGGGGAAGGCGCTGCCGGGGCGGAGCGAGCGGGTTGACTCCGGCGGGGCGCTAACGAAAGTAGCATACGGCGGGGGGATTGGGTATGACAGAGTTCGCAGAGAATATCCGGGGAGGGTGAAGCGGAGTGTGCCAGTCGAGAGTGATTGCAGGTTGACGGGCGGATGGACACTCCGCGGGGAAACTTCTATCTCGGCGCCGGCGTGATCTTCGCGGGCGGGTTTGCAATGGGCTTGAGGCGGAGTTCAGCGCCGGCTGAGGAACCAGCCAGGACGATGTCCTGTTCGAAGGGGGCGAAATTGTCGGCGCGCACGTAGACACTTGCGCGCGTGCCGGGCTTCACATCTTTGAGAGGAAAATCAAAGGCGCCGTTGGAATCGGTGGACTTCTGGTAGGAGCGGGCCGATCCGGATGCATTTATGAGGCTGAGCATAACGCGCGCGTTAGGCACGAAGGCGCTGGTTCTTGCATTCAGTACGTGGCCGGAGAAGACGAGCAAAGGCGAGGTTTCCGCAGCCTTTTGCGGTTTGTAGACGAATTGCCAGTACGCACCCAGGATAAGGGGAATGGCGATGATACAGGCGAGGATGATGCGGGTTACGCCGCTGGATCGTTTGGCGGCTCGAGGTGCGCTTACCGGTGGTGGGGGTGGCGGCAGACCAACCGTGGGAGCGGAACTGTATGTGGGCGAAGAAGCGTATTCCCAGCGCTCTTTGTCATCTTCGGTTCGGCGTGAGGCCTTTTCCGCTGCTTCGGGAGCGCGCTGGGGCGGTGAAATGGGGGGTGGCATCGTGTCCGGCGGTTCGTCATCTGAACCGGAGACATTTATTGGACCCCTGATTCTTATCGGCCCCGTCTGGGGTGGCGCAGGATCCGGGACGTTGTGACCGAAGCTGCGGACCGGGGCCATTTCGACGGCGATCGGCATGTGCACCACATTCATGACGCCATGCTTGGGTTGAGGCACGGCTTCGGCCAGGCACTCGGTGATGAGGCGGCGCTGTCCCCGCATCACGTCTTCCCACTGCAACTCGACGAGCACCTTGAGGCTGCCCACGCGAGTTGGAGTGAGGATGAATCCACATATATCGCTATCCGCATCGGGAGGAACCAATATGTTCTTCGATTGGCGCGGCGGAAGGAAATCGGGCGAAGTGATCTCTACAGCAACTTTGAGGTCGCGGAGATCGCCGTCAAAACCGCGGGGAAAGGTGACGCTGAATTTTTTCGATAGCACGTCTTCGGGACGCGCGTCGCTGTCTTGCTCTGCGGCCAGGACTCCCCGAAGCCCGGGAGAATCGGGCAGGCGTATCAGGACCAGCAAATCTGTGGGCTCGCCTTTGACGATGTGGCTGGCGATAGCCGCGTCCAGCATGCGCTCTTTCGGGCCTTCCTGACTTGCCGGGATGGCGGGGCTTTTCACGGGCGCAGGAATGGGGGCAGGAATGCGCGACTGGAACTCGAGCACCACTTCGCGAATCTCGTCGGCGATGGCGGCAAAGGCTTCGTCCTGATTGGCCCATGTGGTGACCGGCTTGGTATCGCGGGGAAGCGCCTGAAGATGCCCGAATGGGGCACCTTTCCAATTGACCGGCCGCAGGATGATGGGAATGACGAGCGCTTCGCGGCGGGAATGGCGGGCGAGCGCAACCGCCATTTCCTGGTCGTAGCAGTATTGCGAAGCAATGAAGTCGGGGCTGATCAAAAGCAGGATGATGTGAGCGGAATGGATGTGCTCATCGATTTGATCGCCCCACATGGTGCCGGCACCGATGCGGCGATCGTGCCATCCAAAGATCAGGTTTTGACGCTGAAGCAGACGGAGGTGCTTGTCTAATTCGTTACGCAGCTTCTCGTCTTCGTGAGCGTATGAATAGAAGACCTCCAGCGGCATGTTCCTTACCTCAAGCTCTGATGAGGGCGCATAGAGGAAGCGGTGCGCAAGCCAGGCAAGTTAACATTCGAGACGCGGCGAATGGATAAGACGCCGCAGGGTCTAATCCTGCTTGCAGCCTTTCGTTTCAACGACTATAGGCCGCCTTCACGCCGCTGAGCATAACACAGGGATGCGGGAGGTTCACTCAGAAATAGGCTTCGGCAAAAGCCACGCCAAGGTCTTCGCAAAGGAGATGGAGAAGCGACGCGTCTGCGTGGGACGCGCCGCTCTCATGGTTAGTGTTAGTCGGCGAGCTCGGCCGGCGCCTCGTAGGGGACGTAGACCGGGTCCCAGATGTTGGCGGTGAGCTCGGCCTGCAGAGCCTTTTCGTCGGCAACGCCGGCGAGTCCTTCGGCCAGGGCCTGTCGGCCAACGGCCTCGGCGATGACCCGGCTGAGTGATCGGGAATCGGAGAGCGCAGGAAGCAGACCGGCGTTCTTGTCCTTTTGCGTGGGTGAAAGTTTCGCAAGCGTGGTGGCGGCGGCCATGATCATCGCGTCGGATACGTGACGGGCGCGGGAGGAGATGATGCCGAGCGCGAGTCCGGGGAAGATGTAGGAGTTGTTGGTTTGGGCGATGGGGACCGCTTTGCCGTTGACCGTAGAGGGCGGGAAGGCGGTGCCGGTGCCGATGAGAGCGCGCCCGCTGGTCCAGTCGAGAAGCTGCTGGGGCGTGGCTTCGACGCGCGAAGTGGGATTCGAGAGCGGAAAGATGATGGGGCGGTCGGTGATCTTCGCCATCTCGCGGACGGCCTCTTCGGTGAAAACCCCGGGCTGACCGGAGACGCCGATGAGCACGGTGGGTTTGGCGTTGCGAACGACGTCGAGCAGACCGATGTTGTCCTTGTTCGAGACTTGCCAGCCGGCGATTTCGGATTTTTTGCGGGCGTAGGGCAGCTGATCGGGACCAATGTCTTTACCGCCTTCAACAATCAGGCCGTAGCGGTCGATGCCGTAGAAGCGGGCGTGCGCATCGGCTTCGCTGAGGCCGTCCTGCTGCATCTTCTGACGCAGCAGATTCGTGATGCCGATGCCGGCAGAGCCGAAGCCGACAACGACGATCTTTTGCTGCGAGAGCGGCTGTCCGGTGACGTTGACGGCGGCGAGCAGCGTGGCGGTGGCGACGGCGGCGGTTCCCTGGATGTCGTCATTGAAGGTGCAGAGCTGGTCACGATAACGGGCGAGCAGGCGAGCGGCATTGGCGCGGGCAAAGTCTTCCCATTGCAGGAGAACGTGAGGCCAGCGGCGCTTGACGGCGGAGACGAAGGCTTCGATGAAGTCGTCGTATTCCTGGCCGCGGACGCGCTTGTTTTTCCAGCCAATGTAGATGGAGTCGTTGAGGCGGTCTTCGTTGTCGGTTCCGACATCGAGGAGCACGGGGAGGCAGTGCTCGGGGTGGACGCCGCCGAGCGCAGTGTAGAGCGCCATCTTGCCGATGGGGATGCCCATGCCACCGGCTCCCTGGTCACCGAGGCCGAGGATGCGCTCGCCATCGCTGACGACGATGCACTTGACGGCGTCGTAGCGCGAGTTGGAGAGGATCTGGTCGATGCGATGGCGGTTGGAATAGCTGATGAAGAGGCCGCGCGGCTTGCGCCAGATTTCGCTGAAGCGCTGACATCCCTCGCCGACGGTGGGAGTGTAGACGATGGGCAGCAGCTCTTCGATGTGGTGAGTGATGAGCGCGTAGAAGAGAGTCTCGTTCGAGTCTTGCAGATCGCGCATGAAGGCGTACTTGTCGAAGCCGCTGGCGCGCGCGCTCAGAGCCTTCTGGCGGCGGTCGATCTGGTCTTTCAGGTCGCCGATGTGCGGAGGAAGCAGTCCGTGGAGGCTGAAGATATCGCGTTCGTGCTCGGTAAATGCGGTTCCTTTGTTGAGGCGGGGATTGTTGAGGAGACTGAATCCCGAGAGCTTGGTTTTGAGGGGAGCGGGTTGCGGGGTGGTGATAACGGGAGCGGATGGTGAGGCGGTCATGGACTTTCTCCTTTCAATGGGGACGCCATCTTGCCGGGTGTGAGGATAAGCGAGCGGGAGAGCTGTACGCACAGCGACTCCCGCCCCTGGGTTTAACGGAAAAGGTTAGTCCTGGCCAGATCGATGACCTCGTCGCCGCGGCCGGAGAAGACTGCGCGCAAGAGGTAGAGGCTGAATCCCAAGGCCTGCTCCGCGCTGATGGTGGGCGGCATGGAAAGCTCCTGGCGGTTGACGAAGACCTCGACGAGCGCAGGGCCGTTGTGGGCGAAAGCGCGTTCGAGGGCGGGACGCAGCTCCTCGGGTTTTTCCACGCGCTCTCCGTGGAGGTGAGCCGACTCGGCGAGCTTGGTGAAGTCGGGATTGACGAGGTTGGTGCCGTAATCGATGAGACCGGCGGCCTTCATCTCGAGCTCGACGAAGCCGAGCGTGCCGTTGTTGAAGAGAATGATCTTCACGGGCAGCTCGAGCTGGTGGAGGGAGAGCAGATCGCCGAGCATCATGGCCAGGCCGCCATCTCCGGACAAAGTGATGACCTGACGGCCGGGATGCGAAGCCTGCGCACCGATGGCGTGCGGCAGCGCATTCGCCATCGAACCGTGCGTGAAGGAACCGATGAGACGGCGCTTGCCATTCACCGTGAGATAGCGCGCGGCCCAGACGGTCGGCGTGCCCACGTCGCAGGTAAAGATGGCATCGTCTGCGGCCATCTCATCGACGACTTTGGCCACGTACTGCGGATGGATGGGCGTGCGGCCGGGCTCGCCGACGGCAAGATCGTCGAGACCCTTGCGCGCTTCCTTGTAATTCGCGAGGCATTTGTCGAGATAAGCGCGATCGGTCTTTGATTTAAGGCGCGGAGTGAGCGCTTCGAGAGTGTCTTTTACGGTGCCGACCAGTCCCAGGTCGACACGCGCGCGACGGCCGATCTGGTCGCCGCGTAGGTCAACCTGAATGATTTTGGCGTTCCGGGGATAGAACTGCTGGTAAGGGAAATCAGTACCCAGCATGAGCAGGGCGTCGCAGTTCATCATGGCGTGATAGCCGGAGGCGAAGCCGAGCAGGCCGGTCATGCCGACGGAGTATGGATTGTCGTACTCGATGAACTCCTTGCCACGCAGTGCGTGCACGATGGGCGCTTTGAGCTGTTCGGCGACGGCGATGAGCTCGGAATGCGCGCCCTCGCAGCCGGCTCCGCCAAGAATGGTGACCTTCTGCGCGCCGTTCAGAATGTTGACGGCGGATTCGAGATCGATTTCCGAAGGGCGGACGACGGGAAGAGAATCCGTGAGGCCGAGGGCGAGCGGCGGCTCGGAGCAATCGCGGAGCGCGACGTCTCCGGGAATGACGACTACGGCGACTCCACGTTTCGTGATCGCGGTGCGCATGGCGATGCCCAGGACTCGCGGCATCTGGTCGGCCTGTGAGATCAGCTCACAGTAGTGGCTGCAGTCTTTGAAGAGCGACTGAGGATTGGTCTCCTGAAAATAGCCGCTGCCGATTTCCTGACTGGGGATCTGTGCCGCGATGGCCAGCACCGGGACGCGGCTGCGGTGGCAATCGTAGAGACCGTTGATGAGGTGGAGATTGCCGGGACCGCAACTGCCGGCGCAAACGGTGAGTGCGCCGGTGAGATGCGCTTCAGCGCCGGCGGCGAAGGCGGCGACTTCTTCATGCCGAACGTGCAGCCACTCGATTTGTTTGTGCCTGCGGATGGAGTCGGTGATTCCGTTGAGGGAATCGCCGGATACACCGTAGACACGCTTGACGCCAGCCGCGACCAACGTCTCGACCAGAACTTCGGCTACTTTGCTCGCCATATTTTCCTCGCTATGAAATATCTGCCGTTTCTTTGATCCAGGGATTGTGGAGAAGGCGTCGAGTCCGGATAAAAGTTTCCCGTCCGGGTGGCGCTTATAATGATCGGGTTTTACAATGCAAACGTTTTCTTCCGCGGTATTCGAGCTTTTGGACCCAAAACCTGTTTCCCTGTGAGGTATTGAAATGCCTGAGTTTACTCGGCGCGATTTGATGCGCACCGGACTTGCGCTCTCAGCATATTCGCTCTTTTCGAGTTCGGCTATCGCCCGGGCCGATGCCCTGCTCGCGGGCTATCCCGATGCGGCTTCGGGGGAGGCGCTCAAGGCGGTGGCTCCGCGAGAACAGCTGCTTTTTGATTTTGGATGGAAATTCATGCTGGGCGATGGGTGCATGCCGGGCAGGGATCTGGACTTCGGCAAGGACCAGGGAGATTTTGCGAAGTCGGGAGAGTTCAAGTTCTCGACGGCGGAGTTCGATGACGCGAAGTGGCGATCGCTCAACCTGCCGCATGACTGGGCGGTGGAGCTGCCGTTTGTCCGCGATGAGCTGCTGCAGAGCCATGGGTATAAGCCGTTGGGAAGGCGGTATCCGGAGACGAGCGTGGGGTGGTATCGGCGAACGTTTGAGATTCCGGCGGGGGATGCCGGAAAGCGGGTGTCGGTGGAGTTCGATGGGGCGTTCCGCAGCGCGCTGGTCTTTCTGAATGGCTATTTTATTGGCCGGAATGATAACGGTTACGTGCCATTCGGTTTCGACGTGAGCGACTTTCTCAACTACGGCGACAAGAACTATCTGATGGTGCGCATGGATGCGAGCTTTGGCGATGGATGGTTCTATGAGGGTGCGGGAATCTATCGCCACGTGTGGCTGAAGAAGACCGATGCGCTGCATCTGGGCAAGTGGGAGAGTTATGTTCGCGCGGACGTTAAGGGCGGTGCAGCGGCGCTGAGCCTGGGAACGGTGGTCGTAAATCAGACCAAGCAGGCGGAGAGCGCTCGCATACGCTGGCAGATTCTGGATGCGGCGAGCAAGACGATAGCGACGGCGGAGTCGGCGCCGCAGACAGTCAACGGAGAAGGCTCGGCGACCTTCACGGCGACGACGAAGATTGCGGATGCGAAGTTATGGTCTCCGGAGACGCCGGAGCTTTATTCGGCGATTGTGACCGTCGAAACGAATAGCAAAGTCCGTGATGCGGAGCGGGTGAGCTTCGGAGTGCGCACGATTGCCTTCGATGCGGATAAGGGATTCTGGCTCAATGGCAAATCGCTAAGGATCAAGGGCACCTGCAATCACCAGGACCATGCCGGCGTAGGTGCGGCGCTGCCGGACCGGCTGCAGTGGTACAGGCTGGCGGTGCTCAAGGAAATGCAGTCGAATGCGGTGCGGACCTCGCACAACATGCCGACTCCGGAGTGGGTGGAGGCATGCGATCGCATGGGCATGATGATGATGTGCGAGACACGCATGATGAGCTCGAATCCCGAGGGGCTGGCGCAACTGGAGACGATGATCAAGCGCTATCGCAACTCGCCGGCGATCATCCTCTGGTCGATGGGGAATGAAGAGTGGGAACTGCAGAAAACCGACCAGGGCGAGCGTGTGATGGCGACAATGGTGGAGCGCTCACATGAGATCGATCCGACGCGGCTGTGCACGGCGGCGGTGAATGGATCGTATGGGCTGGGCATCTCGAAGGCGCTGGATGTAGAGGGCATCAACTACAACATGGGCGAGATCGAGGGATATCACAAATCGCATCCCAAACAGCCGCTGCTCGGGTCGGAGACGGCGAGCACGCTAGCGACGCGCGGCATCTATACGACGGACAAGCTGCGCAACTGGGTAAGCGCCTATGACGTGAATCAGCCAGGTTGGGGCGCAACGGCGGAAGAGTGGTGGAAGATTTACGGGACGCGCGATTATCTACCCGGCGGCTTTGCATGGACGGGCTTTGATTATCGCGGCGAGCCGACGCCGTATGGATGGCCGTCGATCAGCTCGCAGTTCGGGATCGTGGATACATGCGGCTTTCCCAAGGACGATTACTTCTACTACAAGGCGTGGGGGGGCGAGGAGACGATGCTGCATCTCTTTCCGCACTGGAACTGGGATGAGCGATTTGGCGAGCCGATTCCGGTCTGGGTGCACTCGAATGCCGATGAGGTCGAACTTTTCTTGAACGGCAAGAGCCAGGGCTCGCAGAAAGTGCAGCCGCTGACGCATCTGGAGTGGAAGGTGAAGTATGAGCCGGGCGTAATTGAAGCGCGGGGCAGCAAGGGCGGCAAGGTCGTCGTAACCGAGAAGCGCGAGACGACGGGCGGACCGGAGTCGATCAAACTGACGGCCGACCGGATGGAAATCGATGCCAATGGCGAAGATATCGCGATCCTGCGGGTGGAGGTGCTCGACAAAGACGGCCGGCCGGTGCCGACGGCGGGCAACATGATCAGCTTCAAGATCACCGGCGATGGCGCGCTGATTGGCGTAGGCAATGGCGATCCCAATTGCCAGGAGTCGGACAAGGAGCCGAAGCGCAGCCTATTTAATGGCCTGGCGCAGGTGATTGTGCAGGCGACGAAAACGCCGGGGACGATCGAAGTAGAGGCGTACACCGAAGAATGGCCGCCTCCGATGCTGAAGACGGCGAAGATTGCGATTACGACAAAGAAGGTAGAGCTGCGGTCGCAGGTCTCCTAGAAGCTGTCTCATAAACCCTAACCCTTGGCGATATGAAGTGTGAGACCCGCCATCGAAGCGGGGCTCATGCTCCCCGCCGAAGCCGGCGAAGCATATTATGAGACGGCTTCTGAGCACTCGACGGCAGGGAGTTTGTTCATCGCGTCGATACCGCGAAAGAGCCCATTCGTCACAAATTACGGCTGCGAAGCTAACCTAAAAGCAAGTTGCGACGTCGTTCTCATTTACGCGACGCGCTGATTTCCTCGCCTGTGCAGACTTAGTGTCCAGGCGGACTTTTGGCAGCTCGACTTTCAAGGAACAGGACAAGCATCGCTCGCGTATAGTTAGCCAGCCAACCCCTTCGGGGGCGGGCTGGCCAGGACGTGCGAAAGCAGGCAAAGGACACTATGAAAAGAACAGCTATTTGGGCAAGTTTGTTAGTCGTCGCGGTTACGTTTACAGCTCGCACACCCTCCGCCTCCGCGCAGGCGAAGGCCGTAGCCGACTCCGACAAGCCTCCTGCGCTCCTGCCCGGGCTAGACAAACAACTGATCGATACGAGCGCCAATCCCTGCACGAATTTCTTTCAATATGCCTGCGGCAACTTCGACAAGTTGTATCCGATTCCGTCGGACAAGTCGGGCTACGGGACGGGTGCAATGGTGTATGACTACACCCAGTATGTGCTGCACGATCTGCTCGAGAAGGTTGCTGTAGACAGCGCCACGCGAACTCCAGATGAACAGAAGATTGGCGACTTCTACGCGTCGTGCATGGATACGGACGCGATCCACGCTGCGGGGCTGAAGCCGCTGCAACCGGAGCTGGATCGCATTGCTGCGCTCAGCGACAAGAAGGAACTGACCGATCTGCTGGCGCACTTTCAACTGATCAACGTGAATGCGTTTTTCAGTTTTGGCGAGCAGCAGGACTTCAAGGACGCTCGCAAGCAGATTGCCGTTGTCGATCAGGGCGGTCTGGGATTGCCGGAGCGCGATTATTATCTGCGCACCGGCGCTGCAGCCGAGAAGACGCGGCAGCAGTATGTGCAGCACATGACCACCATCTTGAAGCTGATGGGCGAGCCGGATGCCAAGGCGGCGAGCGACGCGCAGAAGATCATGCAACTGGAGACGGCGCTGGCCAAAGCGTCGATGGATATTACGTCGCAGCGCGATCCGAAAAATGTGTATCACCCGATGACGGTGACGCAGCTGTCGGGACTGGCTCCCGAAATTGCGTGGCAGAAGTTTTTCGAGCGCACGGGAACGCCGGCTGGTTTCGAGCTGAATGTGGCCAATCCCGATTTCTTCAAAGGGTTGCAAGCGCAGCTCGAGGCGGCCGATCTGGACACGGTGAAAACTTACCTGCGGTGGCAGCTGATCAACTCGACTCCGAGCTATACCCTGCCCCAGGCAATGGATGATGAGGACTTCGATTTCTATGGCCGCTCGCTGCGCGGCCAGCCCGAGCAGCGGGCACGCTGGAAGCGCTGCGTGGATGCAACCGACGGCGCAGTGGGCGAGGCGCTGGGCGAAGTCTATGTGAAGTCGCAGTTCTCCGCGGCGAGCAAGGCGGCCACACTGCAGATGGTTCAGGACATCGAGGCGGCGATGGACAAGGATATCGACGGGCTGGATTGGATGAGCCCGGAGACCAAGATCAAGGCCAAAGCAAAGCTGAAGCTGGTGGCGGACAAGATCGGATATCCCGACCACTTCCGGGATTACTCGGGATTGAAGATCGTGCGCGGGGATGCGGTCGGCAATTCATGGAGAGCGTCGGAATTCGAGGCTCGCCGGCAACTGGCGAAGATTGGCAAACCGGTGGACCGCGGCGAATGGGGAATGACTCCCTCAACCGTGGACGCGTACTACAACCCCAGCATGAACGACATCAACTTCCCTGCCGGAATACTGCAGGCGCCGCTGTACGATCCGAATGCGACCGACGCGGAGAACTACGGGCACGTGGGCGCGATCGTAGGACATGAACTGACGCATGGATTTGACGATCAGGGTAGGCAGTTCGACGGAAGCGGGAACCTCGCGGACTGGTGGACGGCGGAAGATGGCAAGAAGTTTGACGACAAGGCCGGTTGCGAGGTCAAAGAATACGGCAACTTCACAGCTGTAGATGATGTGAAGATCAACGGCAAGCTGACACTAGGCGAAAACACGGCGGACAACGGCGGATTGCGCCTCGCGTATCTGGCGTTTCTCGAGGATGCAAAGCGCAAGAACATCGACCTGACCGCGAAAGACGCCAATGGCTACACGCCGGTGCAGGAATTCTTCGTGGCTTATGGGCAGAACTGGTGCGGGAAGACCCGTCCCGAGCAAGTGCGGCTGCAGGTGCAAACCGATCCCCACTCGCCGCGCGAGTTTCGCGTGAACGGCGTCATTCAGAACATGCCGGAGCTAGGGCCGGCCTTCGGATGCAAGCCGGGTCAGCCGATGATGCCGGTGAACGCCTGCCGCGTCTGGTAAGGACTGCGCGTCCAGCGAACGCCGCCTTCGGGGACTCGCCGTCCAGGCAACAGCGCCTGCGGCGCAATAAAACACGAGGGAGCGCCGTTGGCGCTCTCTTACTTTTTTCGTGACCGCAAAAACGCTAGCGTTTTTTGAGGCGCAGCGATTCCCAGCTTCCGTCGGCGGCCCAGCCACCGTCGACAGAGAGCGCGTGGCCGTTGATGAAGGGGCTCTCGCGCTCGTCGGCGAGGAAGGCGATGGCGCGGGCTATGTCGTCTGCGGAGGCGAAGCGCCCCATGGGCACGCGGCCGGTAATGTCGGCGTCGCTGTAACTGCCATTCGCCTGATCGGCGACATCCATTTCCGTCTTGACCCAACCGGGACAAACAGCGTTCACGCGGACGCCGCGTCCTCCCCACTCGGCGGCGAGGGTTCGGGTGAGGCCGATGAGGCCATGTTTCGATGTGTTGTAAGCGGCGCGGTCGGAGATGCCCAGAAGTCCGGCAACCGAGGCCACGTTGATGATGGAGCCGCTGCGCGCTTCGAGCATCTTTTCTCCGAAGGCTTTGGCGAGCAGAAAGGGCGCGACAAGATTCACTTCGAGAACGCGGCGATAGTCGGCAGCCGCAGTTTTTTCCGCGGGAGAGATGAAGCTGATGCCCGCGTTGTTGACCAGCACGTCGGCGTGTGTAAAGCGATCGAAGACGGCGGCGGCGAAGTGCTCGACGACCGACTCATCGGCGATATTGCCGGCGTAGCCGAAGGCTTCCCCGCCGGCGGATTCGATGGCGTCGACGATTTCGACAGGCTGACGCAGGTCGATGATTGCGAGCCGGTATCCGCGTTCGGCGAGTAATTCGGCGGTTCTGCGGCCAATTCCCTGTGCCGCTCCGGTGACGACGGCGACGCGTGCCTCTTGCTTCATGCCGATGATGCCTCCGATTTTCATGGTCGCATAAAGCCATCGCGGACAGGCCGGGCGACCGGAGCGGTGTCGCTTAAGGAAAGCGCATACGAAAGAGCTTTTTACGCCAGCCCTGATTTCGGCGCTGAGGAGTGTGGAGGCATGGAATAAAATTCTGAGTTATCAGTTATCTCTAGGGCGGTTATCTCTAGGGGGATTACATGATGCTATTGATGACGGTTGCTGTCGTTATCGTAATATTTTGGGTTGCATTCAGTGCGCGCGACCAACAGACCGAAAGAGGCATGCTCGTCGATGAGAATGAGATCCTCGTTCGTGAGAATGAGTTCTGGCGATCTCTCATGGAACCCAGGGCCGATGCCACGTTTATCAAGCAACGATTGGCGCCCGACTCCGTTGCCGTTACCGCTTCCGGAATTACGGTTTCTGCAGAGGAAAAAATGGCCTACATGAAACGTTGCAGTGTTGCCTCCTTCACAATTCACAATCCGCGGGTTTGTCCAATTTCGGCAGATTCGGCTTTACTGGTTTACCGGATTACGGTGGATGGCACCGATGGCAGTCACAAGAGAGTGCCTCATCACCTCGATATCACGACCATGTGGGTAAGGCGTTCAGACAACTGGCAGATTCAACTCCATACACAAACACCGGCGAAATTTAGACGGCTGGGTTTCAGAAGTGAAACCTTTGGAGAAACAGCGAGCACCTAGAGCCGACAATTTTATTCAATGCGCAGGGCCGGCATGGGATCGAGGCGCGATGGGCCGGCATCCAGACGGCCACCAGGGCGACAGCGGTTAATACCAGCGGGACGGTTACAAACACCAGAGGATCCCAGGCCTTCGCTCCGAAGAGCAGCGGGGGAAGCCGTGGCATGGAGGCATGGAATAAAGCCCTCGATCGCGTGTCTTTCCTATTAACACTCCAGTCGATGGTCTCGGGGATTTAAATCATGCTATTGATGACGGTTTTCGTTGTTATCGTAATATTTTGCGTTGCAGTCAGTTCGCCAGCACAGAAGGCCAAAAGAGGCCTCTTCGTCGATGAGAATGAAATCCTCGTTCGTGAGAATGAGGTCTGGCAATCTCTCCTGGGACCCAAGATGGATACGACGTTGCTTGAACAATTATGGGCGCCTGACTCCCTTGCGGTAACCACTCCCGGAGTCACGGTTTCTGCCGAGCAATTCATGACCAGATTGAGAAGCGACAGACTGGCATCCTTTACGATTCACAACCCGCGGGTTAGCCAACTTTCGGCCAACTCGGCTTTAATTGCTTACCAAGTGACGATGAATGCTACGTATGGCGCTCGCGAGTTAAGGCTTGTTCACCTCGATATCACCACCACGTGGGTAAGGCGCTCGGACAAGTGGCTGGTTCAATTCCATACGGAAACACCGGCAGTTCCCCCGCGGGCTTTCCTCTGCAAGACTTTTGGGGAAACGGCTGAGGCATAGGAGCCGCCAGTTCATTCAATGCGCAGGGCCGGCATGGGATCGAGGCGCGAGGCGCGATGCGCAGGCATCCAGACGGCCACCAGCGTGACAGCGGCTAATACCAGCGGGACGGTTACAAATACCAGAGCTCCCAGGCCTTCGCTCCGAAGAGCAGCGGGGGAAGCCGCGGCATGGAGGCATGGAATAATAGCCCTCGATCGCGTGTCTTTTCTATTAACACTCCAGTGATGGATCTCGGGGATTTAAATCATGCTATTGATGACGGTTTCCGTCGTTATCGTAATATTTTGCGTTGCATTCAGCGCGCCTGCAGAGAGGACCGGAAGAGGCACGCTCGTCGATGAGAATGAGATCCTCGTTAGCGAGAATGAGCTCTGGGAATCTTTCAAGGAACCCAGGGCCGTTACCACGTTTATTGAGCAACGATTGGCGCCCGACTCCGTTGGCGTTACCGCTTCCGGAATTACGGTTTCTGCAGAGGAAAAAATGGCCTACATGAAACGTTGCAGTGTTGCCTCCTTCACAATTCACAATCCGCGGGTTTGTCCA
>Ga0207045_1099_pt1 | contig 18974 bp, 18 predicted proteins | sample Alteio_BWMinCont_69_FD_153299 | JGI IMG/M metagenome (GOLD analysis project Ga0207045, IMG submission 153299) | Enriched cells from forest soil in Barre Woods Harvard Forest LTER site, Petersham, Massachusetts, United States -... | ecosystem: Environmental > Terrestrial > Soil > Temperate forest >... | reverse complement strand
TTATTCGGAATCTGGGGGGCAAGAAAGTGATCGTGTAACGATCAATGATATTGAAGTTCTCTCATCACAAATGGATAAGTGCGCTTGCTGCAAGTTCTATAACTTCAAACTCTAGTGCCTTTTCAAAAAGCGATTTTTCAACAATTTCTGCGCTCTTGCTTAAGGTCATATATTCTCCTATACATTTTGTGCTCTGTGATGGATAATGCACATTATACCTAATGTGCGTTATAACGCACAAGTTTTTTTATACATAGGTTTTCCTTTGATTGAAATATTCAACCGTATAGCTTCAACCTTAAAGACATTGCGAAAAGAACGAGGGTGGAGCTTAGATAAAACAGCCCAAGAAACCAGTGTAAGTAAAGCAATGCTGGGTCAGATCGAGCGTGCAGAATCTAGCCCAACGATTGCCACCCTATGGAAGATAGCAAGTGGGTTTGACGTTCCCTTTTCTCTATTTATTACAGATGAACAAGGGGACTATAGCACTGGAAAAACAAAACCACTTCATCCAAACGAGAATAAAATCCTGGTCCTTCCAATCTTTCCCTATGATGAGGAAATACGATGTGAAATATTTGTGATCGAGCTTTTATCTGGATGTGAGCATATTTCATCTCCTCACAAACCTGGTGTCATTGAACATGTACTGGTGGCGGAAGGCTCGATGGAAGTTTTTTTGAATGATTCCTGGAAGCCATTACAAAAGGGTGAAGGTCTTCGATTTTGTGCCGATCAACCACATGGCTACCGTAACCTGTCTAAGCAAAACTCCATTATTCATGATATTATTCACTATCCATTTCAATTACATCAGAAGAAAAAGAAGAGCACTTCGCAGGAGTGTGTGGGCGAGTGATACGCCAAAACACAAAAAATTGTAAATAAGGCTAAAGTATGGTAGCGCTGCCCATTAAAATTGATGAGTTACTACGAGGACAGATTGTTGAATGGGAACGTCTTGAGTTCAAAAGGAGATGATGATGAAGGATCGAAATAAGCTAATTTTGCACATTCTTCAAAAGGAAGATCTAACAGGTATTATTAAAACATTCACTTTTCCATGGAGTTCTCTTCAAGCCACTCAAGAAAAATGGGAGCGTTATTATACGGAGCAACAAACAAACATTCGCACAGTTTGTATCGCAAAAATAGGCAATGAGTTCATTGGTTATGGCAGCTTATTGAATAATACTGAATACCAAGAATTCAAGAACTTCGGCATCCCAGAGATCAATGATGTTTGGATCTCAGCGGAATATCGAGGGAATGGATTTGGCAAAAGATTGGTCCAGCGTCTTGAGGCGATCGCTCTAAAAGAAAATCACAAACAGGTTGGAATTGGAGTGGGACTGTATAAAGATTATGGGTTTGCTCAGAAACTGTATGTTCGGATGGGATACATACCTGATGGTAATGGGGTGACCTATAAATATCAGCCCGTCACTCCTGGAGATTCGTATCCGGTAGATGATGACCTCATTATTTGGTTTAAAAAGAATTTATGACATTGGCGTGATATTAAGCTAAGAGGCGTTAATTACCGCTGACACTTTGCCATAGACAGTAGCGGCTCAACGGTAATAAAGTTTTTGTCCAAACTCCAGTTAATATACGACAAGCAAATCAATATTCTTCGGCATAAGATTAGCGAGCCCGCTTATTGTCGTTCCCCGCAAAAAGTGCAATAAAGAAAATCTTCTTTTTCTTCCTATAATGATCCTGTTGACTTTTTTCAATTTTGCAATTTCAACGATGCTATAGGCAGTATGAGAGGTAACAGTATATAAAAATTCTATTGGTATTTTTGGCGCAAGAGTGAGAACATAATTAAATACTTCAGAGGCTTCCTTATCATCTGTCCATAGACGATTTTGGTCCGCTTTTGTCACAAATCTTTGCTCACGTACAAATAAAATATAAAGTGGAAGGTTATTCTTTTTCGCTTCTTCTAAAGAAAAATCAAGTGTTTTATTCTTTCCTGTAATCGCTACTAGTGAAGTCTCCTTAATGTCTTCAGGTATTTTTATCAAAGAAATTTCTTTCGGAACCTGCGCCTCAACTTTCTCCTTTCTCTCAGCAACTAAAGCACGCATCAAAAAGCCTAAACCCAAAATAGAAAGAACAAATGTCCTGGCATGAGGTTTATCAATAAACAATGTTGCCTCAATGAGAAACATAACGACAAATGTTCCAAACATAAAGACCCTATTCCAGGTTTTTAAACTCAATGCCGGATTTGTAGAGGTAGCGCCGAGATTTACAGCGATAGCTCCCACAAAGCCTATAGCATAAAGACTCGCCAATCCCAACATATCGCTTATGAAGAGTAGAACAAAAACGGGAAACAAAAAGCTTACCAATGTCGGATAAATAGGAACACCAAAGCGATTAAGTTTCTGAAAAATATCTGGCATTTCTCCATCCCGCGACATAATGTATAGCAAAGAGATTAATGCTATTAGGGCTGTATTCACAGCGGATAAAAGTGTTAATGTAATGACTACACTGATTATCAGTGAGAAATAATGACCTATGGCAGTTCCAAAGATACTTCCACCAAAAATTTCTGCCATATAACGGAGCATAGCATCGCGTACGTTAGGATAATCTGGAGCATTTACATCGCCATTGTTGATTTCTAAACCCGGCAATGCATTCATTGCTAATCCCAATAGGGAAGTAAAAATGCAAACTTCCACAATAACTATCAAAATTGCTGAAGTCGAAGTCTTACCAACAGATGGATTTGCGTTCGTTGATCCTGGATCTAATTTCATCGATCCCGTTGTGTTGGCAATGGATTCAATTCCAGATAAAGCAACAATGATGCCGACAAAAACATTCCAATCCACTTTGAGATTTCCAGAGATCGGTGTGAGATTATGTACGGCTTTAAAAAGAAATGGCAAGCTAAGTGCTCCCAAGCAAACAACGCATATAACAGTAGGAATAGCTAGTCCGATTGCTAAATTCCCCGTATACTTAGGCCCAACCAAATTAAAAAGTCCAATGATAACAATGGAAAGAATGGCCCAATACTCTGGATGAGAAACATCGAGATAATGAAAGGCTGATACAGCACTGAGGGCTGCAGTTATGAGATAATCAGAAATAAGAAAAAAGCCGCCTATCAATGCCAAAACTTTTGAACGACTTCTGGCACTAGCATAAACCCCTCCTCCATTTGGATATAATTTGCATATCTCTATGTAGTTCAGACCCACAAGAAATGTTAAAACGCTCACCGCAAGAATAAACCAAAATGAGCTATAGCCTGCAAGAGCAAATGCAAGTCCCAAGACATATGCTTTACTTGTTCCAAGATCTCCATAAAGAATGCCAGCGGCTCTCCAAGAATTGACTTCTCTCGGCCTTTCAGTTTGAATTGTAATCATAATAACCAATCATTCTTGCTTTAGGTTAGGGTGTTAATTTTGATGACATTTTGGCAAAGAAAAATCACATGAGATTCAACGATCGAAGAGTCTTTGAATCGAGGAAGTGATTAAAAAATGAAGTAGCCTGTGAATATGAGTCTTTAATCCATTAAAAAAAAATGAACCCCACAACATCTTGTTTTTGCAAGTCTACAAAAATATCTTTTTCAGTCAAACTTTATTTCAGAAGCTAGCGCCGCACTTACAAAGATTCGGTGAATTATTCTTATATAAAAAAACCAAAAGATGCATTATCTCGACTTTGTACAAATTCAAGAAGGGAAATGCGGGTTGCTTGTAGAATCTAATCTTCATAGACCGCATTTCTCTTCTTGAAGTTGTACTCGTTTTTCCTGAACACGCCTTCTTTAGGCAAAAGTGACCTTAGAAAAAGAGGCAAATATTGATAGAATGACTGATGATAGGAATGGCATATCGTTGCCCTGGAAATGTTGTGTAGTAACGCATATCCTGCGACAAACATCCCATTTCTATCAATTTCTTTGTGCATTTTTCCTGCGTGCAATTATGATGTCTTAAACGCGCGATTGGAATGCTCCAAAACCTTCATATAATCCGCGCGTTTAAGACATCACAATTGTACAAAGTCGAGATTACGAATTAGCCTTCGTTTTTAAAAATATTTATATTTAAGTAATTTTTTTAAGTGAGGGGAATATGATGGTTTTATCTAAATTAAATGAAATGCAAATGGAAAACAAACAAATCACTTCTAATACTGAAAAATTTATTCCAAACAATGGTTCATATAAAATTTCTAATCTCGTAGGAAATGCAAAAATGGCTAGCCTTGGTCAGTATAACGGCAGAAAAATTGCTTTGATCAGTGGTGCCGGGATCGCTGGGTTAGCCGCGGCATTTGAACTGAATGCAAAAGGGTTTGCCGTTATCATTGCCGAAAAACGCAGCGATTTTTCCCGGTTTAATAGTATTAATCTCAACGTAGAGACACAAGCCTTTCTAAGAAAGTTTAACCTTTTAGAAGAATTTGAGACATCTGTTGCGGCAAGAATTAAAGATCATCAAATTGTCGTCTTTGGAAAAGAAAAAGCTCAACTCATCACAACTTCAGATGTCAGCAAACTAAAGTTTGAGGGCCCTTTGAATAAAGATCCTATAATTATTAAAAATCTTTTCAAGGAAGAAGGGATCTACAACGTGCAAATAAAGGACCTGCAAGCTTTTCTTGCACAAAAAGCAGCAAAGCTTGGCATTCAAATATTAAGTGAATCTGAAATCAAAATTTTAAATCCCATTGGGGAGGAACGAGTATCAAAAATTGAGATTACTCAAAAAAACAATTCCTCTTCTCCTTTAATCATTGAGCCCGATTTGTTTTTTATTGCCGAAGGTGCGCACTCCACATCCGTTCAACAACTCGGGATGAGCAATGATTTGAACGATGTAGTTAACAATGCTTGTTCAAATGAAAACTGGATTTTTGGAAAACTTAAATATCATGGAGATCAAACTTTTGTTATTTCCATGATTATTACTTCACAAAAAACCTTGCAAATAGCAAACGCGATGTTTAATACAAAAAACCAGATTGTGAACGTGGCTATGACTTCGGATGAAAATCTCAACCAAGAAGATATTAATCGCCTGATACTAGACATTGCCCAGAAGGCTTTCAACTATAGAGGGATCACCGAATCACTCGAGATTTTAGAAACAGTTAAAAAGCCCATTCGCATTACAAATCGGATAGCTTCTCTTTGTTCAAGAGGTAATGTATTCCGGATCGGCGACGCTGTTGGCCACAGTTCTCCTCTTGCCGGACTGGGAAGCACATTGGGCCTTACCCTTGTTCCATATACAGTCGAACAACTTATAGACGATTACCAGAAGGGATCGAAAGAAAATGAATTACATAGCAACTTTAAAATGCATTCACAAGCCTATGTTAACAAATGGATTGACAAAGCACAGTTTGTTAAAGGAGTTATTCAAGGAATTTTCGAAAAAAATAAATCTCTAGCGACCTTCCAGTAGCGCTTTAAAGCGTAATACATCTTCCTTGGCCCCAAGGCTTTTTGCCGTTTCCAAACCTTCTATGGCTATTTTGATGGCATATTCAATTTCATTTGTAGCAAGTTTGAGCTGCGCTTCTAAATAATCTGCCTGCATTGAAATCCGCTCACTCGATATCGAGGATCGCACTTCATCCAGAACTTGTTGAGTAAGATCATAATTTTTTTGAAGAAGATAAACTTTGCCCAAACGAATACTTGTGCGAATAACATCATCCATAGCATTTGTATTTTTAAAGCACTCAATTGCTATAGAGTAGCAGTCCACAGCTTTTTTTAAATCACCCTTTAGATTATCTGCATGGGCAGCTCCTAAATTAAAATATATCTTTCCTTGCAGATTGATATTCTCGACATCCTTTTTAGAGTAGATGGAGGCGGCCTCTTCTCCAATTTCGACAGCTCGGAGATAAGAGGATTCCTGCGCCTGTTCTTCATTACATTTAGCTGCTAAAGCACGATGAACAGCCGATTCTAAATAAAGGGCTCGAAGAAGAAGGGAAGAATCAACAAATTCTTCAGATAAACTGTGACAACGATTTGCATATATAAGAGCTTGATTATAATCACCTAAATAGAAAGCTGTAGAAGTGAGTTGAGCACAAATTTTTGCCTCATCTTGCGATCTATTAGCCTTTTTGGCTACCTCCAAGGCAATTGTACCTTTAGAGATAATTTCTTCCCATTTCTCGGATTTAGAAAGACCTTCAAAATCTTTAAAGTAAACTTCAATAACATCAATAGCTTCTATATGGTGATCATAATATTTATTAAACTCATGCGCTTGCGCGCTACGGCTTCGGAAAAAAAAGAAAGTTCCGATCATCAAAGTGATGATAATAAGTGCATTTGCGATTTTATTCATTTGACATCCTAGGTAAAAAAAGGCTTGCGTGTTAATTTCCAGTTAAAGAGTGATCGCAGTAATACGTAAATACTTTATCGGGGTCATGACATTCCAAATGTCAGGATGTAAGGCATAATCCCAATTATTTTACCGGATTCCAAATAAATCTCGCTAATTATTTTTTGCAAATTTTACGCACTATAATGCAAAAAGACTGGAATGCAAAAAGACTGGCCATAAAATTAGGGAAGTAGCATCATCCTGTGAATCATGCCCAAAACTCCAATATTTAAGCTCTTTACCTCACCGTTATTTCATGGGATCCAGAGATACGATACTCATCTCAAAAGCAGATAGCAGAAGCTATCCAGCTAATGTTAATATCATCGGAAACTATACTGATTAATTTATGAAAGCTATTTTAGATAAACTTAAAGCTGTATTATCGGCATTAGAGAAGGAGTATGGGCCTATCTTAGTTTTCGCCCTTTTTCTACGAACGGATCCATTAGAAAAGTGGGATATAGTTATTGCTGCATCCTGGCTCAATCCTAATGAATTATCTTCTTACAAAACTGTCAATTCAAAAATTCAGGAAATATTATCACCATCCGATCTCGTGCAACTTGCACGTATTGTCATTCTTGGTGAGCATGACCCTGTAGTTTCGATAAATTCGTGTTCACCTTCACAGGGAAAACTTCCCAATCGCATTATTTACTTTCAATCATCATTGTATCTGTTAAAAACGAATTCAGCGACTGCGCTTACAACACTAGATCCTATGAGGATACTTGCGTCATTAAGAGAATGTGGGTCAAAAGGACCATTGATTGCCCAGTCAATACCTCCTTTTAACGCACCACAAGCAAAGCCGCCTAACGTACCTCCAGTAACTCCTAAAGCAGGAAATATAACAAAGACAACGATCGCAACAAGGCCACTACTAGGATCCTTTTTTACCATATCTTTGACAGCATTATATCCAATAGCAGAACCTATCGCCCCCCCAAGTAAAGCTCCTTTCCAAGAAAGTTTAAAACCCTCATTTATTGCATAATTTAATTGTTGCATAATCTAATCACTCAAGTTAAAAGTTTGTTTTTTATTTTTATATTGTAACATTAGATTGTTAAGATTAAATAAAGTATATTAAAAAAATCGAAATAGTCGGGTCATGCCTGACATTCATGCTTTTATATTTAAAAATGGTTCATGGGAAGAATTGGGGGCACTCAGTTATGCCCTGTTAGTGAGGTCCATTGCAAAAGTCATCTATCGCTCAGCCTGTAGGGCTGGGATAACGGGCACAACTTAATGGACCACGCAGCTTTCAAGCATGAAAAAAAAAAGGTAATCAGGGCGTCTCGCCCTGATAAAAGCCCTAAGTACGTTATGGCTCCTTTTTCATCGCAATTGTAAGCATTGCAAAAATTGAAATTGACTTTCATTCCTGCTGAAAAAAGCTTTAGCGGGTGAATAGGGCTGACCTTATCTCATATAGGGCTTTTATCAGGGCGAGACGCCCTGATTACCTTGTTTTTTTCATGCTTGAAAGCTGTGTGGTCCATTAAGTTGTGCCCGTTATCCCAGCCCTACAGGTTGAACAACAGATACTTTTGCAATTGTCTCATTTAGTCTATGTTGCCCCCAATTCTTCCCATGAACCTTAAAAATTAGCCATCAAAACTTCTCCGATTTTGAAAATAATGAAATTCTTTTAGAAATTGATGCAGAAAAAATTGCTTGTTAACTTATACCTTAAAAATTATTGAAAACATTAATAATTATAAAAAGTTTTTTTCTGCAGTAAAGCATCATCCCATGGCGCGGCAGAGAGATCTTTTTTCAATTTGCAATAATACTAAGCTTCTGGAATAATATCGCTTATTATCATGGACTATAGTTTTAATGTTAAAAATGAGGGATTATGAGTTATATCATGAATGGAATTTCGTCTTTTGCATCTATAGCTGCTTATGCATCTGTGGGGTTAGTGCCTATACTTGCTAATAAAAGTGTCCCGAAGGCATACGAGTATTGTCTTGCCAGGCTATCCTCTGATCTAGAAAGATTAGATCGGTATCCCAATGTCATTTATCGAAAATCCAATAGTCGTACAACGCGTCATATTTTGGCAACTGCAGCATGTTCTACGGCGCTTTCTTATGCAGCAATGAAAACGGCTGCTACGGTGTTGACTAACGGAATTAACAATTCATCAATTATTGCCCTTAGCATAGGTATGCCGTTGATAGAGGGAGCTTTCAATTTGTTAGATGCCAATAGAACTGTCGGAGTTGTTTTAACTGAAAAGGAAATGAGGACGGTCCGATCAGAAGAGATTCAATGCAATAAAGAACGTGTTTATCTTTATTCCCGTTTTCCTATGCCTTGGAATTCAGCTGAAAAATATGATCCAAAATGGAGATGGGATTCGTGATTTAAAGGAGGGATGGAGTAGTAGGTTGGTTATAAGTAGTATACAGCCACTGTTTCTTATCTTTCGCTCGATGAAAAGATTTTGCTACTGCATTATAGGCACTATGATAAACAGCAGCATACTTCCCATATTTTGCATCCGTCACAAAATCAAGCCAAGATTGAATGACCCCTGGCTTGATTGAATATTTTTTCAACAATTGTTTTATTTCTTCTCTTCTTAGGCCATCCTCGTGGTGAAGAAAACAGGCGTAGTTTCCTAAAGCATTTTCTAAACGATACCAAAGATAATGAAGTTTACCAATCGGATTTTTTCGGATTTTCAAACCAAACATTTCATACGAAAACTCTGCTATTCCTTCGCTGACAAATGCTTGGCTGCTATAGTTAATCCATAAACCATGCTCTCCACGTCCCTCATTAAGCAGTAGAAGATCTTTGCAATTTAATTCTGTATGGTGTCCACCGAATCCCTCATGAAAAACAAGATGGTCCAGGTCAAATTGGGTTACAGGATAATCTGCATTAATCATGATATGTGAATGGTATGGTTTATTATGCCTATTGAATGCTCTCCATGGTTTTTGAAATACCCACTCATATGAAAAACTACCATTTTCTACTTTAAATGGGAGAGAGTCTTGCACATTAGAGCAATTTTCCTCTAATTTCTGCAAAAAAATATTTTTACTAAATTGATCGATTGTAGTGCAAGGTTCATCCCACCGCGTGAAACCGAACTCTTTTTCCGTTTTTTTAATTTCATCTTCTAGAAATTCTAGTTCTTGATTGGAGACACGTTGAATGGGATATTTAAAAGTCTGTTCATAAAATTCTGATATCGAACAAGTGCCTCCTTTCAAGAGATGACATTGAAATTCCAAAGAACTTACAAGTTCTCCCAGATAATGGGCACGGCGACAATCCGGTTCCCTTGTAATTAAGCTCTTAATTTCTAACAATAACTTAGGAACATCTTCTTCATGAGGAAATTTTTGTTTTAAAGATTTTAGTGTTTCATCTCCTAACCAGATGCTCGATAAAACATCTCCTTTTTTCTCATCTAACCAAAGAGCTAAAATGATAAGGAGTTGACTTACATTATCAATTTTCATAACTGACTTTCCAAAAAATAATGAGATATTTGATTTTTAATTAACAGATGTTGTTCTTGGGTCAACTTCATCACGGGCTTCTTTTGTAAACAAAAACTGTTTAGTACATTCCTCATCCATTGTTGAGGTTCCTGAGGAATGCAAAAAATGATGTGATGATGAAGGTGATGTGCAGTTTGACCAGCAAACCAACCGTTACGTGTAATGATTATGCCTTTTTCTCCATTTGTAACATTGAAATGTTGGAATGCAATCTTATCAATTTTGATCGCAAGCTGAAAGAGATCGAAGATTTCTTCTTCCGATTGAGCTGAAATTTTAGAGATATGACGATCAGGTGTAATTAAGAAATGTTTACAGCTATTGATATATGGGGCAGCATTGATAAGGACATTGTTATAAGTTGAATGATAAATCGTTTGAAGCTCAAGAATCTCTGGATTGCAAAAAGGGCAGCCTTTCGAAATGGTTAGGCTGAAGCGTTTTTCAGTATCTAATTCATAATACGAAACATCTTCTCCTTTACTAGCTAGTGTTTCCTTAAGCAAGTTAAAACATTCTGGCACGTGCTTATATGCATAGATTCCCTGAGATGGCAGAGGAATGGAAGGGGGAGTGGTAGGTAAAATGACTTTGGCAGCGCAATCAATTTTAGATGCTACGCTCTCTGAAATAGGGGCTACAATATGGGTTTGGTCACATAGTTGATAAAGGAGTATACGTATTTTGAGTTCTAAATCAGGAACATCTTCTTGACAATAGGCTCCAGATGGAATTAAGGTCGCTTTAATTCCCGCATCATCATGAAGAGGCATCGAACAAACGTAATCTCCTTTGCCAAAAACTTCTTCAAAAACAGTTTCCATTTTGCCGATTGTCTTTTCCATGGCAATGAAAGTACTTTCAGGAAGGTCATAGATGTGGCAAACCTTTGTTGTAGGAGCAACTGTAATGAACCCTTCTTCATGAGAAAGACGCACCTGATTATCTTCCCAAAGAACAGTAGAAACTGCAATGAGCACATCTTGAAAAAAAATTATGGATAGCCAAACAAAAAATAATAGCACTTTTATTCTCATATCTTTCTTCATCATTATTTGGAGAGACCGACAGTATCATACTAATATAATTAGCGAATCTTATGGTCTTTCATAATCGGGATATTAACAAACTGCGATACAACCTTTATGTTTGAAAATGCCAATTCTAGATCGAGGTTGTTTCACACGAATCTTTACTTCACAACCAAGCATGGATAAATAATGTAGAAGAGTATCCGTTCCAAACTCAGATAATCGACCATTGACAAGCATAGATACCTTTGGTTGTGTTATTCCAAGTTTTTTTGCTACTTCACTTTGTGATAATCCGCTATTTTCAATTAGTGTGCTAACCTTGTCTAAAAGTTCAGCTCGAGCTAATAGTTCATCGGAATTTTTGCGACCAAGCGCAGCAAAAACATTGCCTTCAGTGACTTCATAATCTGCTTCTTTAGCCATTTTTGCCTCCTTTTCTTTTCCACTCCTTGTACATCGCTTCAGCAAGCTTTAACCTAGAACGAATGAGATCTATATCTTGCTTTGGCGTTTCGATACCTTTTTTGCTTTTCTTTTGGAACGCATGCAACACCATAATCACATCCTCGAATCGGATTGTATAAACAAATCGAAAAGTACCATCCTCATGATCCCTAACAAGCTCTATGACACTTGCTCCACCAAATCCTTTTAATATCTTCCCGATTTTAGGATGCTTTCCTTTCTGGGCTTGGTAAAGTCCAAATCCAAAATCATCCACAACATCTTCTGGCATTTCTAAAAAATCGCGCTTCGATGAAGCTACCCATAATATAGGCAATGGGTTGGTATTTTCATCCATCATATCTTCCTTAAATTATACCGATATCGGAATATTTTATCAATAAGGCATTTAAATGTCAGCAATTCCCGCTTAAAGCGGGAATTGCTGACATTTCTTAAAAAACTCGCTACAATTTAATCAGGTAATTTTTTAGGAACAAGCGATTTCGAGTGCAAACCTGCACTAATCAGGCGTGACCCTGATTCGGTAACCCTCTTTGGGCTAGTGTGTTATATCAATTTGAATTATTAAATATTTTATGAGGACCAATCGTAAACGATTTGCTTTTATCTTCAACTAGAAAGCATTTCATTTCTTTAGGATTTTTCCAAAATAAATCTTGTCCATTTAGCTGATAAAAACCTTCTTCAGGGTAATTACCGCTACAAAATATGCCAAAAGATACCCTGTCCTTATTTACTTGTACTACTTGATGCTCAAAGGCAGTAAGTATTTCTGGATTATTGATAAATGCTTCAAAAAACACTCCTAGATTGATAACGAAATATCCTTCTAGAGGATTTACATCGATAATTTTTCCATCAACTTTGCCCTGCAAACCTTCTTGATTGATAAACAAGACTGTGATCCATCTAATATCCTTATGCCATGGAATTCCTGGAAGGTCCTTAGTCGCATCATAATGAGCAATCTTAAAAAAATTCTTTCCTTCTAAATTGCTTAAACCGCCGGTAATTTTTGGGTATAACTCTGGATTAATTTCTAGAGCTTGTAATACATTTAATAAGACTGATACAGCTATTTCATTCATGCCTTGTGCTAATATCAAGGTCTCTTGGGGATAATTATTCCAATCTTTTTTCTCGAGAAATAAAATTTCAACTTGCTGCTTTGCTTCGCAAGAATAACCGTATTGATCCTTCCATGAAGCATTCAATGTGCTTGCTAAATCTACAGTCGAAGCAAGATATTTTTTAAGTTCTTCCGGTATTGGGTAGTAACCACATCCCACTTTAGCAAAATTTCTCCAATCTTTTTTGTCCATAGATTCAGATAAAAAGGGCAACGAATCCATAGCCATCAAGTTAAATGAAAGCAAAGAAAAAATAAATAACAGGTAATTAGAAGATCTCATGATAGTCCCAATACAGAGGTTTGCGAAAAAGTATCAATCTTTTGTGCCGCAAATTGTATGATAGCGGACAATATCATTTCAACATGGAAGTTTTGGCCATGTTCACCTTCACAGAGAACACAGAGAGTGGCGTTCGATGACCGAAAAGGTGAACAAGGCCGAAGTTCTGACAAAAACTTTATGGGAAAAACAGTGGTTAAGTCCAGTAGCTGATTGACTCAATCTTTCATCGTCATTTAACTGGTTTCTCCAGCTAAAGCCTTTGCCATTTTTTGAAAAATAATGAAATGAAAAGGGATAAGAGCATACCAATAGAGACGTCCTAGAATACCTTTAGGCCTAAATGTCGCTGTTTGAACAAGAAACAACTCATCATTTTTTTGTTCAAACTTAAACTGAAGCCAAGCTTCTCCCGGGACTTTCATTCCAGCATAAAGGATTAAATGACCATTATCTTTATCGGCGAGAATCACTCTCCAAAAATCGATAGAATCGCCCACTTGAATTTCAAAAGGATGCCGCCTTCCTCTATTCAAACCAACTCCACCAATCATTTGATCAAATAAACCTCGCAAATACCAAGCCCAATTCAAAGCATAATAACCAGTACTTCCACCAATGCGCCAAATCCGTTCGATAGCTGCTGCTTTGGAATCTTTGACCAAAATTCTTCTTTCATCTTTTAAACATCCTTCATCTGGAACTTGGATATAATTTTCAATGTTTGGGTCATTTCCAAAAATTTCCCATGAATCCATCCAACTGGAAATAACCTCATTTTGTGAAATCTTTTGAAATGCTAATTCAAGCGCTTGTGTATATGTCAAACAAAGATGGGGAATGATTTTTTGGATCTCATTCAATTGAACGACAGTGTTTGTTTTCATACTTTCTACCAAATAAGAACAAAGCGAGTAACGAACAGATGTAATAAAAACTAACCAATAGCTGGATAAGCGGGGAGTTAGAACCGGAACATCGATTATCCATCTTTTAAGATTTCGGAATTTTGCGTATCTAAGCATCATCTCTTTAAATGTAAAGGCTTCCGGGCCGCCAATATCAAAAGTTTTATTAATGCATTCTTGGTTGAAAAGTACACTAGAAAGATAAAAGAGGACATCCCCAACAGCAATTGGTTGACATAATGAGTTGACCCACTTTGGAGCGATCATGATAGGTAGCTTTTCACATAAATCCCTAATGATCTCGAAAGATGCACTTCCTGCCCCAATGATAATGCTCGCGCGCAAAACAGTGTAAGGAATATCGCTCTGCTTTAGAGCTTTTTCGACTAATAAACGAGACTTAAGGTGAGGAGATAACCTTTTTTCATCGTTAATAATCCCTCCTAAATAGATAATCTGCTTTATATGGGTGCTTTTTACCCCCTTTAGAAACTGTTCGACTACTTCAATTTCAGTATCCACTAAGTTGCCCACGATTTCGGACATAGAGTGGACAAGATAATAAGCTGCTTCAATATCTTCCGGAATTCCTTTTATAGTTTCAGGATTTCTTAAATCACCCCAAATGTAGTGAAGATTTGGCCTATCTTCACCAAAAACTTTAGCCCCTTTAATGCGGCATAAAGCATAAATTTGATGACCTTGGTTTAGGAGATTAAGGATCAGTCTTTTCCCTACAAATCCATTGGCTCCTGTAATCAAAATCTTTGTCATCGATCAATCCTTTGTACTTCGGTATATAATGAAAGAGCGGTTTTGAATTCTTTGGCATGATCGACGATAGGAATTGGATAGGAGGGGCATTGACTTTGATGCTTTTCTTGATGCCATTTGTGGATTATTTCAGAAGGGAGTGAGGCCAATTCGGGTATCCATTTTTTAATATACAAACAATTAGGGTCAAACTTCTTCGCCTGCGTCCAGGGATTGAAGATGCGAAAATAAGGCTGAGCATCGCAGCCTGTACTCGCTGCCCACTGCCAATTCCCATTATTTACTGCAGGATCATAATCAATGAGTGTTTGCGCAAAATACCTCTCTCCCCACCTCCAATCAATATGGAGGTCTTTTACGAGGAAACTAGCAGCAATCATTCGCACACGATTATGCATAAACCCTGTCTGATTCATCTCCCGCATCCCTGCATCCACGATAGGAAATCCCGTCTTCCCCTCACACCACTTCCTAAACATTTGTTCATCATGGCTCCACTGAAGGCGATCAAATTTAGCATGGAAAGCACCTGAAAAAACCTGGGGGAAGTAAAATCCTATCGAAGTAAAAAAATCTCGCCAGTATAAGGACCGGATTAGAGCGGAAGAAGCTCCAAATTGCCTGGATATCATCCAATATACTTCTCGTGGCGAACAAGTGGTAAATTTAAGATGCGCAGAGAGGTGCGTTGTGCCTTGCTCCGAAGGAAAATCTCTCAATGACTCATAATAAGAAAATTGCTCCAATTTCTCTAAAATCTTTAAAGCGGCAGTTCTTCCTCCGCTTGGCGGTAGAACGCGCTTCGGAAGGATCGTCTTAAAGAGGCTGCTACCTGCAGCAAGAGGAATAGAGTCTGAGTAATAATTCTTGTATCGATGAGTAACAGGAAGCTTTACCTCCAGTCGCATTGCATTGCGATAAAAGGGGGTAAATACTGTATAGGGCTTTCCATCGCCTTTCAAGGTCTGATCTGGCAAATGCAAAAGAGCATCATCGAAAGAACAAAAAGATGCTCCCAATTTTTTACAGGTCGCATCTATTTTCTGATCCCGCTTGATGCTATAAGGAGTATAATCTCTATTTACAACTACAGCATCCACATGCTGCTTTTTAATTAATTCCGCAACCACATTTTCCGGTTTCTCATAAAACAGGTAAAGCCTTCCTCCCTTATTGATTATTTCCTTTTCTAAGTCCTCCAAAGACTCAATCATAAATTGCAGGCAGTGGTCGCTTCGATAAGGATTATGTTCAATTTGTTCAGGAGAAAAAATAAAACAAAGGATAACTTCTTGAGCATGTTCAAGAGCAAAAACAAGCCCGGTATTATCTTCTATGCGCAAATCTCTTCTAAAAATAAAAAGCGCTTTTTGAAATTTTTTATTAGTTTTCATCATTATTACCGTTTCAAAGAAACACTCCAGTATCGACTTTTGAAGATCTTCGTGCTCAAAATCAAAGGCCATCCGATCGATCTCCGTTTTTTTATCTTAACCCAAGTTCAGTGCTTCGCACTATGAAAATCGAAATGAAGTTTGATGAATTCGACACTACATCTTAAATTTACAGATGACAAAAAACTTATGGATTAATAATATGTTAGTTTTAAATTTTAAAATATAATTAAATATTAAACTAGAATAGATACACAGAAAGTAGCAGCAATTCTCGCTGAAAGTGGTAATTGCTGTTGACGCTATTTTTGACAAGTGATTAGAGTTAAATACGAATAAAGAATTACAGACAAGAGAGTTTTCATTGCTAAAAGTTTTCTCAAACATTTCTAAGGTCGAAAAGCTTCCCGCTAACTCAGATGCTACTCAATTGTATATTGTTCGTCACGGTCAAACAGATTGGAATAGAGAACAACGAATCCAAGGTCATCAAGATATACCCTTGAATGAAACAGGCAGAAAAGATGCAGCCTTGGTTGCAGAAAGAATGAAGGAGACTCGATTGGATCTCTGTGTTTCTTCCGATTTATCTAGAGCTTACGAAACCGCTCAGGTTATTTCTTCAGGTCGATCTTTGACCATAAAAACCGATTTAAGGCTACGCGAGCGTACTTTTTCCCATTGGGAGGGCTCTCTTTTTGCGGAATTATATAATACAGACAAAAGCAAAAGACTTGGGTTGGAAAGTGATGATGCAATGATCGTTAGAATCTTTGCTTGCCTTCAAGACATAGTAAAAGTGTACTCAGGCCAAGCGATTTTAATTACAACTCACGGTGGCGTCATTTGTCGGATCCTGAGTACTCTTCTAGAGTTAGAGGACTGCAAAGGATTTAGTGCTAAAAACGGCGCAGTACTTCATCTACAACATTCTCCAGGTGGGTGGATGATCAGAAATCTTGAAGGAATTAAGCTACCGGAAACCGTTCATTCACCGACTTAAAACCCGGCGTTCCGAGACATTTTTAAATAGAGTCATATTTCTCTATATGGCAACAGTTCTATTCAAAAAAGGAAATTGGAGCCGTTGACAAAAACGTCCTTAGTGTTATTTCTAAATTATGTGTTGATAATTTTTACTCAGTGCTTTGAGTAATTTTACTCAGTGCTTTGAGTAATTTTACTCAGTGCTTTGAGTAATTTTACTCAGTGCTTTGAGTAAAATCAATACGACTTCCTATTTTTTCGCCTTTTTAAAGAATTTGTTCTTCTGTTGGTATCGTTCTTCGCTTTGATACTCACTCGAATTACTGAAATCAAATGAAAATTATTCCAGAATCCTTGAATAAATATTTCAATGACACAAGCTGACTGAGCACCCTTGGCTGTCTAGAGAATTTATTTCCAGTAATATCTAGATGTTTTAATCGCGTTAATTCTTTCATTGAATAAGGTAAGTCTTCTAGATGATTATCAGCAACATTCAACCAGGTTAATTTTTTAAAACGATCAATCTGCTCAGGAATAAAAGTTAGTCCTTGGCTGCTTAGATCAAGAGTCCTAAGCTTTGAAAAATCTGTGGAATTAAGCCACTCTTCAATTCGTAAAATCATTGTTTGGTTTGATTGTCCCTTTAATTCAATCGTCGGTAAATCTCTAGCACGTAATGCCCAGTAAAACTGATAAAGACCGTTGGATCTTTTAGTAAGAGCTACTTCATCTTGACCTACCTCAGGAGATTCTATAGAATCTTTTTTTAGCAAATTATTAGATAAGAAAACCGACATTTTTATACCTCATAATATTTTTAAATTTAATAGGAAGATATCAAATTGTTTTTAAAAAATCAACTGATTTTTAGCTACAGAAAACTCCAAGTAAACGCTTGAAAAATAGGAGAATAAGTTATACAATCAAGTAAAATGATCGAAAAATTACCTTATTTAACTGATCCTTATCCCCATAGCGGAATGTTTATCCATTCTTAGCTGGTATCATACTAAAAAGAGATTCAAAATGGCCAAAGTTTCCCATGCTGAAAATGTTTCAATCCTGAGCTCTTATATTGAAAACTCCGATGCTCTTGAACAAGAGATTAAACTGTTTCTAACTAGTGGGGATTATGCGAATCAGACTGATCTATGTTCTATTATGTCTAAGCATGGAAGCGATAAAGGTGGAATAGGGGAGTGGCATAATTATACAACACTATATTCCAGGCTGTTTTATAAAGTTAAAAATGAGGCTGTCAATATATTCGAACTTGGACTGGGGACAAATGATATTACGATTCCTGCGAATATGGGAATAGATGGGAAACCAGGAGCATCTCTTTATGGATGGGAAGAATATTTTCCAAAAGGGCGTATTTTTGGTGCCGATATTGATAAGAAAATTCTTTTTAATACCGATAGAATCAAAACATATTTCTGTGATCAACTAAATAAGCCTCTTATTTCTGAAATGTGGTCAAACTCATCGCTTAAAGGTATTTATTTTGATATCATCCTTGAAGATGGCCTCCATTCATTTGAATCTAATCTCACTTTTTTAGAGAACAGCCTATGTAGGTTAAAAAAAGGTGGTTTATTTATCATCGAAGATTTGAGCCCAGAAACAGTTTACAAGTTTACAGGCATCAAGGAATCTTTAATTAAAAAATTCAATCTTCAATGTCTTCAAATATTACCAATCCCTACAGAACAACCTTATGACAACACAATAATTATCATTTTAAAATAAGCTGTTCTCTTATTAGCGACTCATAGGTTCTTGAAAGTCATCAAAACTCTGCAAGATGAATGAGCCGATCATCTGAGTAATCCCAGCGAACCCGTGTATTTATTGACGAGCTTGCGGTTGCCATAAATGGCGATACCGTGATAGTTCAACACCTCTTTTGCACTCTTTTTCAGCTGCGCGGCATACTCCTCATAGGAAGCAGTGGTTGAGGTTGCATCGATTAAATCGACCACGGTCAATTCCCCTTCATGGAGTTTGAGCCCCTCCCGAATCTCTTTGAGCTTGCCTGCCCCTTTTAA
>Ga0207045_1084_pt2 | contig 19482 bp, 19 predicted proteins | sample Alteio_BWMinCont_69_FD_153299 | JGI IMG/M metagenome (GOLD analysis project Ga0207045, IMG submission 153299) | Enriched cells from forest soil in Barre Woods Harvard Forest LTER site, Petersham, Massachusetts, United States -... | ecosystem: Environmental > Terrestrial > Soil > Temperate forest >... | reverse complement strand
GTTGAAGTAATCGAACACCGTCGAGCGCGGCGGCAGGTCTTTGGGCAGGTACTGCCACTGGCAGCCTGTGCTCAGGATGTACATGATCCCGTTCACAATTTCGCGTATGTTAACCTCGCGCCTGCGCCGATCCGCATGGCTACGATGCTGGCAAGAAAATCAAGGGCAAGAAGAGGCACATCCTCGTCGATATGACGGGTCTTCCGCTGACTGAAATCGTTCATGGAGCGGACATTCAGGACAGGGATGGAGGTCCTCTCGTCATCCAAAGCCTTGGCGATCTTCATCTGCTTCTCGCAAAGATTTTTGCCGATGCAGGCTATCAGGGGCCGAAGTTCCGGGATGGCGTCGCTGACATCAGAAAACATCTGGTGGTTGACATCGTAAAACGGTCAGACCATGCGAAAGGCTTCGTGCTTCTGCCCAAAAGATGGGTCGTTGAAAGAACCTTCGCTTGGCTTGGAAGATGCCGCCGCCTTGCCAAAGATTGGGAAAACCTGACCAGAAACGCTCTGGCTTTCCTCAAACTTGCCGCCATCAGGCTCATGCTCAGAAAGCTCTGTAATCATTCATGAAACTTTACGGATGGACTCTGAGATTACTACTCAGCGCAGATATATCCAGCAGTCCACCGTCATGCCGACAGATATAAAGAAAGGTCTGTTCTAACTCTAAAACCCGACGCACACCGAACATGGCTGTCATATCGCGCTTCAGCGCCTTGTCTATGATATCTTCTCGTATCAGTTTCTGTGCAAGTGTTATACTTTCGATCATGGCTGTCTGAGGAAAACCGCCATGCACAAGATAATTGTGAAAATGCCCTATGTACGGTAAGGCAAGCTCACTGATCCGCCGCAATTCCCCGGCTTGCCAGCTAAAAATATCTCTCAAAGATTTCAGAGAGGGCAAGGCCGGAAGGGTTACCTTCTTCAGTTGTAGATATTCGTAGAAAGAAAGCGTGGTCAGGCGAATAGTATGCCAGCGTCCGACACCTGACTCCTGATCTGTCTGTAGTAAAGGCATGGCGGAGCCGGTGAAAATGATGCGTCTCTGCTTGAAGAAGTCAACCTGGTGCTTTACCCATGTTCCCCAGTCGCGAATGAACTGCGCCTCATCCAAGAATATATATTCCTGTCCTTCACTTTTAGGTTCCCGCTCACGCCAGGCTTCCAGCACAGCTTCGATCCCAGCTAATTTTACAATAGGATGGTCAAAGGTGGCGTACAGAATATTACTAGGCGCAACGCCGCTTTTGACCAGACTGTCTATAACTTGCATTAGGGAACCTCTGAACAAGTTGCTTGTGTTCCAAGGAGCGGCGTGATTCTCTGTGAATAGCGGAGGTCAGCCAAGTATGGAGCAGCGGAGTTTTGGAGATGTGAACGGGTTCCGGCGTCAGAATAAAGTGACGCGGCGGGAGCAGTTTCTGGAAGAGATGGAGCGTGTGATGCCGTGGAAGCGGCTGCAGGCGCGGATTGTGCCAGTATATCCTGTGGCCGGGAATGGCCGCCGACCTTACCCGCTGGCGACGATGCTGCGTATTCACCTGATGCAACAGTGGTTTGGGTATTCCGATCCTGCGATGGAAGACGCGCTGCATGAAGTTCCTCTATTGCGGAAGTTTGCGGGACTGGATGCAGGTGTCGACAGCATGCCTGACGAGACCACGATCCTGAACTTCCGGCACTTGCTGGAAGAAAACCATCTGGCGGAAACATTGTTCGGCGAGGTGGTGGCGCTTCTGACAGAGCGCGGATTTATTTTGCGGCAGGGGACGATTGTTGATGCAACGCTGATTGCGGCAGCGCCCTCGACAAAGAACAGAGATCGCAAACGCGATCCGGACATGACATCGAGCAAGAAAGGCAACGACTGGCACTTCGGCATGAAGGCGCATATCGGCGTCGATACAGCGCACGGCCTTGTGCACACGGTGGAAGGCACGACTGGAAAAATATCCGACTACGCAATGGGCGATACGCTGTTGCATGGCGACGAAGCCACGGCGCACGGCGACCGTGGCTATCACAATAAAACCCGCACCGCCGACGCGCCGCGCGATGTGGAGGCGACGGTTCCCCGCTGGTATGTTCCATTCAAACGCGCCAAAGGACAGGAAACCACCGACGAGGAAAAACGCATCAACCGCCTTCTTGCCGGAATCCGCGCTGCGGTTGAGCACCCGTTCCGGGTTTTGAAATGCCAGTTCGGTTATCGCAAAGCGCGCTATCGCGGTCTGCTCAAAAACGAACAGCATCTCTTCATGCTGTTTGCGCTGACCAACATCTATCAGGCCAGACGCCTGCTGATGGAAGCCGGATAGACAGGCTGCTGCGGGAGAACTGCGTCCACAGCCCGAAAAAACCTCGCAAAAACCCGAAAATCTCCGTCCCGCGCGGCTTAAACGAGCCAGACCTGTGCTTTTTTATCTCTTCAATCTTAAAAAGAGCGCTTGTTCAGGGGTTCCTTAGAAGGGTTGTTTTACCTACCTGCCGTGCACCAGATAACATAACAGCACGTGCGGCTGGGGGATTAGTTATCCAGCTTTGCAATTCACCAAATGAAGCACGATGCCAGCTTGGGAGATCAGGAATAGGTTCTCCACGCCACCAGGGGTTAAATTGCCCCAAAACCGTCATTAATTCTTCTTTTTCAACCTTCATAAGAAGGTTATAGCATATAAGTGGATTTTAATACAAGTATACTATACAAAAAAACGTATTTTAGTGATTTTTTCACTATTTATGATCACTGCATAAAAGTGAGATTTTTATACGCTAGTCGGAATAAAACACGGACAGAGAAAATTTTGTCGTGCATATAATTGGTGTTTTATTATTATATATCAATGGCATATAATATATTATTTCCCGTAATGTTTATTATCCGACATTAATATTTACCATATTATTATATACTACTTACATTCTCTTTCGTGAGGCGAATTCTCACCAAAGGATTTTAGAAAATCATTTATTATCTTTTCGATTTTCGGTAGAATGATATATGAATTGAGGAAAGCAAATATGGCAGTTATCGAGCGTAGCCTGACCCGTCTTGTGACCAGCGACATGCAGGCATTTCCTGCAGTATACATCAATGGCCCCCGCCAGGCAGGGAAAAGTACGCTGGTGCGTGAACTGATCCTGCCGGACTATCCCACGGCAAGGTATGTGACCTTCGATGATGTGCTCGAACGGGCAGCAGCGACCAGGAATCCGGCTGACTACCTTTCCGGTACAGGTTTTCCTTTCGTCATTGATGAAGTTCAACTCGTGCCAGGGTTATTCCGGCCCCTTAAAAAAGCGATTGACGAGGCGCGGCTTTCGAAGCTGAAATCCGGGCAAGCAAAGCCGAATGGCCGTTACCTGCTGACAGGCTCGGCCAACCTTGCTGCTGTTCCGGCACTGGCCGATGCAATGGTCGGGCGTATGGGCATCCGCACCCTTTATCCATTCAGTGCTGCGGAGATTTGGGAGGGAAAAGGAGACTTCATCGAGCGCGCCTTTTCCGGGGACTTCAGCAAGGCCGTAAAATCCAATAAGACAGTGCTGGACGCCATGCGCGTGGCAACCTTTCCGGAATTGCTGGACATGCCGCTTTCTCAAGTCAAAAGCTGGTTTGATAATTACGTCCGAAAGGTGACGCTTGAAGATCCCCGCCAAATTTACAATCTGGAGAAAGCGGAATTCATGCCCCTGCTGCTGCAGACCCTGGCCCACCGCGCGGGAAACCTTATCAACGATGCGGATTTGTCGCGTGATGTGGGGCTTAACACCATTACAACCCGTACATACCGGAAGCTGCTGGAGGCGACCTTTGTCACCCTTGACATGCAGCCCTGGCATCGCAATGTGCAGAAACGTCTGGTCAAGACAGGCAAGGGATATTTTTACGACACACTTCTTCTATGTCACATGTTGGGTGGCGGGCCGGAGGAACTCGCCAGGAAAGATTTGAACCGCTTTGGACACATACTGGAAAACTTTGTGGCGACGGAATTGCTCAAACTCATTAATAATGGCGACACCGGAAGTGCGCTTCATTTTTTTCGGACGCACGATGGCGACGAGGTGGATTTTGTGATTGAAAACCCGCAAGGCAAGCTGGTTGCGATCGAAGTCAAGAACGCGGAAAACGTGACAGAACGCGATCTTTCCGGCATGCGTGAATTGCGCGACGTGGCAGGCAAGGATTTCCGGCACGGCATTGTCCTCTGCAATACACCCCGCCCCCTGCCTTTCGGGGATGGTATTACTCTTCTGCCATTCAGTGCACTGTGGGAGTAGCGGAAACTGTACAGCCTTCATTTAACTTTACGAATCGCCTCTTAGTATAATCTCTTCTACCACTATCTCGTCCGCGTTAACGAACTCCTTGAACTTTTCCTTTGGCAACAAATATTCTGCTGCCATGGTTTTGCCCGCGCCATCTGCACCGGCGGAGATAACAAGCGTTTTCTTTATCCGGCTTGCTCAAGCAACAATCCCCTTCTTCAATTCTCTGTTTTTACTCCATCGCCACCACGCAGCATTTACGGCGTTCCCTTTGACGCCGAGCGTATGGCCAATCTCACTGTTCGTTAATCCCCGACGTTTGAGACGTATAACTTCATGTTTGAATCTGTCGCCCATTCTTTTACCGCGCGCCTGCCCTGCATAGGGAAGGTTTTCCCAAATTTTTCTGTACCTTCTTTCATAGTCCGCATGTCGTCCCACATAATAATAGAAATAGGCCAATTCCGGCATATCCTTATCCTGGCTTACTTCACGCGGCGTCCGGTCCAACCTGATGCGGCGCAGGAACTCCTCCATTGCCGCCGCGGACCCGTGAGGCTCTTTGTGGTATTTTCTTGTAGAATCCGTAACGATCTTCTTCTCGGCTTTGGTGCCGGTTTTTTTAAGTTTAAACCATATACCTTGCAGGGTTCCGTGATCGATGCCCAGTTTGCGGGACATCTGATGCCACGACAGCCCTGATATCCGCAAATCAAAGAGCGCTTTTATAAACGACTTGGTCGGTCTGCGCCCTCTCACCTGCACCGCAAAAGGCTGTTTGCCCCATATCTCTTCGAATTTTCTCCTGAAAGCGGGATTTTTCCGGACATGATAGCCAAATGAATGCGCAGGCGGCATATCCTTGTCTTTACCGACTTCCGCAGGCGTTCGCCCGGAAGCGATTCTCTTCAGGTACTCTTCATATATTTCAGCGCCCCACAACAGGCTTTTCTCGTAACCCTCTATTTTCTTTCTTTTAGCACCGCTGCTGCGGTGCTTGATGTCAACCCAGAGTCTACATACCGAAGCCTTGGACAGGCCCAGCATTTTTCCGATTTCAAGCTGGGTGTGACCTTTCAGGCGCAGTTCTACGATGCGGTTTTTAACGCTTTCGCCGAAATGTCCGCCGCGCGACTGCACTTTGAGTGGCAGCTTGTCCCAGATAGCTACAAACTTTTTCTTGTATGCGGGATTCTTCTGCAACTGCGCATAGAAGTGACCGACAACAGGCATATCCTTATCTCTGCCGACTTCCGATGGCGTGCGTCCTGTCTTGATGCGCCTTAAAAATTCTGCGTAGACCTTTACTTCCCGTTTGCGTTTCAGCGTGAATCTTTTGACATTGCGGTCTATGAAGGCTTTTCTGAGAGCCTCGGGAGGGTTGCGCTTCTTGTGCCTGTACTTCTGCATCCTTTTCGTAAAAGTAGCGCCGTCCGTGAATTTCATTTTTCCTGCGCGGCGGGTTTTTCTGATGACGTTGCCTTTAAGCTCCTTTAATGACTTTCCATCAAGTCCCTTGCTCCACGGCAGCCCGAATTGCTCCCTATAATCATCGATATAGATGTTATGCCCTCTGATAATATGATGCCCAAGGCCCCTAAAGTCCCTGCCGCACAGCAGGCATTGCAGCCTGTCATGGGAAAAATATTTCTTGATTGCCGCCGTATTGTTGAATTTTCCGTCCCAAGGAAAACCAGGCAATGGTGCATTTTTACGTGTATATTTTTTACTCTTTACCGGCATATATGAAGACGATTATAAAGATGAACACTCAGAATTCAAGGGATGTTGAATGCTACCTCTGCTGGAGTTACTTTGCCAACAGAACTGCAATGAATGAGTATTTCGCAATCTTTGATGATAGTCTAATTTTTTGCGTTTTCTGGCTCATTTAAGCTTTCTCTTGGGAAGATGCCATCTATCAGTATAAACGGTTTTGCCGTCTTTCAGTAAAAACGTATATCTCTGAACAGCCATGCCAAAAAACGACCGCTTGAGAGTCACATGCATCCGGACTTCTTGCGGAATGGAGTTGAACTCGCTTTCGGTTATATAAAGTTGAGCGAAAATCCCTTCAGGCAAATCATCGGTTTTAATGTAAAAATTACAACCACCCCGACCGCAACTTTTGGTTTTTATTCCCTCAATATCTCTCTCAACCGTTTCAACCGTTGTATAGGAAAGAGCTGTTGCGGTGAGGCCAATTCCGTAGGCAAACAGGCCATAAAGCACCAGGCTGCACAGCACCATCCACATTACCGCGCGTTTATCTATTGTTTTTATTCCATCATCAACGCGCTTGAAATCCGAAATAAAAAACAGAGTAGAAAAAGCAAAAGTCAACCCTATCGATAACTCTATCGACATTGTCGTCCACCGGGAAGAAGGAAAAAAGTTGAGGTGATGGCTAGGAGCTATCATAAATAGCACGCCGAAAGCAACAGGAATTGAAAGTAATAGTGCCGCACATGCAATCATCGAGCGGCCTACCGTCCAACCAATCTTGGACACTGGCTTCGCAGACAGATTCTGTGGTCTATAGTAGTCTGCAGGCGGTGATTGTAGACCAAAAACCATGCAGCGCCCTTCAAAGGATTCCTCCACCGGCCAGATTTTCCAACCCTGCGCCTCCATTTCACTTTTCAGCAACTGAAGCTTGCCGCTCTCACCCCCGACGCGGATTGTTTCACTGCCCGGCTTTTCATCCCAACTCAGGACATGGAGGCCGCGCGCCTTCACTAAGGCTCTTGCGACTCCAATGCAAGATGCTGCGGCTTCTTCCATGTTAAATCGAAACCTGCGCTTTAATGAAATATATAAGCTGGCCGAGCGCTTGTTTCTGCAGTGTTAACTGCACTCTTTTGCCCGATTTAAGCTCAAACCTGGCGAAAACACATCCAATAGCCTCGAATGTCCGGATTTTATTGAGGTCTGCCAGAAGGACTTCTACAGGTGGCTGTCTGAAAAGCAAATGGCGAAGTTTACGGCGTATTGTAAGCTTGCTTCCATCCGCATAAACATTGATCCGGCAGAAATTCGCGGCAACTGAACCGCTCGCTATGATGGAAAGTATCGCCCACAAAATCAGGCCCGGCTTGGTTAGCACCTGTTCAGGGTCGGAGACCAGTTGTTCAAGTAAAGGGGTCAGCGAATTTTGAAAAAGGAACAAACCAGTAAGCGACATAAGCGTCAAAATGGAAAGCATACAGGTAACAAAGCCACTATCCAATCCATTATAACGGTAGTCTGTTCCTGTATAAGGAATGGAAAGATCTCTTATTTCAGTGAAGTCGGAGGCCGGGGGCTTATAGTCCGGAGGCGGAGGCTGCAGGCAAAACAGCATGGAGAACCCTTCATTGTCATCTCCGACCGGCCAGGAATACAGCCCTTCCGCTTCCATGTCTTTTTTAAGGGCCTGAAGATTGTCAAAATTACGACCGCCTACCATGAGCCCTTTATCATCAAAGCCAAAAACGTCGATGCTGCGGGTTTTTGCCGAGGCCATTGCTTTTTTGATACGCTCTTTTTCTTCTGTCATTTATTCCTCTTCAAGGCTCAAGCGTTTTTAACTGGTCTCGTGCGAGCGCCTGCTCCATCTGATCCGCTCCACAAGTGCTACTGGCGGACTGAAAGGCTTTTTTTGCCTCGTCTTTTGTATTATTTCTTAAGTACCATTTACCAACGTAAAACTTTGCTTCGCAAGGTTGATCATCGTCGTCTTTAACCTGACGGGGCTTTGCTTTCGCGTAAACATCGTCAGCGGTCGTTTTTCCAAGATAAAGCGCGAGTATGGGTGCTGGCCAATTTCCCTTCAGATAAGGAAGACTGTTGCGTTCAAATTCCTGTTGGTCATCATGACCGGCATGTATATGGGCCAGATGAAGAAAAAGAACTACGTAGGGAGCCTGATCAATCGCAAATTTGTTCTTGGTGGCATGAGCTACTCGAAGTAGATCGGTACATGCTTTGATTGCATTTGCGGGTTTTGTGTCATACGCTGCACAATCTTTATAATCATTATAGACGGTGTAACCATTATATACCCCTGGCACCACCACTTTGATAATTATTGTGACCACGACGAAAATTATAAAGGAAATGATTTTTGCCTTCGTGGATGTTTCCGCCATGGATGTTTCTGCTCCTTTAAATTTTCGCTTTAGTTTAACTGACCTCCGATGATCGATTTCATGATGTCAAAATCACCAGGAGTCCCGTTAAACCCGCGATCGCCGATGATCCAGCTTGGCGAAAGTATCAACCCCGACTTCTCGGCCCGCACCTTGTCCTGATCGATACGATCCAGAACTGTCTTACTTGTCATGTCCGATTTCATGCGATCAGTATCGATATTGAATTTTTTTGCGGCCTCGTAAAGGAAGGGTTCACCAACCGAGAAAAAAGAGCTTTGGTGCGCCAATAACTCCTTGTAGTAGGAGTAGGCAATCGCCGGATTCTGGAGAAAAGCGGCCTGGAATGCGCGCGCTGACGTTTCCGCCAGAGGCCCATGGGCCGGACGTGGAAGGCTGCGATAAACAATCCGGACATCTGAGCCAAAATCTTCTTTCATCAGGTCGAGATAGTTTGCAAATCTGGCGCAAAAAGGACAGAGAAAGTCTGTAAATTCTTCGATCGTCAATTTAGCTGAAGGGGACTCTACGAGGGCAATACCGGGATTTAATGGCGCAGCCGTGATTGGTAAAAACGGCTGCGGCGGGCCGCCTGCGAGTCCCACCACCTGGCCCATGACGTTTAAATGACTCTCTTTTAAGGCAACACCGATGGCCAGAACGGAAAGCCACCCCAAAAGCTTCCGCCGGGGCATTGAAGAAGGAGCGCTTTTTTGTGGCGCTTTTGCGGTTTCTTCAAAAAAAGGAACATAGGGGGCATAACCATCACGCGGAGTTGATCCTGATCCACTCTGAATTTCAGGCTGGGCGGATGGTTCCGCTTGCGGTACAGGCTTTTGTTCTTCATTTTCCGGTTTGTCGTTCATGATACCCCCTTCGTTGCAATAATCCCAATTTTTCCACTGTTAACTTCAATCTGGCAGCTTTTTTCCCCCTTGTCGCGCAGCGACGCGAAATCTTCCGCAAAAATATCAAAGAGAATACGCTCAAGTTCGCGGACCCCGAAACGACTGATCTTCTTGTTCTCCTCAAGAGCCTGTGCGATGGCCTCGGGCGCAATGAAATGTACTTGAACCTGGAAGTCGTTCGCGATCTTGTTGATCTTCTGGATGACAATCTCCGCCATAACCATAGGACTGAGAGAGTTAAAAATACAAACCTTGTCTATACGGCCCAGGATTTCAGGCCGGAAAACTTGCGAGTTCGCCAGATGCTCCTTAAGGGCATTTGTCTGCTCAATGGGGTCAGGATGCTGGTTCTTGATCTCCGACATCTCATCGGAAAGAGCGTTGGAAGTCAGGATAATCACGGCCTTCGAGAAATCAGCGGTCTTGCCGCTGCCTTGTTCCGTGAGCCGCCCCTCACCCATCATTTGCAAAAAAAGATCGAAAATGGCCGGATGCGCTTTTTCAATCTCGTCAAATAAAACGACGCGCCTGGAATTCTCCAGCATGGGCCGCGTCAACTGCCCGCCTTTTTGATTATCGACGTAGCCAGGGGGCGAGCCGACCAGGCGGGCTTTGGTATAATCTGCACTCAGTTCCGAGCAATCGAAACGGAGAAGAAAGTTATCATCTTTGAACAGAAAGGCGTTGATGGCCTTGGCCAGCTCTGTCTTTCCCGTCCCCGTTGCCCCCAGGAAAAGAAAATTGGCAATCGGCTTTTCCCGTTTGGGCTTGCTATATTCGAGACGAATGAGCTTGGCAACCGCAGAAATCGTATCATCCTGACCCCTGATGCGGCCCTTGCAGAATTTCTCAAATTCTTCCTGATCGATTCTCAGGGTTGCATCCTTGTCATTTTTTTGAACAAGCTGCTCAAGTTTTGCCCAGTCGGTCATTTGTTTAAGATCATCAGCCATATCTACTCCTCAAACTGGACTTTACCAGTGCTGTTAACTCGCTGTTCCACCTTGTCGAAAGTGCAGTGCCTGCAGATCGGCAAATCCGACGTCGTCCTCGTCATATAAAAGCCGTAATCGGCATCCCGGAATTCGCCATGGTCAACTGACAGGCGCGCATCTCTGCCAAGCTCGATATCCGTACGGCAGCCTGTAAAGACAGGATTGGTAAAGGCGGCTGTAATCGTGCCTGAGGTTTTGAAACACGTCTGGCCCACATTTGAAAAAGTGACCCCCTCCGCCGTAAGCTGTGCTTCATCACTCAGCAAAAGGCCGGTATTCGAAGAATTCCTTATTATAACGCTTTTCAATGTGATGCTTTTTCCAACCGCTTCAAGCGCCGTATTGCGGCCCTGCGCGTCAACGATGATGTTGCTCAAGCTTAAATTGTAAGCTTGCACTTCCCCTTCAAAGGACAGCACTGTGTTGCCAGTGCCCTGAATGATCACATCATGCATGGGGGCCGATGTTGCATGGGTATTGACGACAGTAAAAATTCCATCCCCCATCATGATCTTCTGGTTGGGTTTTAAGGAAGCGATGGCCTCCGTAAGGTCTTTGGTATCGAATTCATCTGTTCCATAACCAACGCGAATAACGCCTTCTTCCCAATGGCTCGTGACGGAGCCAGACTCGGGCGAAGGCTTAAGCCAGGATAAGTTCATATTTTTTGTAAAAACCAATACCACACAAAGAACCCAAAACACGAGCAAGGTGAGAACAACCGGGTCTTTCAGTATTCGCGACCGGACCTCAGGGTTGCGCAAATATCGCATCATGCGGCGCTCACTCCTTCATTCACCATTTCTTTTCTCTCTTCATTTACGCTTTTACTCACGCCTTCGTTGATGATGCGAACGGCTGAATTTGGCGGATCAAATCCAAGGACGATAGAAGTAACCCCCCGCTTTTTTGCCGCCAGGACTGTCGGGTCAGACATATTGCGGATCAATCTCTGCAACTGCCGAACCCCGAATTCAGAATATGCGGCATTCCTCTTTAAAATATCAATCAGCAGATCTGGTTCAACGTAGCTAACCTTAATTTGAAACTGGTCGTAATATAACCGCAACTGGAGAATGGCTACCGTGATGACGTCCATTTCACCAAGCTCGCGGAAAAGGTAAACGCCGTCAAACCTCGTTATGAGGGCTTTTTCAAATCCCGCCCTTGCCAGGGCTTCACGGCATTCGCCATCCGGCGCCTGTATGGCGATGTTATCTAGAACTTCTTTATTCATGTTCGAAACGCCAAGATTGGTCGTCGCGACAATAACCACATATTGGAGTAAAACCCGCTCAGAGGTTACCGGATCAATGATTTCGCCATTATCAAGCAGATGAAAGAGCGCGTTCTGTACATGCGGACTGGCGCGGTCAATTTCATCAAGTAAAAGCAAAAATTCCGGATTGCGGTCATATTGTTCAAGGATCAGCTTAAAAATAGAATTCGTATCCGAAGTGGGGCTCGAATATTGGCTCATCGGGATAACCAGGACTCTTCCTGCTCCAAACATCCCTTCCGAGAGGAGATTGGCAAAGTAGGTCTTCCCTGTTCCAGTAGGTCCCATTAATAAATAAGCGCCGAGATGGCGCCCGCGCAGAGACAGCATCAAATTACGTTCTATGTTCGTAAGGATGTCCTGGATTTCCTGCTTGTGACCAATAAGATTTTCGTCGATCCAGCTGGCTAAAGTAGTAGGCTGTTGTGTTCTGAGATTTTTTATATTTCCGCGCGCCGCCGCGACGAATTGATGCAACAAACGCCGGGCACGGAAAAACATCGCAATAGGCAAAGCGATAATGAGCAATGTTAGTAATGCGGTAAGGGAGACGATGGCTGACAATTTCAATACAGCCACAAAAGCAACGGCGGAAATCGTCGCAGCCATACAGGCATTTGATAAAGTAGATTTATTCATGCTTCATTTTCTCAACGCAGAGAAATCCCTATGACTGACCTCGTATGAGGTAGCTCTCGGAAGTTAATTATAATTCCCCGGAATTAATTTACTGTTAGCTTTTTTTGAATTATGTTATATAATGACACATTATTCGTATATAAATTGAATAATCTCAACCAGCTTTTCTCTTATGCGCATGACGGAGTAACCCACTTTCACTGTTCCACCATCGCCTCCCGCGGCCTCGGGATGTTCAGCTCTTCCAGCAACCGCCCCTGCAGCGCGAGGACACGGTAGACGGCGAACTTCTCCGCATAACCCGCATCCACGTTATTGGAGCGCGCGATAAACAATTCGTTCTGCGCGTCCAGTACATCCAACAGCGTCCGGCGGCCCAAGGTGAACTGGTCGAGGTAGGCGCTGACGACTTTCTCGTTGGCGGTTGCCTGCTCCGCGTAGTCCTTGGCGCGGTCTGCGGCGGAAACCATTCCCGCCCAGGTATCGCGCGTATCCTTTTCAACTTGAAGCAAAGTCTGCTTGCGCTTTTCTTTGACCGAGGCTGTGCGGTACAGGGTTTCACGGATACGGGCCTTGTCCGCCCCGCCGTGATAGAGGTTCCATTTCGCCACCACCAGAATTGTGCGGCTCTGGTTATTGCCGGGAATGCCAGAGATATTGTCGCCCACGCTGTCGTTAGCCTCAATGTCCACATGCGGGTACATCAGGGAGGCTGCGCCCACCTGATCCATCTCGGCGGCCTTGATGTCGGTGGTGGTGACAATCAGCGTCGGGTTGTGCAGCAAGGCATCCTGCACGGCTTCGTTTACATTTGGTTGCAGCTTGCCGCGCGGAATATCCGGCTCGGCCAGACCGCCCGGCGTATCGCCGATCTTTTGAGAAAACAGCGATTCTGCCTGACGCAGGTTCTCTTCCGACGACGCGACAGTCGCACGTGCCTGCGCGAGCCGCGCCTGTATCTGCGCCACATCGCCCCGTGTTACAGTGCCGGCCTTCGCGCCGGCCTCAATAATGTCGAGGATTTTGAGATGCTCCTGCACGTTGTCGCGCGCAATCTGTAACAACTGACGCTGGCGCAACACATCCATGAAAGCCTCAACTGAATCCAGCCCGGAAAACTCGGCGACTTCGCCCGCATGACTGGCGGCGGACTCCTCCCTGGCCTTCTGGCCATGTATCTGGCTCCAGGTGCCCCAGCCGTCAAACAGCAACTGCGTCAGCGTCAGTGTGCCACGGCTGTGCCACAGATTTTGATTCTGCGGCGGAATACCCAGGTAGGCCGTATGTTCCTTCCCTGATTCACTTTCAAGGCTAAGCGAGGGAAGATTCAGCCCCATCGCCTGAAATGTCACCTGCTTTGCAGCTAGGCTGTCCTGCGCCGCCTGCCCGTAGTCGGGACTTTTTTGCAGGCCGATGCTGACGGCTTCCTGCAGGGTCATCCCCCACGGGAATCGCTTGAGTTAAGAAAACTCATGCTGTGAGAATGTCGAGAAGAGCGGCGTTGTTCCAGCCTGCGCGTTTTCTGGAGGTTTTGATGGATCGTTTTCCTTTGGATTGATTGATGATATTGATGGCTGCGTGCCTGATAATGGCGAAGTTTTGCGGGGCGTGATCCTTGCGGATGCGGCAGAGGTCTTCGCGGAAGGTGACGTCGAGCACCCAATGCAGGGAGTTCTCGATGCCCCAGTGGCCGCGCACGGCGGCGGCGAAGACGAGCAGGTTTGTCGCAAGGGAACAGAGATAAAACCTGACCTGCCGCGTGACGACGCCGTTTTTCTCGGCACAGCTTTCAACCATGCCTATGCTGTGCAGGTCGCGCCAGCCGGGGTTGCGCTCGACGAGCCAGCCGACGTCATCCGTCATGCGATAGCGGCGCGTTTCGATCCTGCCGTGATCGGCATCGGTCGTTTCATGCACGGGTAGCGCCTTGCCGTCGCTGCTGTCAAAGAAGGTTTTTACGTCGTCATGCAGTTTGCCGTGATTGCCTTTCAGTGCAAGGACGTAGTCCGCGCCGCGCTCCCGTATCTTGTCCGCGATGGCTTTCTGACAGCCCATCGCGTCAATGGTGACGATTGCTCCCTTCAGTACCAGCATATCCAGCAGTTCCGGGATGGCAGTGATCTCGTTGCTTTTTACGTCCGTCGCCACCTGGCCCAATACACGCCGCTGTTCGCCCGCCCATGCCGATACCAGATGCAACGGACCCTTTGTGCCGTCCCGGCTGCCGCGCAGCGTCTTGCCGTCGATGCTCACCAGCCCCGGTACATGCGCCGACAAACTCGCCGCCCACGCCGTGAAAATCTTTCCGAAAGCCGCAGCATCCAGATCGCGGAACATATCATTCAGCGTGTCGTGTGACGGAACGCCTTGCGTGAATGGCAGCAGTGTCCGCAGAAAATCCAGCTTCTCTTCCCCGTACTCCACGATATCTGTGAAATCTTCACACCCGGCTATCGCCCCGCACAGGCTCAACAGCAAAATCTCGGAGAGCGGATACAAGACCTTCGCGCATTGGCGAGGATCGTCCAGTTCCTTGAAATATTCAAGAAATACAATACGTTGCAGCTTCTCCATCGGCATTCCTCCCTGGGTTGGATACTCTCTGCCCACAAGGAATCACACCATCTTGGCTCTGTCCAGAAACTTTACGGATTCAAGCGATTACCGTGGGTCATCCCCGAGGTCGCCGTCGCGGCAAAAGCAGTTGCTGATAGCATCAAAGAAAAGACACATGTAACGAATGGCCTCACGATGCCGTGTTGTAAGATGCGTACCGTCACCCGCTTTTTACCCTGTTGCCTGATTGAAGGGCGACTTTACTGGACAAGTATGGGTTAAACAAGGGAGTGAATTTCCGAAATTAAGTTAAAACTGTGAAAATCCCCTATCCCCCATACGTAGTTTCTGCTATTTTCCGTACTTATATAAATACAACCTAACCACAAACAATCAAGCGTGCCGATGACCACGACACCCGCAACACCGCCTGTCCCGGATACGGCTGCCAATACCAATATCGATACCGGTGTTCTGGCGCTTGTACTTGCGGCACGTATGATGGGCATCGCCGTCGATCCTCAACAACTCCTGCACCAGCTTGCCGGCACAAAGATGGCGGTGCCACAACTGCTGCGTGCCGCCAAGCGGCTTGAGTTGAAGGCCAGTTCCGTCCAGAGCGACTGGCCACGTCTTGCAAAAACTTTTCCGCCCTGCATCGTGGTGTTTCATGATGGCAGCTTTGCGCCGATCTCCAAAATAACGGAAGACTCCGTTTTTCTCCAGGATCCCGCCATCAACCAGCCAAGAGCTATGCCCCGCGCCGAGTTCGAACAAAACTGGACCGGCGAGGTTATTCTGCTGGCCCGCCGGAAGAACCTGAGCAACCTCGCCAAAACCTTCAACCTGTCATGGTTCATGCGAGCGATGTATAAGTACCGTCACCGGTTTTATGAAGTGCTGCTGGCCTCGTTTTTCCTGCAACTCTTTGCCCTGGTCTCGCCGCTGTTCTTTCAGGTGGTCATCGACAAGGTGCTGGTTCATCATAGCAAGGCCACGTTGTACGTGCTGGTACTGGGGCTGGCTATCGTCGGTATATTCGAGTCGATACTGGCCGGTTTACGGAGCTATGTCCTTTCACATACCACCAGCCGCATTGATATCGAGCTGGCGACCAACCTGTTCCAGCATCTGTTTGCCCTGCCGATCTCGTGGTTTGAGGAGAGGCGCGCCGGTGACAGCGTCGCCCGCATGCGCGAAGTGGAGAACATCCGCAGCTTCCTGACCGGCACATCACTGACGCTGGCCATCGACGTACCCTTTACCTTGGTGTTCCTGATCGTTATGGCCTATTACTCGCTCTTCCTGACAGGCATCGTCATTGCATCCTTTCCGTTTCTGATAGCGATTTACGCGGTAGCGACACCGCGGTTCCGTGCCCTCCTGAAGGAAAAGTTCAATCGCGGTTCCGAAAATCAGGCTTTCCTCATTGAGTCCATCACCGGCGTTGAAACCCTGAAAGCTATGGCCGTCGAGCCGCAGATGCAAGTACGCTGGGAAGAACAACAGGCAGCCTACGTCAAGTCCAGCCAGCAGGTAGTTAATTTAGGCAACTGGGCCAGTCAGGGCGTACAACTGGTCAGCAAGCTGAATACAGCCGCTATTCTCCTGTTTGGGGCAATGGAAGTGATCGACGGCTCCCTGACCGTGGGCGGACTGGTCGCCTTTAATATGCTGGCCCAGCGCGTCATGCAGCCAGTCATCCGCCTGGCGCAATGCTATCAGGACTTCCAGCAGGCAAGGGTATCTGTCGAGAGGTTAGGAGATATTTTAAATTCCACACCGGAACCTTTTTATACGCCGGGACGCACTGCCCTGCCCGCTATCAAAGGCGCTATAACGTTTGAGCATGTCAACTTCAGGTTCAGCCTTGATACCCCTGAAAGATTAAGCGACATCACTCTTTCAATCCCCGCCGGACAGGTCGTGGGCATCGTCGGCTCCTCTGGTTCCGGCAAGTCCACGCTCACCAAACTTGTTCAGCGCCTCCGTAAACCTACAGCAGGTAATGTGCTGGTAGACGGTGTTAACCTGTCGACAGTTGACGTAAACAGTCTGCGCAGCAAAGTTGGTGTCGTGCTGCAGGATAACACCTTGTTTAACCGCACCATCCGCGAGAATATCGCCTTCTCCCAACCCGGTATGCCCTTCGATGATGTTATGAGAGCTGCAAAGCTGGCCGGGGCGCATGATTTTATTCTCGAACTCCCGCAGGGCTATGACACGATGGTAGGCGAGCGCGGCTCCAGCCTGTCGGGTGGCCAGCGCCAACGTATAGCTATTGCCCGGGCATTGATCACCAATCCCCGTATCCTGATCTTTGATGAGGCGACCAGTGCGCTTGACCTTGAGAGCGAGAGCATCATCCAGCAGAACATGAGCGAGATTGTGAAAGGCCGCACAGTCATTATTATCGCCCACAGGTTGTCCGCTGTGCGCCGTTGCCACCGCATTCTCACTATAGAGAAAGGCCGCATTGTCGAAGACGGCACACACGACGTTCTCTCCAGGTCCGGCGGACGCTATGCCGAGCTGCTGCGCATACAAAGCGGGGAAGCTGCATGAACCCCGCCGACAATCTCAAAAAAAACATCGATACTATAAAAGAATCCTCCTCCTACGTGAACCGCTATATCCGCCCCGTGGCCAGGAAGATCGTGTTCAGCAAACACGACCCCGAGGTCGAGTTCCTACCCATCGCCCAGGAGATGCTGAAAACCCCTCCCTCACCGGTAGGGCGGGCTATCCTGATGCTGATCTGCCTGTTTTTTGCGATCGCCCTCGCCTGGGCTTATTTTGGCAAAGTTGATATTATTGCCACCGCCACAGGAAAAATTGTCCCGACAGGCAACAGCAAGATCATACAGTCGCTTGAGCCAGGCGAAGTGAAATCCATCCATGTACAGGACGGACAACAGGTCAAGAAGGGAGATGTGCTGGTCGAGATTGACACCACCATCAGCCAGGCCGAACAGGACCGCCTGCAAGGAGAAATGATTGCAGCCCAGCTTGACGCCGCCCGCCTTAATGCCGCCCTCAAAATATCCGATACTCCCCTCGCCGACTTCGTGCCGCCAGACGGCGCCACACAGCAGCAAATTGACCTGCAAAAGTCCCAACTCATCAGCCAGGTACAGGAGATAAAATCCAAGCTGGCTGGCCTCGACGGCCAGATCACCCAGAACGAAGGTAATCAAGCAGCCGTTTCAGCGAAGATTGATGAGCTAAATATAACCATCCCTCTGGTCAAAAAAAACCTATGGCATGGTCAGGCAGGCAGAAAGCAAAGGGTCCATTTCGGAGAAGGACTGGATTGATGCACAAAAAGACCTGGCTGAGAAAGAACAGGAACTCAAGGAGCAGAAAGGCCGTCTCACTGAAGCTTCGGGCAGTCTTACGTCGCTGAAGAACCAGCGTCAGGAAGCTGAATCCGACTATAAACAAAAGGTTCTCAATGATCTGGCCCAGGCAGAGCAAAAAGCCGCCAGCTTCAAAGAACAGTTTCTGCAGGCAAAGCAGAAGAACCATGAGCAAACCCTGACCGCGCCGGTGGACGGTACGGTGCAGCAGTTGGCAATCCATACCATCGGTGGCGTGGTGACGGCAGCACAACCTTTAATGACGGTCGTTCCCGCAGACAGCAAGCTGGAGATCGAGGCTATGGTGTCGAACCAGGATATAGGGTTTGTGCATGAAGGGCAGAATGCGGAGATCAAGGTCGATACTTTCCCCTTTACCAAATACGGCCTTCTCCACGGAAAAGTCCTCTCACTCTCTCAGGACGCCATTACCCAGCAAAAACCGCCCCTCTCCCCCGAGGATCAGAAAAAATCTGGCGCGGAGAACGAAAGCAGCGAACCAAAAGGGCAGGAGCTGGTCTATATGGCGCGAGTCGCTCTGGACAAAACCCAGATGCAGATTGATGATCGTCTGGTCAAGCTATCGCCCGGTATGGCTGTGACCGTCGAGATCAAGACTGGCACAAGGCGCGTGATAGAATACATCCTCTCGCCGGTTCTCAAGCACACGCAGGAAGCTTTACATGAGAGGTAGATAAAGGTTGCCGGTGCCTGCTGTCAGCGAGTAGGTGTCGTTTCCTGTACCGCTGTAGATGCCAACATTGTCTGCATCGACATTGAAGGAGTCATTACCGACATAGCCATAAAGTGATACACCATCCACCGTGGCGGTCATGGTGTCATTGCCGCCGGTCAGGGTTACCAAAGCATCCCACCTTACGAATCTTTATCAATTTTTTTTGTGAGGGAGCCAGTGGTTATAAAGCAGACAAACACCGAAACAATCAGAAAACTGAAAGCTAAAGTAATATCGGTATGTAAATCCTCTCCCGTCCTACTCACTTCTTCTGTTAGCATATTGTCCGTAGGATCATCAGGAAGGTACGTAACTTGTATCTTCCCGTCTGGTCGTATTGGATCCCAACTCTTTCCTTCACCTTGTATCGGTTTGCCATTCACAGGCACAAATTCATATGTGACCATATGTGACATAGGGCATACACTAGTTCTTCCAACACACCTCACAGAAACAACGGTGCCAGCGATTTGCTGACCGTGCAATTCGAGCGGTTTTGATTTTAAATGAAGGCTTACCGCGTGCCATCCAAAAAACAGCGCAGCGAAAAGAGGAAGACATACTAAATAAAGTGCTCCGACGGCCTTGCTATTACCACGG
>Ga0207045_1093_pt1 | contig 19725 bp, 9 predicted proteins | sample Alteio_BWMinCont_69_FD_153299 | JGI IMG/M metagenome (GOLD analysis project Ga0207045, IMG submission 153299) | Enriched cells from forest soil in Barre Woods Harvard Forest LTER site, Petersham, Massachusetts, United States -... | ecosystem: Environmental > Terrestrial > Soil > Temperate forest >... | reverse complement strand
GAGGAGTAGTAGAAAGAAGAGGGGAGATGATAGCAGCAGCAGGAAGAGGAGCAACAGCTACAGCAGCAGGAAGAGGAGGAAGAGGAGGGGTAGTAGGAAGAAGAGGGGTGGTGGCAGCTTTAACGACAGGAACAAAATTAAAGTGCTTACCACCTGTGTCAGCAACAGTTATGGAAGCACCCTCTCCCAATTTTTCGTTGAATGGTTTTGTGGTGCCGTCTTGGTTAATCAGATTAATTTGGATGTTAAAGTGCTTGCTCAAGGCCAGAATTTGAGCCTCGGGAGAATTTAGTATTTCATCCTTCGAAGTTTCAAAGCTGTTTTCAATTTTTGCCAAACGTGTTTTCATTGATTTTATTTGCGATTCTAATTTTTGAATTTGAAGTTTTTTATTTTCATTTATTTCTCTTATAAGTCTATCTTGTAATGGCATTGCAAGTAGATCTTTCTTTGTATTAAATTCCTTAGTTTTTGCTGAAATACTTTGTTCTAAACTTAAAAGATCTTCTTTTCGGGTAGTAGATTTCTGTGTTTGCAAATCGGCAATAGTAATTTCTAATGCACTTATTTCTTCTTTCAGAATTTCATGTTTATAAATATTTTCTTTATTCCAAGATTCTATTGACGCATTTGCTGACGCCTTTACCTTTAATTCGTCAATAGGGAGTAACTTAAGACCGTCTATCTCTCTTTTATCTCCATCCTCTAAAAGTTTTACTAATTTTTGTTGATTTTTTTCAAGTTCTGTTTTAAATTTATTAATTTCAGCTTCTTTTTCCCTAATTTGCTGCGTTTCATCTACAACTAAATATCCTTCTTGATCAGCCACCTGTGATTTTAATACCGTAATTTCTTTAGTCCGTAGTTGTATTAAATTTTCAAGTTTATTTATTTCAGTAATTAGACCTTGATATTCATTGTTTTGTATTTCCCCTAACCTCAATTTATCAATTTGATTTTGCAGTTTGGGGATTTCACGGTTTAATACATCGCTGCTCTTTTTCGAAGAATCTAGTTTCTTCCCAATAGCAGTACCGGCAAGAGCTTTTGTAAGTTCTTGCCGGACATTGGCATCGGCCCAATTTTTATTAAGCCAGCTGACCCCCGTTTCTTTAAGGTCTGTTGCTGCAGCATCTAGCAACTTCAGATCATTATTTGAACCATCGCCTTTGAATTTAGTTTTGTCAGCAGCATTAGCTGGCACTCTTTCCCATTGTGGCTTTGTTAAAATGCTATTAAAGTTGGGGTGCATGTGAGCAATATCAGGGTCACTGGCACAGTATTTTACACCTAAGGCGAGGGAGGCGAGGGCAGATTGCAGGGGTCCTACATCGGGAACATCAATCATGGTTGAGGCTGCTGCTGTTGGGGCAGCTGCCGCTATCGGAGGAACAGGTAGAGGTTCGGGTGGGGTTGCTACTTTTGTTCTAAAATCAATCTTTAATTGGTTGAAACACTTCCTACACTTACTAAATATGGAAGGGGGAGGTGGATCGATTAATGCTAATGCATGTGCATCGTCAATTTGCGCTTTTAAATCGATGCTATTCTTTTGAATACTGATAAAAAATGGCACTAAATTATTATATTTGTGGAGAGCATTGTTACTAATGAGAACCCGTTGCCCTACGTTTAGTACGTTGACTCCGGGATCCACGAGAAAATGTCTATATGATTCCGGAATATCCTCAAATTTTGTAACTTCTTTTGGTTCGGGTGGAGAAATATCCCTATTACATAGATCTTTAAAAAGTTCCAATATCTTAGATTCGGCTAACCCTTCCGGTAAAGGGCCTAGGCCTAGGTCAATGGAAATGGGGCTGCATTGTTTTAATTGAGAAATACCATCAATTCCTTTAGAGCAAAATTCGCCTTTCCATTCAATTTTTAGTGGAAACCCTGGATTGGAGGGTTGCTCGAGGGCAAATGTGCTTTTGAGAAACATATTATGGTTTGAATGATAAACAAATCCGCGATCTAACAAGGAGGCTTCTTGGCTGGCAGAAGGAAATATAGATGGATTTGCGGGATTATTAAATAATTTTATATTAATTGTTGGATTTGTCTTTTCTCCAATTTTTGCAGCAAGGAAAACGTTAAAGAAATCATCTAATGGGGCTGTTTCAACATTTGCAAGTTCACTAGAACTAGATGCTTTTAGATTATTCCAAAATTCGATGCTTATGTTTGAATCAGGAGATTCTCCATTTTGTAGTTCCTCAAAGTTTTTTTTCTTTGCCTTAGTGGCATCCTTTAAGAACACACTAAATTGCTGTGCTAATGTATCGTTCTTTAAGAGTGAGAGGAGAGCAAATCTTTGTTCAATGGGAATATGAGAATGGCCTATTAAGGCTTGAGTTTCATTAAGCCGTATACCGATTGCCTTATTCTTCAACTCCCCAAGTTCTTTTTTAAATAATATTTCCTGTTGTCGTTCGATTTCTTTGATTGCAAGCTGAAGTTTATTTAAGTTTCGTTGTTCCTCTGTGTTGTTGGGAAAGCTTTTTAAGGTAGATATTGCTTCGTCGGCTAAATTCAAGAGACTTTTTTTTGCTAAATTTAATTCGGAATAGGATACATTTTCAAAGGTGCCTTGGGAGGTGTTTGCTTGAATTTTTTTTATTATTTCCACAGCGGTTTCTGCCGCGGCATCATCAAAAGGAGCTGCATAGACAGATGCATCTCTTGCAGTTTGAGCAGCTGTTTCAGCAGCAGCATCCGCAGCACTTTTAGCGACAACATCAGCGGGATCAGTAGTGGCAGCAATTGCAGCGGCTTCATCAGCGGCAGCCTGAGCAGTTCTAGCTTTAGCAACAGCTTCAGTGCCAGTTTCTCTGAGTTTTGTGGTCAATTTTTCAATTAATGTATTGTCTTTGTGAAGAGAAGAAGCATCAATATAATCCGTTATTTGTTTTTTTACGGATACATCAAACTTTTCTATGAGGGCTTTAAAAACTTGAGGTTTTTCTATAGACAATTTTTTAAATATTTTTAATTGTTCAAGGGAATATTCTCTCTGTAATGATTTAAGTTTTGGGCTTGATAAGTTGTTCACTTGGCTCAAACCTTCTTTTTCATTTGATTCGTTAAGTTTATTTAATAATTCTTTTATTTTTGCTTGTTTTGTTGGCTGCTGGTCAAAGATTTGTTCCGATTTAATTCCTGATATAATTTTTTCTAAAGAATTAAAGTGGACATCACTGATGTGGGGTTTCATGGAATTAACTATAGCATCGATACCTGTATTATCATTTGCTTTGTGGAGCGAGTATATTATATTAAAAAAAGCAGGTTCATTGTTTACATATAAATTTCCTAAGATTTTTCCCTTTTCTGGGTGACCACGAATCATTTGGATTTCATAAGTAGTCAATTTTTCATTTGGGTTGGTAACGAACTTTTCTATTAAGGGATCGAGAGCATTTTGTGGATAATCCGGGTTTTTCTTTTCTTTATTAGTCTGCACCATTTTCTGGCTAAGAAGTTCTTCAAATTTTCCACCTCCACGTATTGCTGCCCAACGAATTTTAGTCCTCCTAATTCCTTTGGCAAATCTACCTCCTGTTGTTTCATCTGTAAGGTAATCAATTCTTCGGAATCGTGCATTATAGGAATCTGTAATTTTTGGCTTAAGCATATTTATTATCTTATTTTCTTGATGTTCATCTTGGCATAGTTCGCAAAGTATATCAGCACCAAACTCAGGGTATTTATCAAAAAAATCCGTTAATGTTTTTTCTTGGGCTGGTGTTAAGACTTTTCCTTCTAATATATCAATGACAATCTTATAGGATTCCCTGCGTTTACCATCTATTATAGATTGCTTTTTTGTGACACCTGAGTACTTTTCGTCGATGCAATACTTCGACAATGTTTGAAAATATTCTTTTGGATAGTTCCCATTAATAACACGCACACCTATGGGATAAGCCTTTTTCGTAGTCTCTGAAGCTGGAGGAGATGGACCATTGGGGTTAACTACAGGGTTTGGTGAGGGTTGCGCCTCTGCGGTGCCTGCAGGAGGTCCACCTACAGGATTTTGAGTCGATCCGCTAAGAGGAGGAGGAGTACCAGCAGTAGAATTGGCTGAACTTAGAGCTTGCTGGGCTGTTAATGCAGCTTGATTAGGGGCAGCTTGCCCAGGTTGCTGATTTACTTGAGGACTTCCTACTGGAGCCACTCCTCTTGATCCTGATACTGGTGCTGCCATAAAAACTCCTCTAAGCATAATAATCTTATCGGTATTCATACTAATTATATTAAATATTTAATTTTATACACAACAAAATAATAAAAATTAATAAAATTAATAAAATTAATAATAAAATATTAAAAAATAAATAATTTTTATAAAAAAATTGTATTTTAATCTGGCTTTTTTATATTTTCCGCATTTTGTTTAGTGAGGAGCAAATTTAATGAATTTCGAAGGAAAGGGTGTTTTTTGCTAAGATCTTTTCAAATCCGGGCATAAATACTTGTTTTTGCTACTCAACTTTTGAATTAAAAACCATTGTGGCCCACATGAGCGCAGCTCCCTGGAGTGCGCGGAAGATCCGCGCACTCCAGGGAGCTGCGCTCATGTGGGCCACAAAGCTTTTTTGTTCAAAAGCTGTGTGCTGCAACTTGTATTTTCGCTTGAGGTGTCGTGCTGAATAGAAGGGCGCGGAAGATCCGCGCACTCCAGGGAGCTGCGCTCATGTGGGCCACAAAGCTTTTTTGTTCAAAAGCTGTGTGCTGCAACTTGTGTTTTTTGCTTGAGGTGTCCTGCTGAATAGAAGGGCGCGGAAGATCCGCGCACTCGAATCGATTTGCAACTCCCTCACTATGTATATTATTTTTTTTATTGATAAGTCTGGCGAAAACAGATAAAAGATGGTGACAACTTGTGATTGGCAAGCTATACTGCGCGCGAATGAGCGGCGGGAAAAGCTGCTGATAGTTTAAGTTACTCTCGAAACTGGAAAAACACTTTTAATAGAGAAGAACAATGCTCAATTTCCGTAAGCTTAAGCAGGAATTTTCACCCGCAATATTGAAAGATGGACGTACTTTGTACGAAAAAAATGCAGTGATTTCTGCAAAAATTGTGAAGTTGGGCGCGCAGACAGTGCGTTTACAATGCAGAGTGTCGGGAAATTTTGAAAACTTCTATCAGTGTGAAATTGAGATAAACAGGAAAGATTCGATTGCAATTGATTCCGATTGCGATTGTCCCTACAAGTATGATTGTCAGCATTTGGCAGCATTTCTCTTTTATCTGGAAGTGCATTTCGATGAAATTTTAGTCGCTTATTCCCGCGAGACGGATTTAGAGCAGTCAATTGATGTCGATGAGAAGGAAAAGGCCACCTTGCGCGAGACGTTTAAAGAGGCCGAAACTAAGGAAGTTGTCCGGCGGGGTCGTAAGAATCAGAAGGAACTGCTGCAAGAATACATCGTAGCTTCACAGGTCCTTGGCAAATCCCCGTTTTTCCTCCCCAGTGAAGCCCTGGAACAGGATAGGGCCGAATTAGCCGTGGTATTTTCACAACAACTGCAGGCAGGAGAGCAGCATTTTGGGCCCCCTGAAATCCAGCTGGCGCTGCGCTTGCCTTATCGTTCTAAGCCCTTAAATATACCTGATATCAAAGATTTTTTTGATTCTGTGCGTTATGGTGAAGCTTTATATATTGGCACGAAGCGATATTTCTTTACTCTCCAATCATTTGATGCCTGTGGCTCTGAAGTTCTAAACATGATTATGTCCCTCGCACGCTATCCCGATATGGGCAAAGAGGAACGCAATTTACGCGTAGCCCAACTTGATTTGGAAGCTTTTGGAGCCATATTATCTCGAGCCTATGAAATAGCTGTGGCCAATCCGACTTCATGCAATTCTGTTGGGGGCGGCGAGGAGGGCGAGGCGGAGTTGCTGTCGTTGCCATGTTTTTACTGCGGCAGCTTAGAGGAGCCTTTGCGATTTTCATTGTCACATGCCCAATTGCGTGTGGAATTGGAATATTTGGAATATCCTGCACCGAAAATTCTGTTAAAGCCGGGAATTCTGCTGGATGGTAAAGTCACAAAACCGGAAGAAGTGTGTTTTTTCGAATGCGCTAAACCAGGAATGATTTATAAAAACACTTATTTTTGTTTTCAGCAGCACCTTAAGCGTAAGCATTTGCGCAATTTATCGCTCCTTCGCAACATTACCATCCCGGAACCTTTATTCGGCACGTTTGTAGAAAACTCCTTGCCGGAATTCATGCGCTTTGCAGAAGTGGCTAACCGGGACATCATTGAACGTTTTGTGACTTTGCCATTTGTAGGTCAACTTGGAGCCGAGTGTGAAATTCATTATCTGGATGGTGAACTTGAAGCAAGCCTGGATTTTGTTTACGACAAGATCAAGGTGCCGGCATCGGCAGCAAAGCTGTCTCTCGATCACATCCTTCCATTTACTACCAAGCAAGGCGTCCTTGCTCGCAATTTGGCAGAAGAACAGAAGATCATCGAAGATCTTTTTCAGGATTTCCTGTACGATCCTTTGAACGGCGTGTACAAGGCTAAAAACGATAAAAAAATCGTCGATTTCATGACAGAAGTCATTCCGCGCAATCAACATCGAGTTAAATTCAAGTGTCCGGAAAACTTACTCGATCAATTTATTTACGATAATACTCGCTTTAAGTTAAGTCTTAAAGAAGGCAATCGCATTGATGTGTATGAAGTTGATTTAAAAGTCGAAGGCCATTTGAATGGGACAACAATAGACCAATTATGGGAATGTTTATCTACTAAAAGGGCTTTTATTGAATTAGCTTCCAAAAAACAACTTAAAAAGAAAAGCAACGAAAGTGCTGTTTCCCGTTCGAATAAGATTTTGGTGCTCGATCTGGAAAAACTCATGCCTATCGTCCAGGTCTTCGATGATATTGGCGTAAATAAGCTTGATGACCACAAAGAAGATCGCCCTCTATGGAGTTTGGCAAACATTGATGCTGATCAATTTAAAGGATTAGCTATAGAATTTTCAATGTCGGACAAACTTCTGGAAATCCAACAGCAAATGTTAGGCACGAGGCCTTTAATCCCCAGGGCTATTCCTGAAGTTATTAACGCCACCCTGCGGGGCTATCAAACAGAAGGTGTTGGTTGGTTGGGACGTTTGCAGCAGATGCATCTTAATGGTATTCTGGCTGATGATATGGGACTTGGAAAGACGTTGCAAGCTATCATTACTTTGACACAACACAAGATAGAGCATCCCGATGCTATATCGATGGTGGTTTGTCCCACTTCATTGGTGTATAACTGGAAAGAAGAATTTAATAAATTCAATCCGAGCTTACGGGTTTTACCGGTAGATGGCACCCCGTCGCAACGCAAGAAGTTGCTCACAGAAATAAAGCATTTTGATATTGTTATCACTTCATATAGTCTGATGCAGAAAGATATTGAGATTTATAAAGATGTGCCTTTTGCTTATGCTATCCTTGATGAGGCGCAGCATATTAAGAATCGCGGTACGCGCAATGCTAAATCTGTTAAAATGATTCAAGCTAACCATCGCTTGATTCTGACGGGCACTCCTATTGAGAATTCTTTGGATGAACTGTGGAGTCTGTTTGACTTCCTGATGCCGGGCTTGTTGAGTAGCTATGATCGTTTTGTTGAAAAGTATATACGCAATCCAAGCCAGCCTAAAGGCTTAAATATGGAAGCGCTTCGTCGTAAGTTATCGCCGTTTATCCTAAGAAGGATGAAAAAGGACGTCTTATCTGAGCTGCCGCCAGTATCCGAAATTGTCTATCACTGCCACCTTTCCGATGTGCAACGCGAATTATACCATTCTTATGCACAATCGGCCCGCGAAGAGTTATCACAACTAGTTAAGCGTGAAGGTTTTGATAAAGTTCAAATTCATATATTGGCCACATTGACACGCTTGAAGCAGATCTGCTGTCACCCTGCCATTTTTGCCAAAGAAAAAGTTGAAGCAGGGGATTCTGCAAAATATGACATGCTGATGGAGCTGCTGCAGACTCTTATTCAAGGCAAACATAAGACTGTGATCTTCAGTCAATACACACGCATGCTAAATATTATGCGTGAAGACTTGCAGCAGCAGGGAATTCGCTTTGAGTACCTCGATGGTTCGAGCAAAAACCGCTTAAGTATTGTCAAACGCTTTAATGAAGATGAAACAATGCCGGTATTTTTAGTCTCGCTCAAAGCTGGAGGCACGGGACTAAACCTTGTCGGAGCTGATACGGTGGTGCATTATGACATGTGGTGGAATCCGGCGGTGGAAAACCAGGCTACTGATCGGGTTCATCGTATTGGACAAAAAAATTCGGTCTCTTCATATAAGCTCGTGACTTTAAATACTATCGAAGAGAAAATCATGGAGCTGCAAAATCGCAAACGAGGACTTGTTAAAAAAATAGTCAGTTGCGATGAAGAGGCTATTGGTAAACTCACCTGGGAAGAAGTGTTGGAATTATTGCAGACATAGCAAAATTTCGGACAAGACGGGAAGAGTTGAAAAGATTTAGCAAGCGGGCGCAATCGTTTGCCGGTGGTATTATTACAAGGAAATAGACGATATGAGTAAAAAAGGTCAATCAGGTTTTAGAGATCTCGCTACAAAATTCGCGCGCTCAGCCTTTGGTAAGTTGACGAGATTCCGCGGTGTGTTTTCCAACGATATAGGTATCGACTTGGGAACAGCAAATACACTAGTATTTGTGCGGGGTAAAGGGATTGTGTTGGCAGAGCCCTCTGTGGTGGCTGTGGATTCCGTAACCAATGAAGTTTTAGCCGTAGGCCATAAAGCCAAGGCGATGCTAGGCAAGACGCCGCGCAAGATTCACGCAGTGCGTCCTATGAAAGATGGCGTTATCGCCGATTTTGAAATTGCCGAAGGCATGCTCAAAGCCTTGATAAAACGGGTTACTCCTGCACGCAGTTTATTTCGTCCCAAAATCCTCATTGCTGTTCCATCCGGGATCACCGGTGTAGAAAAGCGGGCGGTTGAAGATTCTGCCCTACACGCCGGTGCCCAAGAGGTTATTCTTATCGAAGAGCCAATGGCTGCGGCAATTGGTGTCGATTTACCGGTGCATGAGCCTGTAGCTAATATGATCCTTGATATCGGCGGTGGTACTACTGAAATCGCGATTATTTCTCTGGGTGGCATCGTAGAATCACGCTCCCTGCGGATCGCCGGCGATGAGTTTGATGAGTGCATCATAAATTATATGCGCCGTACCTATAATTTGATGATTGGTCCGCGCACGGCTGAAGAAATCAAAATGACCATCGGCTCGGCCTATTCTTTAGGGGGTAATGAGCTTGAAATGGAGGTAAGAGGTCGTGATCAAGTTGCCGGCTTACCTGTAACCAAGCGCATTAACTCTGTGGAAATTCGCGAATGCCTCGCAGAGCCTATCCAGCAGATTATTGAAAATGTTAAGCTAACACTGGAAAAATGCCCTCCGGAATTGGCTGCCGATCTCGTTGAAAGAGGGATGGTTATCGCCGGTGGTGGTGCTTTGATCAAGGGACTTGATAAAGCGTTAATCAAAGAGACCGGATTGCCTGTGATTGTGGCCCCCAATCCATTATTGGCAGTCTGCTTGGGTACAGGCAAAGCTCTAGAGTACCTCGATAAATTCAAACGGCGCAAGTCGTTAACTTGATTTTGTAAATAGTGAGTAATAACTTTATAGTGTACTAGATTATTCTAAACAGAAGGTAACATGTTCGCGGGGTAGCATCACTATATGCCAGGCCTTCAGCCTGAGATATTTACGCATAAAACCTAGGGCGCTGCCCTAGGCTATTATATTTCAGGGCGTTGCCCTGAGAGGGTGTGCTCAGGCTGAAGGCCTGGTTTATAAAAGCCTAGGGCAACGCCCTAGGTTTTATGCGTAAATATCTCAGGCTGAAGGCCTGACATATAGTGATGCTACCCCGTGAACAGATACAACAGAAGCGGCAAAATGAACATTTTCAATAAAACCAATGTCCCCCTAGATTCATGGACAAAGAATAAGTCTTTGCAAACATGGATTAAAGAGATGGCAGAGCTATGTCGTCCTGACAATATTTGGCTATGCGACGGAAGCCAGCAAGAGTATGATGGGTTGTGTCAAAAAATGGTTGAAGCAGGGACAATGATCAGGTTGAACCCTGACAAACGACCCAATAGTTATTTATGCCGGTCCGATCCTGATGATGTCGCACGTGTTGAGGACTGCACCTTTATCTGTTCTTTAAAAGAGGAAGATGCAGGACCAACTAATAATTGGCGCGATCCCAGGGAGATGAAACAAAAGCTAATAGAACTTTTTTCTGACTGCATGCAGGGGCGAACCATGTATGTTATTCCCTATAGCATGGGACCCCTTGGCTCTAATATTGCGCATATCGGCGTGCAGATAACTGATTCTCCCTATGCTGTATGCAATATGCGCATCATGACGCGTATGGGTAAAGCGGTTCTTGATGTTTTGGGCAACGAAGACTTTGTCCCTTGTCTGCATTCTGTTGGCAAACCTTTACAGCCAGGTGAAAAAGATTCCTTGTGGCCTTGTAACAACAAGGATAAGTATATCGTACATTTCCCGGAAGAGAGGTCTATCTGGTCGTTTGGAAGCGGCTATGGTGGCAATGCCCTGTTAGGAAAAAAATGCTTTGCCTTGCGCATTGCATCCGTCATGGCACGTGATGAAGGTTGGCTTGCTGAACACATGCTTATTTTGGGGATTACCGACCCGCAAGGCAAAAAGATCTATATAGCCGCTGCATTCCCTAGTGCCTGTGGTAAGACTAATTTGGCCATGTTGACACCTTCATTGCCTGGGTGGAAAGTTGAGACGGTAGGAGATGATATTGCATGGATGAAGTTTGCTGAGGATGGTACTTTAAGGGCCATTAATCCCGAAGCCGGTTTCTTTGGAGTAGCACCTGGTACATCCATGGTTTCCAATCGCAATGCGATGCAATCGCTTCGGGAAAATGCCATTTTTACCAATGTTGCATTGACCGATGACGGTGACGTGTGGTGGGAAGGGATGACGCAGCAAGCTCCCGACCATCTAATCAGTTGGTTAAATTGCGACTGGCATCCCGGGTCTGCAGTAAAAGCCGCACATCCCAACTCTCGTTTTACTGCACCGGCAGAGCAGTGTCCAGTCATTGACAAGGCCTGGCAGGACCCAGCTGGCGTTCCTATTTCAGCCATTCTCTTTGGAGGAAGACGTTCATCTGTTGTACCGTTAGTCTGTGAATCGTTCGATTGGCAGCACGGAACTTTTATGGGTGTGTCTGTATCATCGGAAACCACCGCTGCGGCCACCGGAGAAGTTGGCAAGTTACGGCATGATCCTTTTGCGATGTTACCGTTTTGTGGATATAATATGGGCGACTATTTTAAGCATTGGCTGGAGATCGGCAATCGTGTATCTCCTGAAAAGCTCCCCAAGATTTTCTACGTTAATTGGTTTCGGAAAGGAGCCCATGGCGAATGGTTGTGGCCGGGATTTAGTGAAAATAGTCGTGTATTAAAATGGGTCTTTGAACGGGTAACGGGACAAGGAAAAGCTGTAAAAACGCCTATAGGCTTTGTGCCTGCCTTGGATGGTCTTGATATAACAGGTCTGCAGTTGGCACCTGATGTGATGCAAAAACTGTTAAATGTAGACAGAAAAGAGTGGCTTGCTGAAGCTGAAGAAATGGAAAAATATCTCAATATTTTTGGTGCTAAACTTCCTAAAGCTATTGTTAATGAAGTTGAGACTCTTAAGCAGAGATTAAAGAAGACTTAGGATATCTTATGCTTGACCCTCTCTCACAGATACGCAAATTAACGACGTCATTGATGATCAGCGGCGCCTTGAATATTATTCTGCTGGTGATCTTTTTTTATTGGACGATCAAGGAAACGATACCAACGCCCTATTTCGAGCTAAAGCCTGCCAATAAGCAGGAACAGCAACTGCCTTTGGCTTTGGACCACAGCAATAGCGATGTCATTCGCTACTTGCGCATTCTTCCTATCGAGCGGTTGATAGCTCGTTTAAATCAAACGCAACTTATTGAAAATGGATATACATTAAGAGATCTTACTCTGGCAAGCCTGGTGGATATCCATCACTTCGACTTAGGACGAGCCTTAATGGGCTATGCACAGCCCGACCAGAAACGCACTATTATCTATGGTAAGCGCCGCAATGGGCAGAATGCAGAATTAACTATTTACCCCGGACTTTCTGAAAAACAGTTTCAGGCAATTATTAATTTTGCGACAACAGAGCGTTGGCCTCTTACCAGTCAAGGATTATTTCTAGCTATGCAGAAGCAGAAAACTATTGCTCCCTCCTTGGTCGATTCTTTTTTTATGACGCCGGAATTTCTGGCTGTTGAGATGTTGTTTGGACGCGCTGAGATTCCTGTTGAAAAAAAGGAGTTGCTTCAAACTGTTATTGAAGGGGACTGGGCTATGCTGTCAACTTTTGTTGAACAGCAAAGGATGCATCAAGACTTATCTACTGCTCGGCGGCAACGTTTCCTATTGGATTACATTCATCATAAATCCAAGGCGGCAGCTCTTCTAATGCTTAAAACTGATGAAGGTGTAGCCGTGCGTAAGCTTGATGATAGTCAGGTGATAGCAATTTTAAGTTTGCTTGATGAAAGAAGTCTTGAAGGGGAAAAGTTTGCTATTTCACTGCTGACAAGTCCACGATCAGATGCTGTCTGGAAAGCGGCAGCTGAGCGATTATATGCTTATGTCGGGGAATCCATGCCCGAAAAATATCATCACCATGCTGCTCTATCCCGTTTTGTTTCCAAATCGTCGATAATGGTTGCTTCTGACACTTCTCCTGTAACTGCTCCCTCACAAGCTTCTCTTACTGTTCCCAGAAAATTGTTCGCTTCAACATCCGGGGAAGTGGCTCCTGTGGGAGAACAAATTTCAAAATTGCCTGCCAGAGCTAAATCCTCCTCTCCAGTAACAAGGCCAGTAACGCGGTCCATTCCGGCAAATAGACCACTCGTGCACAACATATTGCCCCCGGCAATGCGTACGCAAGAGCAAGCGGCTCGCCCCGTGAAGCGCGAACGCTTTTATGTGGTGCAAGATGGTGATTCATTATGGAAAATAGCTAAGCGCTTTAATGTCGACATTGATCAGATCAAGGCTAATAATAGATTGGATTCCGATTTTCTAAAACCCGGTCGACCTCTAGTCATCCCATAAAGCTAATGGGATCAGGTTTATTGAGCCCTTCCCCCGGCAGGGGGAAACGTTAATAGCCCCGGGTGCAGCGCAAGCGGAACCCGGGGTAACAATATAACAAAAATCGCGCCCCGGCAGGGTCGCAAGACGGCTTCAAGAGCATTTTTTACAAATAAAACGTATATCAAATAGCATATGTTCAGCATTCAAATAAATCAATAAATTCATCTTCATATGTGCTTATAGGATGATATTCTTCTAGCAAGATGAAATTTGATTTCTTTGAATAAATGCGTCATATTCCCATCCCACTTTGCCTTCTTACGCCCCTACCGGGGCTCAATTTTTATTATAGATTACCCCGGGTTCCGCTAGCGCTGCACCCGGGGCTATTAACGTCTCCCCCGGCAGGGGGAAAAAGCAGTGGACAGGGCATGGACAAGCAGCAATGGACGAAAATGGACAGGGCATGGACGAACAACAATGGACAAGCAGCAATGGACAGGGCATGGACAAGCAGCCATGGACGCAATGGATAGGGAAGAGGCCTGTTTATTAAAGAAATGCTTTTTTCTATCAACTGTCCATTATTGTCCATGCTCTGTCCATGGACGCTTGTCCATGGCTGTTTGTCCATTGTTGTTCGTCCATGCCCTGTCCATTTTCGTCCATGGTTGCTTGTCCATGCCTTGTCCATCTTAGGGGACAGGGTCATGGCCGCCGCCATCATGCCAGGGATTGCATCGCAGAATGCGCTTAGCAGTGAGCCAGCAGCCGCGGAGAAATCCATGCTTCTGGAAAGCTTCTACGCCATAATGGGAGCATGAGGGCGTAAAGCGGCAGGTGTTGCCGATGATAGGAGCAATTGTCCATTGATAAATGCGGATAAAAAAAATGGCGATTGTTTTCATATAATCCGAAAAATATCCCTCGATAAGCTGATAATGACTTCTATAATGATCAGGACGATGATCGTCCATTCGAGGCGGCTCGAATGGGAATGATTTAATTCATTGCCTAACATTTCAAAAAGACCATGAATGACATCCAAGCGCTGGTTGAGAATTTCCACGCGTCGGTGAATATCCAAATAATTGGCTGTCATTTTATACAACGGTTCAAGTTCAGTGTATTCCCAAAAAAACTCGGGGGTGTCCAAAACATCCATGTGCAAATTAATGGAATTACGTGCAAGGAAGAGCTCTCCCATTTTTTGACGCATTCCCTTGCGAGATAAGGATATTTTGCCATGGCTGGCTAACTCTTCAGGGAAATGCTTAGTAGCATTAAATGTTTTTTGAAGTGACGTTTCAAAAGTACCTAGTTTTACCGATTGAGCAATGCCGTGGGAAATGGCTAGTTTTGTGAGTGTATCGTTATTAGGAAGAAAGATTTCGTCATCCACAATTTTGGGCACTGTACTATTACTGCTATTTCCCGTGCTATTGCTATTATTTATGTAGTTATAAGTGAATTCATCGGTTTCTATATCGTCAAGGTGCGTGTTTTCGAAATGGCTGATTTCTGTTTCTATGGTGCGCAAAGCGTCTTGCTTATTTATTCCCCAAACGACTGCTACTCCGTAAGAAAAGAAGAAGGCTTGGCACACATTGTCATATTTATGAATTTCTGCAAAGACAACGTCTTTGTACAATGTGGCCTTATGACGTGTCCGCAAGGCTTCGTAAAGAGGTTTAATTGAATAAGATTTGGCTGTGCAAAAGGCGCAACAATCCATAATATGCCTCTTGTTGGGTCAAGTAGAGAATACCATCCCTGATATAATTAATGCAAGTTGTCCTGATTTCTTTAAACCTTCGAGGTTATCTCTTTTAAATGTTCTTCTGCAGGCATAAAGAAAATATCAGTTCCACTCCATTGTTTAAGCTGACCATCAATTTCTAGAGCTAATTCTTCTTTTGATAACCCTTTTTCTATTCCAGTATTTGGGTCAAAAAAAACGTAGTCATCATGGTCTGTTTTTTTTACAAGCAAGGAGTGTCCGGTTAAAGGAAATTTTCGGAAAACTAGCAACTTAAGAATTTGACCATTTTCTAATCGATCTAAACCTGTAAATAATATCGTCCTATTGACTAGATGGCTAGGTTCTTTTTCTTTTAACAGTTCTTTAATCTCATTATAAGTATTAAGATTGATTTTTCCTTTGTTTTTTTCAATAAAACTCGCGGCTTCTTTGTTAACATCAAGGCTTCTCTTTTCTACTAATCCTCGCTGTTCTGTAAATGAAAATATATTTTTTGGATAAATAGAAAATAAAATTGCCCCTATTTTGCGCCATATACTAGCTCTTTCTAAAAGATGACTTTTTACAATTTTTTTATCACCCAGGGAATCTGAGGTAATTGCTTGCGGCAAACGGTTTGTTTCCAAACCTTTTAAGTTAAATGTTGTCTTTAATAAATCTTCTTTTAATACTAGATTACAAACTAGTTCGCATAATCCTTTGTATTTTTTTACCAGCTTATGCAAGTCCTTATTATCAGAAGAGTCCTCCCTCGAATGCAACTCCACGATTTTCGCTTGATTAAAGGGCGTGTATTTTCTTTTTCTCCGTTCATTTGGTACTCCCTTATCTAATTCGTCTCTAAATTCAGGTTTAATGATAGCCTGAAGTAGAACTTTCTTATCTCTCAAAATATTTTTATTCACAAATTTCCATGCATCAGGATTTTGTTTCAGTGCAGCTAGGGCAATATCCTTATCTCCTTTCATACTAGGACTAGCCCATTCGAGATTCAATCCATCCTTTTCCACTTCTGCAAGAATGACATCCTTATCGTTCTTAAATTTATCATTCAAAAAATTGAGCGACAATCCTTTGAAATTTTTAACAAATGCAAGAACAAACTCTTTATCATCTTTAAATTTATCTGGAAGATTGAGATATATTCCAGGTTGCTCGCTAATTTTTTTGATCATTACATTTATTAAATCTCGTTCGACTGATGTCTGAAATTGTCCGGTTTGACCGGTTTGATCTAGCTGCTGCGGCCGAGCACCTTCTTCTTTAGGATTTTTAGATTCTTGGTAAGGATCAAAAGAAAGATTATTCATAATCACTTCTCCATATTAAATGTGTTTTAATTTTTTTAATATCCAGTTTCACTATTTAGATAATATCATTAATTATAATTTCAGTGTAATAATTATTATGCGCCTAATGATATTTTTTTAATTTTCTTATATAGCATAATATCGCCAAGGTAATCCAGCCGTTTCTCGTCCTGATTACCATATATCACTAGTTATAATGTCAGTGTAATTATTTTGCGGAAGATAATTTATGTTTTAAATTTTATATTATTTTATTTACAATTATTTAATTACAATTCTATAATAAATTATAGAGTTAAATATGATGTTACATGTAATTTATGTCAAAATTACTATCGAGGGTTAGGTATAGAATTAACAGAATTTTTTTATTATTAGGAGGATTATGAGCATAGATCAAAGATTCCCAAATCCAAATTTACCACCTTTACCACATCCTACTAGAGGCCGAATTTTACAGGATGTTGATCCCGGTCAAAAAAGCTCTTCAAAGTTAACGAAGCTACGAAATTTCTTTAGTCAAAAAACAGGTTATTATACCCAAGAAAAGGGTGTTAGGGTAAGTCGTGGAAAATCAATCCTTCATAAAGTAATTGAATATAAAGCAGATGATAACAGAGTTTACTATATAAATCGCAGTAGTGCGCTTAAATTTCTTGAACGCAATGGGCAATTGAAAGATGTTGAAGTTGAAAAGATGGATCCAGATAAAATTTGTAATTTGTTAACAAAATTTTATAACGATGAGATTGTGAAGAAAGACAATAGACCACACCAGGCTGCCGATAAAATTCTATACGTTTCAGCAACAAGGGAAAAACCAGGAGGTCGACCCGGGGAGCAAGTAGAACCAGCTAGCCCACTACCTGAAAAGCTGCAACGAGAACCTGAACAAACCCGAAATCAAAGTAAGCAAGAAGCAGCTGTACAAAAACAACCATCAGCTAAGACAGAAGCGGAAATGAGAAAAGAAATGCAAGCAGGAATGTTTGCTGGACAAAAAAGTTGGAGTGCTGCACCTGAATCCCCAGGAATACCCCCACAAAATGTAACTACCGAACAACCAGTAGAAGAAATAATACAACAGCCAGTAGAAGAAATAATACAACAACCAGTAGAAGAAATAGTACAACAACCAGTAGAAGAAATAGTACAACAACCAGTAGAAGAAATAATACAACAACCAGAACCACAGCCAACGGTCACAGAAGAACAACCCCCTGCCTCTACTGGAGTAGAACAACCTCCTGCCTCGACCGGTCACAAGAATCCCACAGAATCCACAGAAGATTCCATCGAAAAAGCACTTGAGTCGACCGGATTACAAGTACAACAAGAAATCGCTGAATCAGACGCTTCGCCCCCACAACAACCGACAAGCAGCAATGAATCCTTGGTATTTACACCGCCTAAATCATCCTACGCAGAAGCAGCTTTAACACAGCCTAAAAGCTCTCCTGAAGCTCTAAATCTACAGCCTAATATGCCTGCAGTAGATCGGCAGAAACAGGCATTGAAAATTACCGAAAAACAAGGGCGCCAAGATTCACCTGACAGAACGGGAGAACAAAAGCAGCAAAAACCTCAGGCAACTAAACCCCCTACATCTGAGGACGGTTGGACAGAAGTACGTCGAAATAAGAGAGAAAAAACACTAACAAAACCGCCAATATCAGAAGCTGCAAAACAATCTGACACTTCTAAAGAAAAAGATGAACCAGTTTTAAGGAAATCTCAAATAAAACGAGCAAGAAAAAGAAAAGAATTAGCAAGACAAAAAAAACTATTAGAACAATCCTTGACCTCGGCGCTTGTTCCAGCATCGACTGAATTGACGCTTGGGGCCGCCGTTTCAAATCCAGAAGATAGAGAAAAAATAATTACTATGGTTAAAATATTAGATGATCTTTTATTAAAAGATGCAGATAAAGATTTTCCCAATACTGAAGCTGGGAAAAAATTAAATGATTTAGTTAAATTATTACCCGAAAACAAACCCGAAATCGAAGAATCAACTGGACAGCAGAGGGAAGTCAGGCAAACCGCTGATAATCTATCTGAGCAAGAAAAATTCCTTAATAAATTTATTGAGGAAATTAGAAACCCAGAAAGGTTAAAATACATAAATCAACCAATACTTAGGGAATTATTTAGTAAATCCAATATATGGGTGCCCTTTTTAATGGAAAAGCCGTTAAAAGAAGTTGAGAACCTTGAAAAGTCATTAAACTTGGGAAAAACGATTACAGATACCTCTGAAGATACTGAAACAGAACTTTCATCGTCACTCCCAGAAGAACCTACCCTTACAGTGCATTCTCCTAATGTCACGGTGGAGGATAATAAACCAGAAGTCAAACACATGTTTTCCAAATGCTCCAAAGGTGATTTAATTCCAGGAGTTTCAAAACCCTTAGGCCTTCGTAAATTAATATTACTATTGATGATTGGTGGTGTCGGATTTAAGCCTGAAGGTATTAAGCTGCATAGTAATGTGGACGATTATAATTCAAAAGCCGAAAACGATACTTTTGCTGGACCAAGCCCTGGCCCTGGAGGGGAAATTTGTCTTCCAGTATATACTAATCTAACTCTGACGAACCTCACCGAGACACCTGTAAACATCTCGGTGACAACCGTAAGGAAGAGGTTGGGCTTCCAGAAGAAGCTAATCAAACGACCTTATCGGAGACAGAGAAGGGTCAAATTGATTTATCAATTAAAGAACGTGAAGTAGCAGCAAAAATAGAACGTGGAGTAGCAGCAAAAATGTTATCGATGAGTCCTGGACAACGTTTGGAGTGGGCAAGAAAAAGTATGGTTGAAAACGATGACGTCAGCCGAACCGTGGTGAAAAAATTCTTTGAGGATTTAACATTAGAAGAAATGGCAAAAATGCCTTTAGATGAATCTTGGGAGTTGACACGGAGTCGTCTGGATATGGAAGATCCGAGCAGCGAAGCTGCGGTGAGAAATTTCTTTTCTATTTTAAAAATAGAACTTACAAATTATAATACTGTTGTTTCTAATCTTTTCTTTGTAGAGCAATGTTTTGGCAAAAAAAATCCAGCTTGCCCATCTGCGGTATATGAAAGCTTTCAAAAGTTACTAAAATTAGGTTTTTTCCATGATATAGTTTATACTAAGGCTTATGAAATTGCAGAGAAGTGTATTGGTAAAGAAGATGAAGGCTATCAACTTGTGGTAACAGAATTTTTTTCGAAAATTACAAGAAATGGATGTACTCAATAAGAATTATCTTGAAGCTTATAAGTTTGCAGAAAAGTGCATCGGTAAGAAAGATAAGGCCTCCCAGACCGTGGTATTAGAAGTCCTTGCAAAGGTGCTTGAAAAAGGAATAAATGATAATATTCGTCGTTTTGCAGAAAAGTTTATTGGTGAATCAGATGAGGCTAGCT
>Ga0207045_1077_pt2 | contig 19745 bp, 11 predicted proteins | sample Alteio_BWMinCont_69_FD_153299 | JGI IMG/M metagenome (GOLD analysis project Ga0207045, IMG submission 153299) | Enriched cells from forest soil in Barre Woods Harvard Forest LTER site, Petersham, Massachusetts, United States -... | ecosystem: Environmental > Terrestrial > Soil > Temperate forest >... | reverse complement strand
TGGCGTCGAAGCCGGGACCCATCCTCTTCATCGGCATGGGCGCCTCTTTCTGCTCCTCGTTTGGTGGATCGGTTTTGCTTGAGACGCACGGCAGGCTCTCCTTTTCAATCGACGCCGGCGAGTGGCTTCACTATGCGCCGTCTATCTGGGGCGACGCGGCGCTCTCTGTTCTCCTCACTACATCCGGAGAAAGCGCCGAGCTTGTAGAGCTTTTCAGGAAGGGTGACGACGGGGCGCTCGGCCTCATCTGCAACAATCCCGAAAGCACATGCTGGAAGCTGGCGAAGTATAAGCTGCCGATTCTGGCCGGTCCCGAGTACGGCAACGCGACCAAAACCTATACCAATGCCACGGCAGCCTCCATCATCCTGGCGTCCGAGATGCTCGGCCTTCCATGGCAGGACGATGCCGAGCGTGCCGCCGATATCTTTGAGGCCAGCCTCGATCCGGTCTTCGCGATTCGCGGCGAGCTCGAGACCTTTTGCCGCGGCGCAGCCAACACGGAGATCGTGGGCCGCGGCGCAGCCTATGGCGGAGCCATCATGAGCGCGCTCTGCATTCGCGAAATGAGCGGTCACAGAGCTGCCGCGCATACCGGCGCTGGCTTTCGGCACGGACCCAATTTAGACGTAGACGCGTCGCACATGGCTATCATCTTCGCCCTTGGCCGCGCCGCGGCCCTCGGAATCAAGCTTGCGGAAGAGTGCAATCGGCGTGGCGGAAAAGTAGTGCTGGTTGCAGCCGAAGATCACCAGAAAACGGACAAGCTCTTTCCCGTGCGGATCGATGCGGTTGCTGAGCCATGGGAAGGCCTCACCTCGCTGCTAGTGCCCCAAGCGCTCACCCTCGGCATGGTGGAACGGACCGGATGCCGCCTCCCGCCACGGTTCCAGTACGGTGTGATGGAACAGTAGTATAAGTACGCTTGCGAGCTGAGAGGAAACCTTGTCCGACACGAAAACCGTTCCACAAACACAGGTCCTTCGAAGTTTCATCTGGAAGGTCTCCCTGATTGCCGGGCTTGGGGGCATCCTCTACGGTTTCGATATGGGAGTCATCGCCGCTGCGTTGATCTTCGTGCGTGAGTCCTTCGCGCTCTCCACGCGCATGGAAGAGGTCGTGGTAAGCGTGGTGCTCGTCGGCGCAATGTCCGGAGCCTTTGCGGGCGGAGCGATCGCCGACCGCATTGGAAGGCGCTCCACTCTGCTCTGGGGCGGGGCCATCTTCATCGCCGGTTCGCTTCTTGCGCCTGCATCGCCGAACGCCATCACACTCATCGTCGCCCGAGCGCTTCTTGGCGTCGCAATCGGTTTCACTTCCGTCACTGCGCCCGTCTATGTCTCCGAGCTCGCCCCGCCAAAATCGCGCGGCATGCTCATCGGGCTGTACCAGTTCGCGCTCACACTCGGCATCGCGCTGGCAGATCTGGTGGGTTATTGGCTCGCGCCCCAGCACGCATGGCGGCTCATGTTCGGTCTTGGAGCCCTCCCGGCAGTACTCTTCGTCATCCTGCTCCTCACTCTTCCGGAGAGCCCCCGCTGGCTTTTCGCGCAGAACCGTATCTCCGAAGCGCAGTCCGTGCTCAACGTCTACACAGATGATGCTGGCGCCGGGTTGCTACTCGAGGACATTCGTTCGGCACTGCGGGTCAGGGTTGAAAAGCGCTGGAGCGCGCTCTGGAGTCCCGCTGTCCGCTATTTCCTTTTCATCGCGGTCGGCTTCACCGTCCTGCAGCAGGTTACCGGAATCAACACCATCATCTACTACGGGCCGCAGATATTTGCTCTCGCCGGGATCACCTCGAACCGAAGTGCGATCTTCGCCACGCTGCTGGTCGCAGTCACCAATGTGCTCGCCACGATTATCGCTCTGGTGCTCGTAGACCGCGTGGGGCGCAAGCCACTGCTCTACGTAGGCATCGGCGGAATGACCGTCTCGCTGCTTCTTCTCGCGTATTCGTTTCACAATACTGCGGCATTCGGGGCTGCGCCCGGCGTCATTGCCACCATCTGTCTCATGGTTTACATCACATGCTTCGCCTTCAGCATGGGACCAATCGCATGGATCCTCGTTTCCGAGGTATTTCCGCTCCAGTTGCGCGGCCGCGGAGTGGCAGCGGCGTCCCTCGGCTCCGGAGCTTCAAATTTTGTTGTCTCGCTCACTTTTCTTTCTCTCATTAAGGCAGCCGGCAATACAGTCACCTTCATCATTTATGCGGGCTTTTGTGTTCTCACGCTGATTTTTGTGCGCTTCGTTGTTCCCGAAACAATGGGCCGCGAGCTCGAAAGTATCAGCGCGGAACAAAAAGCCATTGCCCTATAAGGGAAACACGCAAGAAAAACGGTATTCATGCAAAAGCAACTCAAAGAGGCAATTTCAGGAATGACGCAACGGAAGACCCCAAGCACCATCACCGCCCCGCCGGATCCAGTCGCAACCGCGGAGATCGACTACGTCGTCGGGATCGATATTGGAGCGACAAATCTCCGATTGGCGCTTGCCGACATGACCGGTGCCGTTGTAGCGAAATGGGGATCCTCGACGGTGGGTCTGCGCGGTGCGGAAGCCGTGGTTGAGCTCATTCGCGGCGGTGTCGAGAACCTTCTGCAACAGGTTTCCGCGCCGGGCCACGCACTGAAAGCGATAGCAGCCGGAGCGCCCGGCGTTACCGATGTCGACGCCGGCATAGTGATCGCAACCTCGTATCTCATGGGATGGCGCAACGTACCTCTGCGCATGCTGCTCGAGCGGGCTCTCCATGCGCCGGCCGTGGTGGACAATGATGTCAACCTCGCGGCCATCGGCGAAAGCTGGGCCGGTGCGGCCAAAGAAGTAAACGATTTTGTCTTTCTCGCCATCGGGACCGGAGTCGGCGCCAGCATTGTGCTGAATGGCATGCCGTTTCGCGGAACGACCTGGGCCGCTGGTGAAATCGGCTACATGCTCGTACCCGACATCGCGGACAACGCCGTGAACCACGGCGAGCCTGGAGCACTCGAAAACTTCATCGGCGGCGAAGGAATCAAGGCACAGTGGCAGAGTCTTTGGCGCGCGGAGAACACTTCCCTGCCCAAAGATCTCACGGCCACGGAGATATTCGATCACGCGGAGGCCGGAGATCCTCTGGCGCAAACCATTCTCCAGCAAACGGCACGCATCCTGTCGCGCGCCATCTTTAACGTGACCCTGGTGCTGAACTGCCCGTTATTCGTGCTCGGAGGCGGCGTAGGGGTTCACCCCGTGCTCCGCCTTGCGACGCAAAGGATGATCGAACAGCTGAACATGCGCAGCCAGCCGCAATTGACATGCAGCGCTTTGGGAACAGATGCGCAATTGATGGGCGCGATTCGTGCCGCGCTCGACCTGTCACATTCTCACGCTACGCTCTTCGCGAACAAAGGTGCGGCGAAGAAATAGCCTCCGCCGCATTGCTCTAGTCCGCCGCCACCGTGTGCTCGAGAGCCGCGACAGCGGACCAGTTCTTATAGAGCGACCCTTCCTTCATGATCACATGCAGATTTTTCTCATGTACAACCAGGTCGAGGTTCTTTAGCGGATCTCCATCGACCAGAAGCAGATCGGCAAGATACCCTTCCTTCACCTGGCCGAGTTCGTCGCCGAGTCCCATCACCTGCCCACCAATGCGCGTACCGCACTGCAGGGCTTCGTTCGGCGAAAAGCCAAGCAGATCGACAAAATGCTTGAGGTCCCGCGCATTGTCCCCTTGCGGAGACTGCGCGAATCCGTAGTCTCCCCCGATAAGAACCCTCACCCCGCGCTTGCGGAGCTCCGTATAAACCGCTGCAGTCGTATCGATCGTCCGCTGCATCTTCCGCCCAACTTCGGAATCGCGGAGGAACCCAAATTTTTCGCCCTCGTAAAGAGTGCTGTAGATGATGCCGATCGCCGGCCCGACAAAGATCCGATCCTTCGCCGATTCCAGCATATCGATGGCCTCTTCGTCCGCGGATTCGCAGTGGTAGATCACATCGACTCTGCAGCGAACAGCCCGCTTCACCGACTCCGCTGCCCGCGCATGGCAGTTGATCTTCTTGCCGAAATCGCGCGCCACATTCACCGCTGTCTGCACCTCTTCCTCGCGCATGACCGTAAGTCCGCCGTGGGCTGCCGGGCTGAGATCGTCTCCGGAGATGTTGACCTTGATGTTGTCTACGCCCTCACGGCAGCACAGGCGCACGGCCTTCGCGATCTCCTCCTTGCCGTCGGCAATCATGCCGAAGCTTTCGTAATACATGTGCGCCTTGCGTTCATCGCCAAGACCGCCGGTGACCGTAATCTCCGGGCTGGCTGCGCGAATGCGCGGTCCAGGTAGCTCGCCCGCGTTTACGGCGTTGCGAATCACGACGTCCAGTCGCAGCTTCGAAGTCGCGGCGCTATAGGCACTAGTGAAGCCGTGGTTGAGCAGAGTCTTCGCATTCTTCATCGTCAGCAGCACATGCTCTTCCGGCGGAATATTGCCCAGGTCGGAATCGTTCACCGCTCCGCCGAATGAGATATGCGCATGCCCCTCCACAAGCCCCGGCATCAGCGTTCGTCCACGTGCTTCGATGACGATTGCCCCATCGATGGGGAGACGATGCGGTGCGCAAGCAATCGTCTTGATCCGCGTGCCTTCGACCAGCACGTCTGCGGGAAACGCTGGAGCGCCGCTGCCATCCCAGACATTGGCGCCGCGAAAGAGAACTCGATTCATGACTGATACCTCCTGCAAATGGAACGGTTGAAGTTACAAATCTGCCACATGGGCTCCGATTCGCCGTGCGAGCCCCGGCGATAGCCGCGCGATCACGATGCCATAAATGATCGACATGGCTAGGACGCCGAGAGCGATCCACGGAAAGACGTTGAAAGGCCACGGTTGACCGGGCTGAATAAGGCCCCAGAGCGGAAGCAACATGATCAGCGTGCCGGCTACCGGCAACAACACGTGGCGAAACACCTCGAGTTCGCCGCGATGATGCCTGAACACGTAAACCGGAAGCGCGATATTCGTGAGCATGTAGGAAAGAATGATGGGGATCGTGCCCATCGTCCCGGCAAAACCGAAATAATCCATCGGCGCAACCTTGCCGAACAGGCTGAAGCCGAAAATCAGCGCGACAGCAATGCCGAGGAATATCCACATCGCCCAGTGCGGCGTCTGGTGCCGGGGATGAATCTTGCCCAGGAACTCCGGCAGCAGACCTTCACGTCCGGAGTTGAAGAGAATGCGCGCCTGGGAGTTCACAAGGCCGATCAGTGAACCCAGGATGCTGGTCACGCCCGCGATATAGGCAACTACCAGCAGTGCTGGCGCAGAGGCTTTCAACCCATCGAGGAATGGCAGCCTCGACGCACCGAGTGCAGGCGCATCCATCCTGAATCCAACCACCGTCGCATAGGCGAGGAAGATATAGAAGACGCCGATTGCCAGCGTGCCAGTCAGAAGTGCGCGCGGGATATTGCGCCGTGGATTCTCGGTCTCCTCCGCGAGCGTAGCCGAGTTCTCCCAGCCGATGAAGAGATACACCGCCAGTGGAAAGCCTGCTCCAAGCCCCGCAAGCCCGCCGGTAAGGTTTGAGAATCGGAAAGGCGCCAGGGTCAGGAAGTGAGGATGAGCAAAGAGCATGAAGAGGCTTCCCAGAACCAACAGCCCTGCTTCAAAGTAAAAGAAAATACCCGACCAGAGCGTCGAGATGGCGACTCCGCGCATCACCAGCCAACCCGTGCCTGCTGCAATCAGCAACGTGAGAAGCACCCAAGGAACGGTGGCGCCAGCAAAGGTCTTCAGTGTTTCGGCAATCCAGACTCCGGCGATGGAAACAACCGTCGAGGCGGCAACAAGGTAGCCGAAGACAAGAAACACCGCGACCGCAGCACCGACCGAAGGGCCAAACGCGTTGCCGCAAAATGTCACGAAGGAGCCGGCCGAAGGCATGAAACGGGAAAATTGCGCGATGGTATTGGTGAGAAAGAGGATCGCAATCATCGCGGTAAGGATGGTCAAAGGCGCGGCCAGCCCAGCCCCTTGCACTATCACGGCAAAGCCGAAGAAGAAGCTCATCGCAGGCGCAATGCTCGCCAGGGTCGACGCCACGATATGGCTCAAAGTGAGTGCATTTCGCCGCAGCCGGGTCTCACTCCCGGCCTGCGAACTGGACGCTGTCTTAGTCACCGGCATAAGTGCCCCTTAAGCAGGCGGCTGTCGTCGATAGGGCGCGGACGTAGTTATTCGTCTTCGACACGGTTGCGCAATATACCGATTCCTTCGATCTCTACTTCGCACACGTCGCCATGCTTCATAAACAACTGTGGCTTCCGCGCCATGCCTACGCCGGCCGGCGTGCCGCTCACGATAATGTCGCCCGGTAAAAGTGTGATCGCCTCGCTCAGGATCGAGATAAGCTGCGCCACACTAAACACCATGTCATCCGTTGAAGCGTGCTGAACCGTCACTCCGTTGAGGCGGGTCTCTATGCGCAATCCCTTCCCGCCTGCAGGAAGCTCGTCCGCCGTCACCAGGAATGGTCCGAACGCTCCGGTGCCGTCGAAGTTCTTACCGATCGTCCATTGTGGCGACTTTTTCTGGTAGTCGCGCACCGATGCGTCATTGAAGATCGAATAGCCCATCACATGACTGAGCGCATCCGCCTCTGCGATGTGCCGTCCTTTTTTGCCGATGATCGCGACCAGTTCTCCCTCGTAGTCGAGCTGAGTCGACACCGTCGGACGGGTAATGGGTGCACCCGAGCCAATCAAGCTGGAGGTGAAACGGGTGAAGATCGTCGGATAATCCGGCGGAGTAAAGCCGCTCTCGATCGAATGATCAACATAGTTCAGACCCACGCAGATGATTTTTCCCGGAGCCGCCACCGGTGGCCGCAGCATCACCTGGTCAAGATCGATCGCATCCCCCTTCGCGAGCACATCGGCCGCCGCGGCCAGCGCATCTCCGCCTTTCCGTATTAACGCATCCAGCGGACCGGGATAACCCGCGTCCCCATACAGGAATCCGTGGAAGTGACCGTCGTGGCCGGCAACGGCCAGCCCATCCTGCCCGCTGTTACTGAAAGCGGCAAATCGCATGCATCTTGCCTTTCGAAATGGAGGGAGATGAGTTTGCTTGCATCGTTAAAATCTTTATTCTAACTATTAATTACAAAGTGCCGGAAGCAACTATATTTGTCAATGGATAATATTCTCCATCCGTGGGGCCTTCATCCGTCACGAGTTATTGAATTCACCTAGCATTTTTCTGGAGAGCAATGTTGTCGATGAGATCCCGTGCACGAGGCTATATCAGTTGGCGAAACGTAGGATTTGCCTGTCTTATGGCGGCCGCCCTTGATTCCGTCGCCGCTGCCTGGCAAGCCGCCTTACCCGTCCCTGTTTCATCCCCTGCCCCTCTGCTCGTCGGCTACCTTCCTGCCTACAAAGGTGCGGGCCTCGCGAGCGCCGTTCAGGGTCTCGATCTTACCGGAATGACCCATCTGAATCTCGCCTTTGGCAATCCTCCCAAGTGCGGCCATTCCTGTACCTCGCAAAGTGACATGACCTTTTCCCTCAATGGAGAGAGCAGCAGCGACATCGATGCCATCGTTGCCACTGCGCACGCAGCGGGTGTCAAAGTGCTCCTCTCCATTGGCGGTGGCGGCGGAGATCAGTTGATCATCCAGTTCTACAACGCAGGACTCTCAGCTCCACTGGTCGCATCGCTCGACAGATTCGTTCGCGCACACAGGCTCGACGGCGTAGATCTGGATATCGAAGACCCATCCAATATGGGGGCTCCCTATGCCGCCCTGGTGTCGGCTCTCGTTTCAACCTTCCACCCGGAAGGAAAACTCGTAACGGCTGCGGTTGCAAAATATCTTCAAGACTCGATGCCTGATTCCGCTTTACACCAGTTTGATTTCATCTCCGTGATGAATTATTCGTCCTATGACTCCGCGGCTACGGCATTGCGCTTTTACGCGCAGGACAAAAAGGTTCCAAGAGATGAGATCGTTCTCGGCGTGCCGTTCTTCGCCTCTAACTCCGGCGATTCGAAAGAAGAGGATTATCGAACGATCCTGACGGCCTATCCAAATGCATGGAAAGTAGACATGGTTGGCGGTGGAGCGCTCGATGACGGACAGGCATTCCATTACGTCGGAGAATCCACCATGGCGAGAGAGACGCAGCTTGGAAAGGAATATGGCGGCATCATGATCTGGGAGATGATGGGAGACGCAGATGCCCCGCATGCACTCTTGAAAATTATTAAAGATGGTCTCGAAAAATCTACACCTGCTACAAAAAATTGTTCTTGCGATGAGACGGCGAAAAAGCACGGATACTGAAATGTTTCCGGATTCGGATTATTTTCAGGCAGCGCCTCTGGAAGTCACAACACGTGCATTAGTCCTCATAAACACGTTCCCCGCTCCTTACCTAGAAAGATATCCGCGCGTTCAACTGCATCGTGCGTCCACCGACCGTAACCTGGGAAATGCTGGTGCCTGTCCCGGAGAAAGTCGTGACGCCTTGAGCGTTTGGCGCACTATCAGGAATAAGTGTCTGGTTGGGAGGGCCGAAGCTCGGATGATTGAAGGCATTCGTGCTGTCGGCGCGAATCTGGAGTTGAACCTGCTCGTGTAGTGAAAAGGTCTTTCCGACCGAGAGGTTCACGACACTCAGCCCTGGTCCTACCAGGCTGTTTCTCCTCATATCGCCAAAGGTGCCGTTGCCGGGCAAGGCGAAGGCGGCCGGGTTGTACCAATTCTGAATTGTGCGATGTTCAGGCGTTGTATTGCCAATGACGTTCGGATACCAGTTCCCTGCCTGTGAATAGGAGTTATTGTTGCCGCCGATATAGGGCGTATATGGATTCCCCGAGGAAAAGATCATTGTGGAAGAAACCTGCCAGCCGCCAAGGGTTTCATCCACGAAACGGTTGTTGTTGAGAAAGATCTTGCCTCTGCCCACAGGAAGTTGATAAACGAGATTGCCTTTCAGGGAGTTGCGGGCGTCAAAGTTCGACGATCCGTAATTTGCGGAAGGAACATAGGAGTTCTGGTAAATCTGGGTTCCCGCGATTCCGCCTTCTGCAGAAGAGTCCTGATCGTCCAGGAAGTGAGACCACACATAGTTGAAATTGAAGCTCAGCCCCGAGGTCAGGCGCCTGGTGATAGATGCCTGCAGAGAGTTGTAGTTTGAAACGGCGTTGTTTGTACTGCCCGAGATGCTTTGATAGATGGGATACGGACGAGAGTTCGGACTATCATTCGGCCCCAAGAGGTTTTGCGGAACCTGATTAATGTCTACCGGGAAGCTGAGGTTGAATCCGTGGCTGGCAACATAGGCCATCTCAACGACCATATTCGCTCCCACTGTATGTTGGATTGCAAAGTTCCACTGGTAAATCTTTGGAATTGGCGTGTGATATTGATTGAACGTCACACCCTGTCCATTAAGAGCGGCAGGATCGGTCGTGGGGCCGATGTAGGGAAGGTTCGAACCCTTCGAAGAGAGCACAACGACAGGCGTAATGCCGTTTGTCTGGTCGGTCGCATTTCCTTGCGTGATGAAGGAGTTTCCGAGACCGGCGCCGTAGGTATTCGTGCTCCAGTTATAAGAAAAGACGCCGAAACCGCCGCGAACGGTCGTCATCGGATCAGGAGACCAGTTGAAACCGACACGGGGCATGACCGTGCTGTAGACATCGGCCTGAAGCGACGTGCGCCCGTGCGCGCCGGTGGATGCATACCAAATGGCGCCATTGGTGCCGGTGGCTGGATTGACTACTTCGGGATCGAAAGCCGCGATGTTGTTCTTTACTTCATTCCAGCCATGCTGGATCTGATATCGGAGGCCGACATTGAGCGTAAAGTTGGGACGCAGCTTGATATCGTCCTGGATAAACATCTGCGGTGTCTTAAGTCGGGCTCCATATTCGGGCTGTACGCTCGCATTCCATGAGTTCACTTGCCCGAGCAGATAGTCCGCATAAGTTACTCCCGTTGTGGCGTCGCCAACCGTTGATTGTGTGTAACCGCCGCTGAACGTGAAGGTGCCGCCGTTGAATTCACTGCCGTTCGCCTGATTCGCCTGCCACATCATGAATTCGCCGCCGAAATGGAGGATGTGTTTGCCGCGGATCATCGTGACGACATCGGACGGATCATAAACAAATTCCTTTTGGAAGACTTGAAATCCGGAGTTCAGCCCGAAGCAACAACTACCCGAGAAGTTTAGATTCGGGAAGATATCTGCCTTGGCAAACTGCCAGCCGATTTTCTGTGGGATGCCCTGATTCAGCGATTCAGGAACGTAGTAGTTCAACTCCGAGGTAAATCCCATTCGCGCTTCGTTGATCGTCGTAGGACTGATATTCCACACATCGGAAATCTGCGCCGCATTGCTGTCGACATCGCCATTTACGCAATCCATTGGGCAATACGCGCGCCCGATTCCCGTATTAGTAGTGGGGTTATCACGCTGCGTATCGGTCATGGTCAACCGATTGTTCTGGGTAATGTCGTAATCGAGGCGTCCGAAGAACTTCGTGTAGGGCAGGGTGACCGGAGCATAGTAATAAAAGTTCGAGTTCGGCACGCCCTGGCTATAACTGGATGGCGTGGCATTCGGCAACGGAAAGTAGGCATTCAGCGCCTTGGCGACCGGGTCCATTAAATTGGCAGGAATTTTATTGCCGTACCCTTCCTGTTCGAAGGATTTGCGGGTAACGACAGGCCCATTTGCGGTCTGGGTAACGACCTGGGTAGTTGGATCGTAGATCGTCGGTAGTCCGGTAAAGTCTCCGTTGCGCATTGCCTGCGTCGGCACGGTCACGAATCCCGAATAGGCGGTGTTGTTGTTCGTCTTATCGAAGTTGAAGTAGAAGAACATTTTCCTCTTGAGGATTGGTCCGCCGATCGATCCACCGAAATTGTTGTAGCGGATGGGCGTAACAGGGACCGGAGTTCCGAACCCATAGTTCGCGGCGTTCAAGGCATCGTTCTGAAAATACTCATACGCCGCGCCGTGGAACTGACCGGTGCCGCCCTTGCTGATTTGGTTAAAGATGATGCCGCCAATTCCATACTGGGCGGAAAAACCCGAGGTGATGACCTGAAGTTCGGAAACCGTCTCGAAGATGGCGACGTCGGCATTTCCGCTTGACGGCAACGTCGTCATCGCTCCGTCGGCAAGGATTGCACTGTACGGGAGATTTCCGTTCGCTGAAATGAACTGCTGCGGATCGTTGCTGCCCTGCCAGCCGTTCGCAAGAGAGGTACCCTGGGTATTGCCCTGGGCTCCCGGAAGCAGAATCGAAAAGGTTTCCCAATCCGTGCCGACATTCGGCAGTTGCGACATGGACTTCGAGTCGAGCGTGGTCGACTGCTCGCTGGTCTCGGTGTTGAGCAGAGGAACGTCGTTGGTATTTACCACAACCTGCTGCGTTGTTGACCCTACATTGAGCTGTGCATTGACGGTGGTGGTGCCGACCTGCAGAGTTACGGGACCGCGAACTACTTGGCCGAATCCGTCCTTCACGAAGGTGACCTTATAGTTGCCCGTCACGATCGACGATGTATCGAAGAGCCCTTCATTGTCAGTGACGTAGTCTTTCGACACGCCGGTATCGACATTGAGGACCGTGACCTTTACGCCAGGAACCAATGCGCCTGAGGAATCGCTAACCGTACCGCGGATATCGCCGGAGTTTGTGCTCTGAGCGTGGGAGGTTCCGGGAACGTACATCGCTGTACAAAGAAGCGCGCTTGCGCCTACGGCTTTAAGGAAACTCAGCTTGCTCATAAGCATTGACCTCTTGAAACAATCAAACCGTTATGTAGTTTTCCTGTTCGAACAAACCGCAAATTCGAAAGTCGCAAATCCGGACCTGCTGTCGCGCGCTGGAATCTGAACGCGAGCGGCCCGCACCGGGCGATCAAAATTACGTGGGACCATTTAATCGTCTATAAACTTACTTTGTCAACATTAGTAACAAACAGCACATACATGGAGCCGTCGGCCCTTGATGGATCGAAACTCCCGGCCAGGATGGAATGCGCTGCGTTCGGTTCCCCATTAATTACCCAGTCTTGAAAAACTCATCGTGAAGGGAAATTAAGAACTGGTACGATTGCTGCGTGTTTAACTTCGGGAAGCCCAAAACCGCGGGCCAGTGGATTGCCCATGCTGTTCTGGCCCTGGTAGCCCTATTTCTTGTCTGGTGGATGTTGCGGCTGTTCATTCTTTGAGCGACCAGGAACAACATGAAGATGGAGGCCGCTCCAGTCTTAAGCTTTGTCTCGTAGATCGTCTCGTCTCTGGCTTGGCCCGTCGCCCTGGTGTGAAAGCGCTCCGCATGGAATCCTCTCTCACTCCCACGTTCCGCTGACGGGCAATACTACCGACATGCCCCTTGACGCCACCCAGCAGATCAGGGTGTCACTCGGTCCGAAGCCGTGCATACCGAGTTTGCGGCCAATCTTCTCGTTGTCTGCTGCGTCATTTCAATTCGTTGTATTCCATGAGCCCCATCAACGCGCCCCAATGATAAAAGGCATCGCTGTTCTCGACTGTGTCACTGTCGTCCATCGTGGCACTGTAGTTTTCGTGTACGTGGCCCTTAGATTTCCATTCGACAAGAAATAGGTCGAGCGACTTACGTGCCAATTCCTGACGGGCCCGAATCGCGGTGGGGGTCGAGTAGTTCCGGAGGCCCAGGTAGACAAGATAGTTCATTGGACCCCAGATTCGCCCACGCCAATAGTTCTGCTCCTTGAAGGCAGGATCGTTCCGTGCGATCGAAGGAAGCATTCGGTCTCCCCAAAACTCATCTGGATTGAAAAAATGCTTATTCAACATCTCGTCAACCTGGTCAGGCGTTGCAGTCTTGGAAAGCATTGGATAGAAACTTGTCGGAGCAAGGCGCTGATCGAATTTGTCCGCGTGCAGGTCTTTATCTAGAAAAATGCCAATGCTCGGATTCCAGAGCGTTGCGAGCTTTTCGCTGTATTTTTGGGCGCGTTCGCGCAACCACTTTGCATCCTGTATTCGCCCAAGTATGTCAGCCATCTCCGCCAGGGCATTGGCGTCAGCAATATACATACCCATCAGGCCGGTATCTGCGAGCTCCATCTGATGTGTCTGCTCATTGAAGTAAGCATCGTCAAATACTGGACCATTGTCGATGCCGGACTCCCATTTCGCCGCCTGTTTTGTACCACCAAGGGCTTCCGGATTGACGGGCTTATTTTCACCGTCGCTTCCCCATACGAGGTACCCTCGCATGTCGCGGTGTTCGGTCCACCATCGATTCCACCGCAGAAGCCGGTCGAAGGTGTCCTCTAACAGCCAGCGATCATGATACTGACGATACAGTTCCAAGATCGTAATCGCGCCAACTGGAGGCTCGGAACGATCGAAGCTGCGCCAGTTACCGGCGCGTCCGTAATTCGGGACGAATCCGGCAGGTGTCTCTTCGTTGAGGATTTCCAGCACGTTCGCGTAGGCCAGATCTCGGGAGCCGGTTGCGGCGAGCGAGGATGCAAAGAATGTGTCCCAGTCAAATAGGACATATCCGCCAAACGATTCATTCCAACGCCGGCTTACAGGCGAGATAACTCGATCATGACCTGGCTCGTATATTGTGTCCCAGCCGATGGTCGTTTCGATTGCCTCTAAAACAGGATCAATTTCAGGGCTCTTCTGATGTGATTGTTTGAATTGAACAAGCTGCTGATTGAGGGCTTGTTTTATTTCCTCAATACTTCGCGGTTTCCCAGTGCTTATCCCGATCGGTTGATCGAGTGCGGCAGAAAAGTATGGGGTTTTGAGGTCGTTGTATACATCATGAGAGTCTTCGCCGGTCAGATAAATGCTGATCACACGATGGGGCCCGGTCGCAACAATTCGGCTCTGATCGCGTTCGATATGGCCGGGCTTGTTCCACAAGAATCCCACCGCGAACAAGACGGTCATGGGGATGGAGTTCGGTTGAGTGTATTCGACAGGGCTTACCAGCATGACCAGATCATCTCCAGCGTGGGCGGCTTGGATGTTGATGATCACTCCCGACCAGGTGAAATCGAAACTACTGTAGCTGCCATTAAACGAATGCGGACCAGGTTTCACCTGCTCGTCGCCTTTACCTTTGCGTCCAATCAGGATGTTCGGAAGATGGGCATCATCTGCCTGCGTACGATTGTTCTTCAGGCCGATGTTCACCTCTAGCCCCTCAGGGAGAAGGACCTCACCGGCAATCGTAGTAGTGTCCCAGGTGTTCCAGCCGTGTTGTAGGCGCTCTTGAAGTTGAGCGTACTCTGTGGAACGTGGGGCAGGTGGCCCCGCTACCGTATCGGGGAGTACCGGTGGTCTTGGAGCACTAGTTTGTGCGTTCGCTACCGCTAGCGAAAAAATAACGGCGAGAACCTGTGGAAGGCTCTTTAGCATTGATGTTGCACAGCTCATCTTATGAACAAGAATCTCATCATCGTCTGGGCTACTTTCCTACCACAGTCACTACGGATTTCTCCAAGCCACTGCCCAGCGTTCCTTCATGCTTCAGCTGATGTGTCGCGTCATCCCATACCAGCTTGGTGATTGAGCCACTTCCCTTCTCGTAGCGATAGGTTGTTCCATCGTCCTCAAAGAGCGTAAAGCTTCCATCCGCGCCGGGATACACCTTGAGAGACACGACCGTCTGTGGCCGCTGTGCGCTCTCCACCTCCGACCCAAATGGCACAATGCTTCCCGCCCGCACAAACAGCGGCAATGTATCAATTGGAGCATCCACCACAATGGTCTGGCCGCCATGCAGCCTCTCATTGGTCCAGTAGTTGTACCAATCACAGCCCGCCGGCAGGTAAACCGTTCGCTGCGTCGCACCTTGTTCCGTCACCGGAGCGACCAGGAATGCCGGCCCGTACATATACTCGTCTGGAATATCCGCAGTCTTCGGATCTGCGGGGAAATCCATAAAGAGCGCTCTCATATAGGGAGCACCCGTCTGATAGCTGCGATATGCAACCGAGTAGGTATACGGCAGGAGTTGGTAGCGCAGCTTCAGATACTTCGCGAGGATCGGCTCGGCCTGCTTGCCGTACGACCATACCTCGTTGTGATTTCTCTCTCCGTGAGCGCGCATCACCGGCTGAAATGCTCCCCATTCGAACCACCGCACAAACAGCTCGGGATAATCTTCGTAATTCCCTATCGTGCCGCGCACATCCGAGCCATCGATCAAGGGCTTATGGGTTGCGTGATAGTCAGGTGGAAGATACGGCGAGAAGAACCCTGCAATGTCTGTATCCCAATATGGCAGCCCTGAAGCGGTGAAGTTCAGTCCTGCTGGAATCGATCGCTTCAGCATATCCCAGGTCGAAGTAATATCGCTCGACCAGAAGACTGTCCCATTCCGTTGTGCCCCCAGATACGCAGCCCGTGCCAGGATCATCACCCTGCGGCTCTCTCCAAAATCCCGGCGGAAGCCTTCATACACCGAAGCGGTGTGAAACAGCGGATAGATGTTGTAGAACCGCGTGCCTGAACCGACTGAGAAGACATCCTTCGCTGGGTCAATATCGGGTTCCGTCTCGTCCAGCCAGAGATAGTCGAACCCGTAAGGTTTCACGTATCGATCACGAATCTCTTCCCAAAACCACTTCGCCGCCTCCGGATTGGTTGTGTCAATGTTCGGCCCGATGGTGTCCTTGAAGCCTCCCATATCCGGCTTTCCGTCCGGCGTGTGTATAAGCCAGCCTTTGCTCTGCAGCATGTCGTAGAACTGCGTCCCAGGCGAAAAGTGTGGCCACACACTCAAGAGCGTCCCCACACCCATCGCATGCAGTTCACGATTCATTCCCGCCGGATCCGGCCAACGCTTTGGGTCCAGGTCCAACTCGCCCTGCTTCGTCATATTCAGAAAATCCACCACCATCACATCCAGCGGCAGGTTCTTCTGGCGATACTCCTTCGCGACATTTAGAACCTGTTCCTGCGTCGGGTAGATCGCCTTGCTTTGGATGTAACCATAGATTGCCCTTGGCAACATGTGAGTCACACCAGTCAACAGACGATAGCCCTCGTAGATCTCATCACTGGTACCGCCCGCAATCACAAAATAAGAAATACGGTTTCCAACCTCTGACGACCACTCATTTCTTCCATTGAATCCCAGATCTACTGTGGTTTTTGAAGGGTTATCCCACACCAGTCCGTAGCCACGGCTCGAAACCATGAACGGCACACATACGTCCTGGCCACCTATGGCCGAGTAGTCATGCCAGCAGCGAACCTCGTGATCTCGCAGATCCATCCATCCTTTTTGCTGCTGCCCGAGACCGTAGTAATGCTCGTCTGTCGGCGAGTCAAACGTGGAAGTCACCCGGTAGCCGTTCGCGCCGGCATCAGCCTGCGCCACCTCCGGACTCTCCGGCGACATCCTCCACGTGCGCATGTGCAACAGCATCTTGCCTTCCGGCGTTGTCACTGACAGATCATCGTTGTGTGGCCCATTGCTGTTGTCTCCCCCAAAGTAATGCTTACGCAGCTGATGATTCACCTCATCCAACGGCATCCGCTGCGGTAACTTTTCCTTTGGAAGATCCCCTGGCGCCACGCGGACCACCATCCGTGCCGAGCGAAACACGTCGTAGCCTTCCGCATCGCGGTCGTGCGTCCAGCCGTCGGCCGATGGCTTCGCGACAAATCCATAACCTGGAGCGCCCGTTGCTGCGGACCTGTCGGTGCTCATCGTTACTCGTAAGATGTTCGGGGCGTAGGGTTCCAGCGAAATCACGCCCCCGGTCCGTTCCAGCACAGTCGAACCACTCTGGGCCATCGCGACCCCACTCAGCGATAGAGCCAGAAACACTGCCCCAAGCCTGCGGAGCCGTAAACTGTGCACAGAACAACGCGAAGACGTCGGAGCTCCGCCTACACGCCATCGGCGTACCAGCTCTCCGAATCGCACTTGGCGGGATGTTGGTGGCATTTCATGGAGCGTTGAACTATTCATAACTCATCTCCTGTGCTTGCCGGCAGGCTTGCATTCGGCTGCGGAATCTGCAGCCTGTTTCAGATTCAACTTCCCTGGTAGTAAGTTCGGCGATATTCATTTCAGCTTCTGGACTAGCTTGCAGACGTCTATTGCGCTTAGGGAGATTTCTCCTCTACCAACTTGAAGGTCTTCTGCTCGGTTTCAAGTTGACGCGCACTTTGCTTAAGGTCTGAAAGCTGCTTTACCAGAACCGGGATTTCGCGCTGCCCTTCTGGTCCAGAGTGTCGTAGTGCAATGATCAGGTGATACATTGCACCCTGATCGGATGGGGCATACTTCAGCGCAAGCCGGCATTGCTCCATGGCAAGGTCGTACTTTTCAGTTTCTATATATATGCTGGCGAGTAGATCTCTAGCTTCTACCATGTCGGGCTTTAACTTAAGAGCCTGGAGTACTGATGTTATCGCCTCGCCTGTTGCACCGTTTCGGTTCCCAAGGAGTTTCGCCTGCAGATAATGCAGAGAAGGACTGTCAGGGTGCGCTCTCAGTTGCGAACGCACATCCGACAGCGCTTTGTCAGGGTTGTTTCTTGAGATTTCAGCGAGGTCGCTAAAGTACGAACCCAGGCTCTGATCCGAGTCAAGCTGGTCAGCTTTGTTAAAGTCGGCCTCCGCGTTGTCATACTGAGCTAATTGGGCATACAACATCCCACGCGAGATATAGAGCGATGGATCATTCGAGACATGGGTAAGACCAGCATTCAGCATATCGATGCCCACCTGAAAGGAGTCGTGATCGAGGCACAGCCTTGCGAAAGTGACATAGTAGCTCGGCGTCGCGGGACTCAGAACAATCGCCTGGCGTAGAAGGGCGACCGCTTTCGGAGTATTTCCCGTAGATTCGTATGCCTCCGACGCGAGACTCAGAATATCTGGGTCTGACTGATCCGCAGCAAGCAAAGGTTCGAGAACTCTAAGAGCTGCGTCGTTCTGTTTGGCGTCTGCCAACGCAACGGCAAGGTCATATTTTGGATAAGTCTTTTCCGGAAGGAGCGCTGAAAGTTGTTCGAAGACCTGGACAGCCTTCTCAGGCTGCTTCGTCTGCATCAGACAATAACCATAAGCTTCGAGCGATTGAGGATGGGTTTGCGTCATGTTCTCGCTGAGAAGGAAATGCTCATTAGCAGCCTGGCAGTTGCCCTGTTTTTCCTCCAACATGGCGAACATTTCGTGGGCCGTTTCATCCTTCGGATCGGCACTCAATATTGCTTCCAGCGCAGGAATCGCTCGCTTGTCTTGTGCCTCATAAAGAATTTCGACTTTGCCCTTGAGCGCAGGAGAGTATTTCGGAGAAAAACTAAGCGCCTTTTCAAAGGCGGTTAATGCAGATTGCTTGTCTCCTTGAATCGAGAGCACGATCCCTTCCAACGTCCAAAGCCGGAAGTCCCTCGGGCTTTCATGCAGCGCAGATTTGGTGGCATCCAAAGCCTGTCTATACTCATGGGAACGAACCAACGCTTCTATCGAAGCGACGGATGTCTTACTCCCTTGTGCTTGCGCAGCAACGGAGACGCACATACAAAGAAGCACAATGCCTCCGCCCCAAAGCAGAAGAGGAACTTCTCTGAGCAAGCAAACTTTTGAGCAAGCCAAAGATCGGGCCCTTCTTCGATTGTCAGGATGACCGCTGTGGAGCTGTTCGAAATTTACGCCGGCGTCCACAGCGGTGTTACTTTTTCAAAAGCTGGCACGTATATGAATCTGGAGATAACGCGCCGGGAACTGATTGGTCGAGTGAGCAAACAACGTAGGGTTGGATAAATCTGAGTTGATACCCCAGAGATTAGCTCGGTTGAAAAGATTCGTGACCTCCCCTTTGGCCTCGATCTGCATCTTCTCGCCGAAGAACCACGGAGTGTTAAAGAATTTCCCGAAGGTGAAATTGACGTTGTTATACCCGGGTCCGTCGTAAGTATTCCGACCCAGGTTGCCCTCGACTCCCGGCGTTGGTGTCGGAAATGCCGACGCGGGAAAGAGACCGTTCAAGAAAGCCCGTCTGGACTGTCCTCGCAGGTGGTTGCCAAAGGTCGGTTCGTTAGGTACATCGAAGTTGGAGCCGTCGGCGTTATAGTCTCCTCCGGTGTTTCCGACGACATTGCCGGCTGCGTCAAAGACGGGATTGAATGAAGCAGTGGTGTACACCGTAAAGGGCTGTCCCGTTTGCATGAGCCACACGCCGCCAAATTGCCATCCACCGAAAAATGCCCTCTTCCATCTGGCGTCATAGGAGTCCGGCACAGTCCAGGTTCCATCCGCAGAGAACTGCTTACCGATGTCGAAATCCGACCGGCCGCGCTGGGCCGCGTAATCCCCATTGGTAAAGATTGGACCGCTCGACTGATTGCCGTTGGAGTTGGATGTAACTGCTCCGCTATCGAGAGAACCAGCGTTGCTGAGGATATCCAGCGCTTTACCCCAGGTATAAATGCCGCGGAAGGCGACTCCGTGGGTGAACCGCCGCGCCATCATCGCGGAGAAGTAATTACCGATGGAATTCGCATCGGAGGTAGCGTATTGAATCTGGTTGAAGTTCTGGTTGAGACGCGTCAATGTTCCTTTGTTAACCACCAGGTCGCCCGCAAATCTGTTGAGGTCTTGATTGTAGATTGGCAAGTGGTGAGCTGCCGAGCCGGAGTAGTTGAGTTCAAAAACCAGATTGTATGGCAGTTCCTGCTGCACGCTAAGGGTCCAGG
>Ga0207045_1086_pt2 | contig 20063 bp, 14 predicted proteins | sample Alteio_BWMinCont_69_FD_153299 | JGI IMG/M metagenome (GOLD analysis project Ga0207045, IMG submission 153299) | Enriched cells from forest soil in Barre Woods Harvard Forest LTER site, Petersham, Massachusetts, United States -... | ecosystem: Environmental > Terrestrial > Soil > Temperate forest >... | reverse complement strand
CTGCGCTACCCGCGTGGTGGGAATGCCTGTGCCGCCCGTTTCAGCAGATGCCGCAGGCTTGCGAATCGCGGGCGTACTCGTGCCCGTACCATCGACCGAGAGCGCCGGTTTGCGAATCGCAGGCGTAGCCGTACCGGCCGCATCGACGGATGACGCCGGTTTGCGAGTGACAACCGTCGCCGTACCATCGGCGGATACAGCCGGTGTCGGCTGGCGCGTGGCAGCCGTCACCGCACCACTCGCATCGACAGTCGTAGAAGGCTTATGAACAACTGGTGTCGCCGTGCCCGACGTAGAATTACCGCCTGCCGCTGACGCCGTGGCCGTCGTAGAAACAACAGACTTCTTCGCTGCCGTCTCCGTTCCTGCACTGCCATTTCCCTGAGCGCCGTTGCCCTCAGCCGTATCGCTAACCGGCTTGGGCTTTACTGCCGGCCTGGCGGCCATCTCTTCGGTTCCTTCCTTGATTGCCCCCTGGCGCTGTCCCGGAGTCATCTCCGCCGCCGCCGGAGTGGCATTAGGGCTGAACTGGTCGGTATGCAGAGGCTTGGGCGGGCTAAGCGGCCGGATCGCATTCCCCGCGTCATCGACCAGGTTCTGCGGATTCGTATCCGCAGGCGCATTAGGATCGACCTTGGCCGGCAGGCGCTCCGACAAGACGTCTGAAGCCCGTTTCTGAGCCGCCAGTCCTTCCGCCTCGCTCTCGGCCAGATCCCTGATTTCCTGCTTGGGGGTCTCGTCGCCGAGGCTGGTAATTACCAGCACCTCTTCGAGGCGCGATAGATTTGCCGCCGGGCGCACGATCACATCGAGCAGCGGATCCCGGTCGGGATCGGTCTGCACCCGCTCCACGGTCCCCACCGGCAGGCCACGGGGAAAGATCTGATCGCCTCCGCTGGTCAGGACGAGTTCGCCCGGCTTGATACGTTCATCCGGAGAAACATTGATCATCTGCACTTCGCCGACCGAGCTCCCCTTCAGAACTCCCCTGATCCTCGTCGTCTGCAACAGCGCGCCCACACCGCTGGTCGTATCGGAAATTTCCAGTACCTGGCTGATATGCGGAAAGACATCTTTCAGCTTTCCCACGACGCCGTCGGCGGTCACCACCGGCATCTCCGGCTCGAGGCCATCTTTCGAACCCTTGTCGATATACAGAATCCGCGACTGCTCCGTCCCTGCCGTCCCAATCACCTGCGCCGGCAAGGTCTTGTAGATATAGCGCTCTTTAAAGCCCAGCAGCTGCTGCAGGCGTTGTCCCTGCTTGGCATCCTCGGCCACGCTTGCCTGCTCCAGCCGCAGCCGCTCCATCTCGGTCTTAAGATCGGCGTTCTGCTGGCGAACGTGAACCAGGTCCAGGTAGCCGAACCAGATGCCGCGAATTCCCAATCCGATATTGTGCAGCAGCCGCTCCGGAGGCGTGATCACGCTCACCACCAGGTAACGGATGAGGCTTACCTCGCGCGGATCTGAGGCGTCGGCCGCAGGTCGCTTCACCTGCACCGCCAGTGCAAGCAATTGCGCCACCAGCACCACGATCAGCACCAGGGCGTTCTTGTAACGGCTAACGAATGATTCCATGGCCCTGAACAAGCGGCATCTGCCGCGTCACTCCTTGCGCGCCTGCCAAATGGCCACCGTAACGGTTAGGCGGAGGCGCATATTGGGGCCTGTTCCCGGCCCTAATCGATCTTGATCTTACGCAGCAGGCGGAAGTCGCTCAGCATTTTACCCGTACCCAGAACCACGCTGGCCAGTGGATCGTCCGCAATCGATACCGGCAATCCGGTTTCTTCGCGAATCCGCTTGTCCAGGTTCTTGATCAGCGCCCCGCCACCGGTCAGAACAATCCCGCGATCGCTGATGTCCGCGCTCAGCTCCGGAGGTGTCCGCTCGAGCGCAACGCGAATCGCATTCAGAATCGTTGCCACGCTCTCGCCCAGCGCCTCGCGAATCTCGCTGTCTTCGATGGTGATGGTCTTGGGCACGCCCTCAATCAGGTTACGCCCCTTGATCTCCATCGTCAGCGGCTTTTCGAGCGGATACGCCGAGCCAATCTCGATCTTGATCTGCTCTGCGGTGCGCTCGCCGATCAGCAGGTTATATTTCCGCTTCAGATAATTCATGATGGACTCGTCCATCTGGTTACCCGCCATCCGCACCGACCGCGAATAGACGATTCCCGAGAGCGAAATCACGGCAATATCGGTCGTTCCGCCGCCGATATCCACCACCATGTTGCCGCTCGGCTCGGTGATAGGCAAACCCGCGCCAATCGCGGCCACCATAGCCTGTTCCACCAGAAAGACCTCGCTCGCCTTGGCGCGATAGGCCGAGTCCTCGACGGCGCGCTTCTCCACCTGCGTAATCTCGGAAGGCACTCCGATCACAATGCGCGGATGCACCAGCATCTTGCGGTTGTGCGCCTTCTGGATGAAGTAGTTCAACATCTTCTCGGTGACTTTGAAATCGGCGATCACGCCGTCTTTCATTGGCTTGATGGCGACGATATTGCCGGGCGTGCGCCCCAGCATCTCCTTGGCTTCCTTGCCGACCGCCTCTACTTCGCCGGTGTTCTTGTTAATAGCCACAATCGAGGGCTCATTGACCACAATTCCCTTGCCCGCCGCGTAGACGAGAGTGTTGGCCGTGCCCAGATCGATCGCGAGATCGCTCGAAAACAAACTAAACAACGAGCGCACACCGTGTGCCCGCGACGAACGTGACTGAAACCCATTCGATGACATGAAATTAAGAGACTTTTCTTGAGGACTCGTGCTTATTGTAAGGCCTGTGACTAGCGATCAAATAATTAGGAACCTACATTTCCACTCTGGTCTTCCCGAAAAAGTACCTGTTAACTGGCATAGGCTCCATTTTTCCCAAAACAAACCGCGGGAAGAGGTTGGCACCCCTGATCAGGCTGATGGTCTCAGGCGTTCAGGTTCCAAATATCGGTCTGCCACTTCCACGTGCCATCCTCCTGCTTCCAGAGGACGACGTACTTCGCCGAAACCACCTGGCCATCCCCGACGGTCAATTCCGCCTGACCCACCTCAAAGACGTTCTCGCCGGTCACCTGCGCATCAATCGTCGTGAGCTTTACCGCACTCAGCCCCAGCGCGGCAATCGCCTGCTTCCAGAAATCCTTGATCGCATCTCGCCCCTCGATTACTCCCGCACCCGGCGGAAGAATCCGGGCGTCAGCCGTGTACACCTTGTCCAGAGCATCGATCTGCCCCTTCTTGATTACGGCGGAATCGAAGAGCCCGTTGGTTTGCTGCATGCCAGCTCGCACCGAATCCGAAATATTCATAAGTCCCTCCATAGTCTTTAATCCGCCAGACAGTTGCCCGCGAATGAAATATGACAACCTGAAATCCCCTTCACGCAGCCATCGCTTCCAAGCGACAAGCTACCGCTGCTGGCAGCCTTCTTGTCTGTGCGAATTGACACGCAGGCTCCGGCAATATTCCCGAGGCAAAGATAATCTCAAATGGGACCTACGGGTATGCCATGATCCCGTACTAGCGGCTTTTTCGATATCCTGAGATGTTTCGTCTCTTGCTTCGCTCCAAGGAGATCTCCGTGTCAGTCAAGCTCTACAAAAACCTCATCGGCGGCCAATGGGTCGCTGCCCGCACCGGCAAAACCTTCCCCAACGTTAATCCCGCCAACTCCGACGACATCCTCGGCGAATTCCAATCCTCCGGCGCGGATGATGTCTCCGATGCCGTCGCTGCTGCCGCCGAAGCCTGGAAGACCTGGCGTCTTACCCCCGCGCCCAAGCGCGCCGAAATCCTTTTCAGGACCGGCGAAATCCTGACGCAAAGAAAAGAAGAGTACGCCCGCGACATGACCCGTGAAATGGGCAAGGTGCTGAGCGAAACCCGCGGCGACGTACAGGAAGCCATCGATACCGCCTATTACATGGCGGGCGAAGGCCGCCGCCTCTTCGGCCAGACCACCCCCTCGGAGCTGCGCAGCAAGTTCGCCATGTCCATCCGCATGCCGGTCGGCGTCTGCGGCATGATCGCGCCCTGGAACTTCCCCATGGCCATCCCCTCATGGAAGCTCTTTCCCGCACTGGTCTGTGGCAACACCTGCGTCATCAAGCCCGCGGAAGACACTCCGCTGAGTACCTTCAACCTCGTCCAGGCGCTCATCGACGCCGGCCTGCCTCCGGGAGTAGTAAACATCGTCACCGGCTTCGGCCCAGACGCCGGAGCCCCCATCGTCTCGCATCCCGGCGTCCGCGCCGTCTCCTTTACCGGATCGAGCGAGGTCGGCCGCATCGTTGGCCAGACGGCCGCCGCCAACTTCAAGCCCTGCTCACTCGAAATGGGCGGCAAGAACGCCATGATCGTCCTCGACGACGCCAACCTCGATCTCGCTCTCGACGGAGCCCTCTGGGGAGCCTTCGGCACCACCGGCCAGCGCTGCACCGCCACCAGCCGCATCATCCTGCACAGAAAAATCGCCTCTGAATTCACCGAGAAACTCGTCGCCCGCGCCCAGGCCCTCAAGGTGGGAGACGGCCTCGACGAATCCATCCAGATGGGCCCGCAGATCAACGAGCAGCAGATCGACACCTCGACGCGCTACGTAGAGATCGCAAGGAAAGAAGGCGCAAAACTGCTCACCGGCGGCAGCCGCCTCACCGACAACTGCCACACCAAGGGAACATTCTTCGCACCTACCGTCTTCGCCGGCGTCAAGCCTCAAATGCGCATCGCTCTCGAGGAAGTATTTGGGCCGGTCGTCAGCCTGATCGAATGCGAAAACTTTGACGAGGCCATCGAGATCGCCAACGGCATCCAGTACGGCCTCTCGACTGCCCTCTACTCCCGCGATGTCAACAAGGCCTTCGCCGCCATCCGCGATCTCGAAGCCGGAATCACCTACATCAACGCCCCCACTATCGGAGCCGAAGTCCACCTGCCCTTTGGAGGCGTCAAGCAGACCGGCAACGGCCACCGCGAAGGCGGTACAGGCGCTCTTGATTTCTACACCACCTGGAAATCGGCCTACATCGACTACTCCGACAAACTGCAAAGGGCGCAGATCGATACGGGAGAGTAACTTGTAGGCTCACGAGATTAGATATAGATCAGTATATATTTCCATATATTTGATAAGATATAAGTCATGAAGTCCACTCTTCCGGCAAAATCACGTAAGGCGGCCGCAGTTGAGGTTAATGCCCGCACTCGTGTTCGTGCTGAACGAGAGCGCGTTCTGATTGAATTCCCATCCAGCCTGCTCGAGAGAGCAGATCGCGCGGCGGCAGCGCTGGGGAAGAACCGGAGCGAACTCGTTCGCACTGCAGTTGAACAACTGCTCGATGCGATTGAGAGAAGGAAATTCGAGGCGGAACTGGCTGCTGCCTATGCCGCAAATTCGCGGATGAACCTTGATCTCGTGGAAGAATTCGCTCACGTTGACCGCGAGGGCTTTTGAGTGACCGCAAAGCTCTCGCGCGGAATGATCGTCGAAGTGAATCTTGATCCCGTAATCGGCCATGAACAAGGACGATCGCGTCCCTGCGTTGTGGTCCAGAACGATGTCGGAAATCGCTTCTCCTCGACCACAGTCGTGGTGCCTCTGACCGACGCTTCACATATTAAGCAGCCTTCACCCATCTATGTTCGGGTAAAGCAAGGGGAGGGCGGTACGACTAAGGACAGCTACATCCTCTGCGATCAAATTTGTACTGTGGATCAAAGGCGGTTCGGAAAAATCTACGGAGTCCTTACACCTGAGACGATGGAGGCTGTCAACAGAGCGCTCAAAATCAGCCTCGGACTCGACAATCCCTGATCGCCCGTATCCCTACTTACCCTTCAAAAATTCATCCACCGCCTCTGCTATCACATCGAGCTTCGTATCGAGAGCGAAGTGCCTCCATCCAGCACCTCCCACTTCGATGAGCACTTGACCTCATCATCTCCTCCTGCTCCCATCAATCTCGCCCAACGCCGCTCGCAAAAGAGCTGGTAGCGCTCCAATCTTGGATAACACAGCGCTGTGACAGTATCTGGGTCTCCTCACAATGAAAACCGTTCGTTCCATTCCCACTTATCCCAACGTCGAGTATTATTCTGCGCAGGACGCGAAGCTCTAAATCGTTCCGCATCAACGCTGCAGTGGAGATTCGATTGAATATTCTCCTGCTCTCCATGCCCGATTCCTTCGAGCATATGCCCACCGTTGCCATCCGCATGCCCAATGGCGCGCTCACCTCTCTCGCCGGCAATCTGGACGAGCATCACAAGGTTGCCGTCGCTGATCTCATTCTCTGTCAAAAAACGGTGCGTGAGACCGTCACCCGCCTCGTCCGCGAGACCGCGCCCGACATCGTCGGCATGTCGATCATGACCTTCCAGCGCCGCACCGCCGAGCGCCTCATGCACCTGGTTCGCACTCTCAAACCAGATGTAAAAATCGTCGTTGGAGGCTATGATCCCAGCCTCGACACCGACGCCTATCTCTCCATGCCCCTCGACTTCATCGTGCGCGGCGAAGGCGAGGTCACCTTCCGCGAGCTTACCCGTGCCCTCGAAGGCCAGGGCAGCATGCACTTCATCTCCGGGCTCTCGCACCGTAGCGGAGGCAAGTGGGTTCACAATCCGCAACGCGCTCCGCATCGCCTCGAAGACAACGAAATCCGCCTGCCCAAACGCAGCGCGCGCGCGTTGAAGGGCTACACCCTCCTGGGCCGCCAGGTCGACGTCATTGAAACCTCGCGCGGCTGCACCTTTGACTGCAGCTTCTGCTCCATCATCGAAATGCGCGGTCGCAATTTCTTCGCCTACTCCTTTGATCGCGTCATCGACGACATCCGCGACGCGCAGAAGCACGGTGCCGAGACCATCTTTCTCGTCGACGACAACATCACGCTCAACGTCCACCGCTTTGAAGCCCTCTGCCAGGCCATCATCGACGCCGGCCTCAACAAGATCGACTATTTCGTTCAGGGCATGACGTCGGCCATCGCCAATCACGGTGAAACGCTCGCTCCTCTCATGAAACGCGCCGGCTTTCGCTATGTCTTTCTCGGTATCGAGAACATCCTCGAGAGCGATCTCCAGTTCCTGCAGGCCTCGGCCAAGAACACCGCGCGCACCAATGGAAAGAAGATCGGCAACGCCACGCTGCAGGCCATCGACTATCTCCATCGCAACGACATGTTCGTCATAGGAGGGCTGATCATTGGCAGCCCCGGCGACACCGCTGAATCCATCGAGGCCAACCTCGAGTTCGCCCGCAAATACGTGGATTGGCCCTATATCCAGCACCCTACGCCCTACCCCCGGACCCCCATGACCGCCGATTTTCGCCGTCAGGGCCTGATCGAAAACATGCGCCTCGAAGAGTACGACGGCACCACCCCCGTCGTCCGCAATGAAAATCTGTCCGCAGAAGAGATCGAATACCTTCGCTGGAAGGCCGAGCGTGGCATGAAGATCCGTCACATGCCCGTTGTCTTTCGCCACGACCCTTGGTTCGTGTTGCGCAACGCCCCTAAGATGGCCGCTCACACCTACCGCGGCTCAACCCTGCGCACCGCACTCGGACTCGAAGACGACCGGCAGGCCTTCATACGCTACAAAGAGATCCGCCGTCGCGAGCGTGAATACCTCTGAATCCGATTAGCAATTTTTCGCGACCTCGGGCCTTCCCTCGCCTCTAATTACGAGGATCAGACGCTATGGGAAAACTCGATGGAAAAACCGCCGTCATCACCGCCGCCACCTCCGGAATGGCGCTCGCTACCGCGAAGCTCTTTGTTGAAGAGGGCGCTTATGTCTTCATCACCGGCCGCCGCCAGCAGCAGCTTGACGACGCCGTCCGCTCCATCGGCAGGAATGTCACCGCCGTCCAGGGCGACGCCGGCAATCTCTCCGACCTCGACCGCCTCTACCAAACCGTAAAGTCCGAAAAAGGCCACATCGACGTCCTCTTCGCCAGCGCCGGTCATGGCGACTTCAATGTCCCTCTCGAGGCCGTCACCGAGGAGATCTTCGACAACACCTTTGACCTCAACGCGAGGGGCACGCTTTTCGCTGTGCAAAAGGCTCTGCCGCTGCTGCGCGACGGCGCGTCGATCATCCTCAACGGCTCCATCGCCAGCTCGAAAGGCTTCCCCGGTTTCAGCGTCTACAACGCCAGTAAAGCCGCCGTCCGCTCCTTCGCCCGCTCGTGGACCTCCGATCTCCGGACGCGCGGCATTCGCGTCAACGTGCTCAGCCCCGGCCCAATTGACACTGCCGCCTTTGACAAAGCCGCCCCGGAAGTCAAGGAAGGATTCGCCTCAATCGTTCCCATGGGCCGCATGGGCCGGCCGGAAGAGATCGCCACCGCGGCGCTTTTCCTGGCCTCCAGCGATTCGAGTTTTGTCACCGGCATTGAGCTTTTCGTCGACGGCGGCACAATCCAGGTCTGACGTCTTTCAAGATCTGCGGTGCATCCGCCCCACTCCACAACCATCTACTCAGCAAGGAGACAGCATTTTTATGGCACAGGACAAAAAGGTCGCTCTCATCACTGGAGCAAATCGCGGAATCGGCCTTGAAACCGCAAAGCAGCTCGGCGAAAAAGGCGTTACCGTTGTTCTTGGCGCGCGCAAGCTCAGCGATGCCGAGGCGGCAGCAGCTAAACTGACCGCGCAGGGTGTCGATGCCTACGCCATCCAGCTCGACGTGACCAAACCCGCCGACCGCGCCGCAGCCGCCAAGTTCATTCAGGACAAATTCGGCAAGCTAGACATCCTCATCAACAACGCCGGAATCGCTGGCGGCGACTTCTTCACCAACACCACCTCGAAAACAACCGAGGAGGAGCTGAAGAGCGTCTACGAGACCAACTTCTTTTCCGTCGTTGCCCTTACGCAGCAGTTACTTCCTCTCATCAAAAAGAGCGATGCGGGCCGCATCGTCAATCTCTCCAGCATTCTCGGTTCGCTGGCGTTGCATGCTGATCCGAAGAGCCCCATCGCAGGCTCGAAGCTCTTCTCCTACAATTCGTCAAAGGCGGCGCTCAACGCCTTCACCATTCACCTCGCCGACGAGCTCCGCGGTACTCCGATCAAGGTGAACTCCATCCATCCCGGCTGGGTCAAAACCGAGATGGGCACCGACGCTGCGCCCATGGAAATCCCCGATGGCGCAAAGACCAGCGTCGAAGCCGCCCTGTTTGGTCCCGACGGTCCCAGCGGACGCTTCATCCATCTCGGCGAGGAACTTCCCTGGTAATTCGCGCTGAGCGCAAAACATAAGGCCGGTCCAGCACCGGCCTTTCTTTTGGCGTTGAATGGCTCGCTCGGCATTCCGCTTCACTGCCGGAAGCGGCCTCCAAAAAAGATCCCTCTAAACACCCGGAGGCCTCATCACCCTCCAGTATCTTCCCAACGCGCCTCGCAGCTGCTACAAAGCCAGGTCTTGCGACCCGAAGGAACCGGCAGGGACAGGGCGTACAGCGAGGTCAGTGCAGCTCCGCGAGATGATCCTTCGAAGGTGATGTCCAAAGAACCACAACGGGGACAACGAGGCTGAGCGAATTCAGCCTGATCGCCGAAAGGAATCGAATCGGGGATTGGTTGGGCCAGGAATTCGGCCGCAGCCTGCGCATCGGCCGCTTCAACCTGAAGCCTGATGCCTCCGACGGCATTCGATATCTGCCAATCAAGCCGAACCAGGTTCTCCTCGCGGAGATATGCTGCAATGCCTGCGGATTCGAGAAGAGAGCGGGCGACGATTGCCTCGGAGAGATCGCGATAGCGACGAAGGGTAACAAGTTCGCGGATGGTTGCCGCCGGACCATCTACCACTTCGATCCAGGGCGGCTCCAGATTGCGGCGTGCGAACTCTTTCCGAAGAAGCGCCTGAGCAAGGTCGGTCAATAAATCGTATGACTCGGCAAGCTCCAGTAATTCGACCTCACCCATCTTTGCATAGCGATCAACGAGGTCTTCAGCTTTGATCTCCATTGCACGAGATAGTAACAGGATCAAACTTCGCTACTGCTTGTACACCCGCGCTTCCCAGCCCTTCAGCTTCAGCACTGAAGCATTCTCTTCCGCCTTACCCAGATTGGAGATCACAAGATGCCCCGCCTTCAACCCTGCGGGCAGCGAGTAGGCCATGTCGTCTCGCGAAAAGTTCAGAACCACCAGATACTTCTCCGGCCCCAGCGTTCGCGTGTAGACAAAAATCTTCGCGTTCCCCGGATCAAGATCCGAATAATCCCCATAGACCAGCGCCGGCGTATTCTTGCGCACATCAATCATTTTCCGAAAGTAGTTATAGATCGAGTCGGGATCGGCTAACTCCTGCTTGGCATTGATCTCCTTGTAGTTCGGATTCACCGCCAACCACGCCTTCTCTGCGGTCGTGAAGCCTCCATTCGCCGCCCCATCCCACTGCATCGGAGTCCTCGCATTATCCCGGCTCGTCCTGCGCAGATTCGCGATGTATTCCTCCGCGCTCTCCTTGCCGGTCGCAACCTCGGCCTTCCAACCATTACGCGCCTCAATATCGTTGAAGTCATCGATGCTCTTGAAGGGATAGTTCGTCATCCCCAGCTCATCGCCCTGATAGATGAAAGGAGTTCCCTTCAGCGTCAGCAGCATCGTCGCCAGCACCTTGGCCGACGCCACCCGATACGCCGACGAGTCATCACCAAAGCTCGAAACCGCGCGCGGATTATCGTGATTCGAAATGAAGACGGTGTTCCAGCAATGCGCATCCAGCCCCTGGTCCTGGCGCGTATACGTCGCCTTCAGCTCGGGCAGCGTCCAGTTCCTCCAGTTGCGGCCATCGCGATCAATCCTCACCACGTCGAAATTGAAAATCATGTTCAGCTCATGCCTTCGCTCATCGACCAGCGAAGGAGTCTGCGCCTGCGTCACACCGAAGGCCTCGCCCACTGTCATCACGTCATACTTCGACAGCACTTCGCGATTCATCTCCTGCAAATACTCATGCAGATGCGGCCCCATGGCATACGCAAACTCTGGATGCTCGAGCTGCGCCGCCGTCAAATCCGGAAAGGCCTGATTCTTCGAAATAAACGGAATCACGTCCATGCGAAAGCCATCGACACCTTTGTCGAGCCAGAACTTCATTACGTCGTAGACCTCGGCGCGTACCTTGGAGTTATCCCAGTTGAGATCAGGCTGCTTCTCCGCGAAGTAATGCAGGTAGTATTCGTTGGTTGCCGGATCCAGCTTCCATGCCGAACCGGAGAAGAACGAAGTGTAGTTATTCGGCGGACCGCCATTCTTACCCGAGCGCCAGATGTAATATTCGAGGTAAGGATTGTCTTTCGACTTGCGGCTCTCCACGAACCACTGGTGCTCATCGCTGGTGTGATTCACGACGAGATCGATAATCATCTTCATATGCCGCTGCTTCACGCCGCGCAGCAGTTCGTCGAAGTCCGCCATGGTGCCGAACTCGGTCATCACCTTGCGGTAGTCGCGAATGTCGTAGCCGTTGTCCGCGTTGGGTGAATCGTAGTGCGGGCTCAGCCAGATCACATTCACGCCCAGCCCTGCGAGGTAATCAAGCTCGGACGTGACGCCTTTCAAATCGCCGATGCCGTCGCCGTTCGAATCCTTGAACGATCGCGGATACACCTGGTACACGACCGCTTCCTTCCACCACATCGGCTGGTAGCCGTTTAGAGTCGTTGCAGTTGTCATCTTTGTTTGAAAGCTCTCCGCAGCCTTATCCGCGGCCGCCGCGAGATAAGTAGATTGACAAGAGCTCATAAGCGCGACGGCGGCAATGCCGGCGAGAGAAAATCGGAATCGACTCATGTCCTCTGGGTCTCCGCGTGGTTCCCGCCTGCACATGCGTGAGAACCATCCGCTTCATCATCCCCGCAATTCTATTCCGCTCACATTTTTCACGGGAGCGCGGAGAGCCCGGTCGGAAATCTTCCGCGCCTCAACAGTTTCGCTTCAAAGGGAAAGGTCAGAGAACCTTGCTGTGCGAAGCCTACTCCTCGCGCAGCAGGATCAACGGGTCGGCCTTCAGGGCGCGGCTCGCCGGAATCCATGCCGCCAGCAGCCCCAGCAGCAGCATGGTCATCACAACGCCGGCCAGCACCAGTGGATCGCGGGGAGTCGCCTGAGCCACAATTGAAGACAGCACTTTGGTCGCCGCAAGTCCCAGAAGCAGCCCTGCTGTTGAGCCGAAAGCCAGCAACCGCAAAGCGCTTCCCAGTGCCGCGCGCAATACTTCCTGGCGCTGCGCACCCAGGGCAATGCGAATTCCCAGCTCCCTCAAGCGTTTGCTCACCGAGTACGACGCCATGCCGAAGATCCCCGTCACCGCCAGCATCGCACCCAGGCCGCCCAACACTCCCAGCGACATCGTCGCTGCACGCGAGGCAAACAGAGCGCTATCCAGCTGACTCTTCCAAGCCTTCACAGTAAAGGGCAGCCCGGCATCCAGGTTCCGCAATGTGTTCTGCATGGAGGCCGCCACTTGCTGCGGATCGCGATTCGAGCGCACCACCAGCCACGTCGAGCTCGATGGCGCCTGCAGGATAGGCCTGAAAACAGCCGGTTCCGGATCTTCCGTAAGCGTCTTGTATTTTCCATCCTCCACCAGGCCCACCACCTGAATGCGCTTGTTATCTGTCTTGAAATATCCGCCCATAGCCGCTGCTTCTGAGCCGAAGACCTGGCGCGCAAATTCCCGGTTCACGACCGCCACATTGGGCGCATTTTTATCGTCGTGCCAGGTGAGATCTCTTCCTGCCAACAGGGTCGTGCCTGCCGCATGGAAATAGCCGGGAGTTATGCTTTGCAGCATCGCCTCCGCGGCGGCATTCGAGATCTTCAGATCGGTTGTGCTGTCTTTAAAAACAACTGACTCATTCCACTCCAGGCCCAGCGGCAGCCGGTCGACCAATCCCACGGCCGTCGTCCCGGGAATTGTCTCCAAGGCATCGACCATGCGCCTCTGCATCTCGGGCACTCGATCGCCACTGTATCCCGCCATATCCAGATCGGTGCTCGCGAGCATCGCGTTTTGCGGCTGGAAACCGAAATCGCTATGGAGGGAACGCGCCAGTCCCCGGACTGCCACCAGCGACGCCGTGACCAGCACCGCGCAGACCGCGATCTGCACCACCAACAACACGTCGCGAACTGTCACGCGCCGTCCGAACGAGCCGGTCGCGCCGCCTTTTACGACCTGATAAGGATTCGCCCGCAGCACCTGCCGCACCGGGACCACGCCGAAGAGCAGTCCGCTCACCACTGCCAGCAACAAAGCAACTCCATAAACCTTCGCGTCCGGATTCACCTGCACATTGATGGGGAGCGTAGGTATCGGTTGCCAGACGCTCAGCCAGCGCAACAACGCGACACTGCCCATCAGCCCCACGGCACCTCCCATCAGCGAAACCAGCACCGCCTCGGTCAGCAATTGCCGCAGAATACGTTTGCGGCTTGATCCGAGCGCGAGGCGCAGAGCAATTTCCTTCGAACGGTCAGCGGCGCGAGCGGCAAACAGGCTTCCGAGATTGGCGCAGGCAGCCAGAAGAATCAGCCCCGCCAGTAACATGAGTGCCGTGACAAATGCGCGTACCGGGCGCCCAAGCATATCGCCGATCAGACCGGGATGCGCCAGTGAAAAGCTCATCTTGTCGTCTTCCTTCGGATAGCTCTTCGCCAGATAGGCGGCGACGGATTTCAAATCGGCCACAGCCTGCGCGGGAGTCACTCCCGCCTTCAGATGTCCCACCAGCCAGGTCCCGCGGGCATCGCGATGGTTCAGATCGCTTGCACCCTCCACCTGCTCCTGGTTGACCATCGGTACCCAGAAGTCAGGGGCATAGAACAGTTCGGTACCGCGGAAGGCCGGCGGCGCCACGCCCAGAATCGTATAGGGAAACTTGTTCAGCTGAACCGTGCGTCCCACCGCGCCCGCATCGCCCTCAAAATGAGTCCGCCAGTAGGCATAACTCAGAACAATGTAGGGAGCGCTGTTCGGGCCGTGCTCATCGGAGGCGTGGAAGAAGCGGCCAAGATAAGGTTGAATGCCCAGTCCGTCGAAGTAGTTTCCGCTCGCCACATAGAGATATGCCGAAGAGGGATTGCCTCCCGTGTTCAGCCCCGCCTCGTCGATGCTGTAGGCCACGATGCTGTCGAAGCTCTTGTTCCGGTCGCGCAAATCGAGATAATCCGGATACGACTGCATCGGAGAATCATCTTTGCCCTCCTCGATCATATAGAGACTTTGCGCCTGCGGCAGTTTGAGGGGCCGTATGATAAGCGAATTCAGCAGGCTGAACACCACCGCATTCGCCCCGATGGCCATCGCCAGCGTCAGAACAGCAACCGCCGTGAACCCCGGAGATTTGCGCAGCACGCGCAGGCCGAAGCGCACATCCTGCCAGAATGTTTCGATGAAATGGCCGCTCAACTCTTCGTTGCATTCCTCCCTGAAGCGCTCATAGCCTCCGAACTCGATACGCGCGCGCCGTTCGGCTTCCGCACGGGGAAGACCCGCACGCTCGAGATCATCGGCGCGATGCCCGATGTGCGAGCGAAGCTCTTCCTCCATCTCTCCGTTAATTTCGGAACGATGAACGAAAGTAGACACGAAGGATTGCAGGGAGGCCGGGAATCTCATATTTCCTCCGGTTGCACCGCGAGCGCAGAGGCAATCGCTGCCGCGAGACGATTCCAGTCTTCCGTTTCCTCGCGTAAACGCTTGCGGCCCGCGGTGGTGAGTTCGTAATACTTGGCGCGGCGATTGTTTTCCGACGTTCCCCAGTTCGTCTTCAGCAGTCCCTGGCGAGCCAGCCGGAACAAGCCGGGATAAAGCGCTCCCTGTTCGATGAGCAGCGCGTTGCCGGAAATCTGCCCGATGCGCAGCAGAATGCCGTACCCATGCAGCGGGCCGAGAGAGACAGCCCGCAGAATAAGCAGATCGAGAGTGCCGGGAAGAAGCTGGGCCTGGGCGGTCATGCGCCTCCTAAGATGATTAGGAAGCTAGCGCATCTCCTCCTAAGCTGTCAAGGAGAGTCTGAGATTGAACTCAGTGGGCGAACAGCGACAGGGGAACCGCCTCACCCATGGCGTGATAGCCCGCAGGCGAGGGATGAAGATGGTCGCCGCTGTCATAGACCGGCAGCATGCGGTCCGGCTGATGCGGATCACGGATCGCGCTGTCGAAATCGATGACTGCGTCGAAATGTCCGGGAGTGCGAATCCACTGGTTGATCGCCTGTCGATCGGCTTCGTTTGCCGGGCCGGGGTGGTAGAAATCGGAGCCCGTATACGGCGTAATCGTTCCCCCGATCACCTCGATACCGTGCGTATGCGCTCGCATGATGATTTGCTGATACGCCGACAGGAGGCGATCCACAAATTTCGTGTGCTCCGCCGGCGGCACCTCGCCGGTGCGCGTCAGTCCGCCCAGGTCGTTCACTCCTTCGAGCACAATCAGGTATCGAACACCGGCCTGCGCCAGCACATCGCGGTCGAAACGGGCGAGGGCATTCGGACCCAGGCCATCGATCAAAAGATGGTTGCCGCCGATACCGTGATTCAGAACACCGATAGCCCGCGTCCCCGGAGATGCCTGCAGGTGCTGTGCCAGCACGTCCGGCCAGCGGTCATTCCCGTTCGTAGTGGCGGCGTGACCGTCGGTAATCGAGTCTCCCAGCACCACGACAGCCGCCGCATTCGGCGGCGCGGCAACATCGATTCCCGAAAGCTGATACCAGTGTTCCACTTTCTTTGCATCAGGCAGATCAGCCGCCGAGACCAGATCGCCGTGCACGTAGTACGTCGTAGAGCGGGAGCCGGGATGGCTCGTTTCTCCCTCCGGCGGAGTCTCAAGATGGAAGGTGACCGCCAGGTTCGAGAGCGGGGCGACGGAATAGTCGATGGGGTCGGAGATAAACTCGGCGCCTGCCGGAACAATCACGTCGCCGTGGCCGGCGAAGGTCAGCGCCTTGTCCGAAGCGGGATCGATCGCCGCCGCAGCCGCTGACAGCGGCCGCGCAATGTGCACGGAGGTGAAGCGCAACGGCTCCGTTCCAAAGGCATTGGAAAGATGGACGCGCAGCGTCGTTCCTCCCACCGACACGTGCACGATCTGCCGTACGGTCGCATCGCGCAGATCATCCGGGGGCAGCGCGTTCCGCGGCTCGGGAATTTGCTGCGAGGCCGCCCACGTGCCCACCCATGGCATCGGATGAACGGTCGACTGTCCGCCAGCGCGTTCCCGGCAAGCAAGAACCATCAGAATAACCGCGAGGATCGGTAAGCTTTTTCGTCCCATTCTCATGTCCGGCTTCACTTTAGTGCTTAAGTAAATCGATTATTTACGAGCGCCGCAAGAATAACAGATAGGCCCGTCGCCGATCGAACGGCATTCTGGGCGGGTGAAAATATAGGCGCGATTCAATCTCCGCAAACTCGCACCGTGCGCCTTCACCACGCCCTGACGCTCCTGAGGTACGATGAAAAGTTCGCTTAAGGGAGCCGGAATGATCGTCGGAGTACCAAAGGAAGTCAAAGACCTGGAAACTCGCGTAGGCATCACGCCCGCCGGAGTCAAAGCGCTCACCGAAGCCGGTCACACGGTCCTGGTTGAAACCCGAGCCGGCGATCTTTCCGCCTTTCCCGACGACGAGTACCAGTCGGCCGGTGCCGAGATCGTCGGCGCTGCCCACAACGTCTGGGGATTGGCCGACATGGTCGTCAAGGTCAAGGAACCGGTCGAGCAGGAATACAAATATTTCCACGAAGGCCTGGTTCTCTTCACCTACCTCCATCTCGCCCCGCTGCCCGTCCTCACGGAAAAGCTGCTCAGCGAGAAAGTCATCGGCATCGCATACGAAACCATTCGCGACCGCGCCGGAACCCTTCCCTTGCTCACCCCCATGTCCGAGGTCGCCGGACGCATGTCCGTCCAGGTCGGAGCCGCTTATCTCGAAAAAGAAAAAGGTGGACGTGGCCTGCTCCTTGGTGGAGTCCCCGGCGTCCCTCCGGCCAATGTGTGCGTCATCGGAGGCGGTATCGTCGGCACCAATGCCGCAAAAATCGCCGTGGGCATGGGCGCGAAGGTCACCATCGTCGACCTCAATCTCAACCGCCTGCGCGAGCTTGACGACATCTTCAACGGCCGGCTCTTCACCATCGCGTCAAACTCCTACAACGTCGCGCGTGTCACACGGGAGGCCGACCTGGTCATTGGCGGCGTTCTCATTCCCGGGGCGGCCGCACCGAAAATCGTCACCAAAGAGATGGTCGCGAAGATGAAAAAGGGCGCGGTCATCGTCGATGTCGCCATCGATCAGGGTGGATGTGTCGAAACCGCGCGTCCCACCACGCACAGTCATCCCTCCTATGAGGTTGACGGCGTTGTCCACTACTGCGTCACCAACATGCCGGCTGCCGTTCCCAACACCTCTACGCTCGCCCTCACCAACGCCACCTTCGCCTACGTCCTAAAACTTGCGCAGCTCGGCGCGAAAGCGGCAATTCTCAGCGATGACGGCATCCGCGACGGCGTAAACACCTACGAAGGCACACTGACCTGCGAACCCGTTGCCGTCTCTCAGCAGAAGTCCTGGGAGCCGGTCCGGGAGCTTCTGGCGTAATCTCCGCTAAAAACAAAACAGGCGTGACCTGAGCCACGCCTGTCAGCTAAAGACAATCTTAGTTACTGGAAGGCGGCGGAAGAGTCACTCGCAGCGATTGCTCCAGCCGGAAGGTGAGAGTCGTCTCCGCCGGGATGACGATATCCTTCTTGCCGGTGAAGGCCGCCCCGGCAGTACCCGCGCCAGCGCCGATAAGGCCACCGATCAACGCGCCTTTACCGCCGCCGGCCAGTCCGCCGATCAACGCACCGCCGCCGGCGCCTCCTCCAATAAAGCCCGCAGTCCGTTTGCCCTTACCCGACTCCGCTCTCTCAACAGTGCTTGAGGCAACCTGGTAGGTCTGGCCCGACGCCCTCACCGTGTCGAGACGAATCGACAAAGAGGCGCCTCCTTTGAAACGGCCCAGAGCCTTCGCATCCGTCACCGTACCGCTCGCCGACGCGCCGGCACGAATCACGGTCCTGCCGCCCGCCGAAACGGGCGAGGCCACGGTTGCTGTAAAGGTCTCGCCGGGCTGGCTGATCTTCGAGCCCAGTGCCTGCTGGATCGTCACCGCGATATGCGTTCCCGCCGGAACCACCACCACCACAGGCTGTGGGGGAGGAGGCGGAGGAGGAGGCGCAGCCGCGGTCATCGCTGGACCCGTTGCTGGCGCAGGCGCTGGTGCCGCTGCAGCTGGTGCCGTTCCCGGAGCCGCAGCCGGTGCGGTCGACGATGCCGGCGGTGCACTCGATGGCGCAGCTGCCGGTGCCGGGGCCGTGCCCTGATCGGCCGGCGCCGCCGCAGGTGCGGGCTGCGGAGTCTCGCTGGTTGCCTGCGGGTTCTGTTTCTTGCAACCCCCGGCAAGCAGGAGACCCGCCAGGGCGAATGGAAGGATAGATGCGTGGATTCGGGTGGGTTTCATAGCGGAAACCATGATGCCACATTCCGGCCCCCAATCCCAAACTGCCGGGAACCTCCGGCGCGACCGGCCTATAATCTTCCCGCAGGAGCACTTTTTGGCCAATTTGAAACACAGGCGCGCAACCGTCGCGACGCTGGCTGCCGCCACCCTTTTTCTGGTGCTGCTTCTGGGTGCGCTCAACGCCTTCCGGCTGGATTTTCTGCATCCCCGCTCGACTGGGCAGATCCTGGTCTTCAGCGCCCTTTCCGTCCTTGTATTCCTGCTCTTTGTTACCCTCCTCGTCCTGCTCATCCGTAACATCCTGAAAATGCTTGCCGATGAGCGCAGCCGCGTGCTGGGTTCCCGGCTTCGCTCCCGCATGCTCATCGGAGCGCTGCTGCTCTCCTTCGCTCCAGCGCTGTTCATGTTCCTCTTCTGCTTCGGGTTGCTGAACCGCTCCATCGATCGCTGGTTTTCCCAGCCCGTCGCCGAATTGCGCGAGAACTCCACCCGCATCGCCCTGGATATGGCGCACTATGTCAGCCTGAACGCGCGTTCCGAGGCCGAATCGCTCGCCAGCTCCGATACCTTTGCACAGAACTACCGCGAAGGAGAGGTCGCAGCCCTCCTCGACGAAATAAGGACCCACCGCATTACCCTGCAGGGCGGCTTCGCTGTGGCGTATCGTGACGGTGCTTCGGTGGCCGAATACCAGGTACCGCAAGACAAAGGGCCGGCCATTGTTCACTCCTGGCTCAACGATGCGGATGCGAGCGAGGCCGAGTCCTCGGGACCGGTCCCCATCACCGCGCTCAAAGCGGCGCAGCGCACCGATGAGCCCATCCTGACCGTCGGGGACACGCAATACGCCGTCGGCGCTGCCACTATCGGCGGCGGAGGCATCGTTGTCGTTGGCCTGCCCATGCCTGCCGGGCTCAACTCCACCATCGAACAGCTTCGCAAGGGAGCAGACCAGTACTGGGCCATCTACCGTGAACGCCGCAGCATCCGCACCACCTATCTACTTCTGTTGTTGCTGCTCACCGCTCTCATCTTCTTTGCCAGCAGCTGGCTGGCGCTCTATCTGTCGAAGCAGATCACCCGCCCCGTCGAGGCCCTGGCCGACGCCATGGACGAGATCGCCGAAGGTCAGTACGACCAGCGTGTCACCGTTGCCGCCACCGAGGAGTTGGGAGAGCTGGTCCGCTCCTTCAACCACATGGCCGCCGATCTGGAGCAGAGCCGCGCCCTCGCCGACACCGCCGCAGGCAAGCTTTCCGCCGCAAATCTATCGCTCCAGGCACGCAGCAAGGAACTCGAAACCATCCTTGAGACCATCCCCAGCTGCGTCGTCACTCTCGACGCCGACCGCTCCATCCTGCAGGCCAATCGCGCCTTTCTCGACCTGATCACGCCTCACCAGCAGCGCGACCTCGCCGGCGTCTCCCTCGTCTCCGTCCTGCCCGCCGAGATCGCAACCGAGATCGCCTCGCTCGAACGCCGCGCGCAACGCATGGGCATCGCCGCGACCGAATTTGAAATGCGC
>Ga0207045_1087_pt1 | contig 20104 bp, 17 predicted proteins | sample Alteio_BWMinCont_69_FD_153299 | JGI IMG/M metagenome (GOLD analysis project Ga0207045, IMG submission 153299) | Enriched cells from forest soil in Barre Woods Harvard Forest LTER site, Petersham, Massachusetts, United States -... | ecosystem: Environmental > Terrestrial > Soil > Temperate forest >... | reverse complement strand
CATCCTGCGCCGACGTTGCCACCGAGATAGCAACCGCTCCAGCTTGGCGCCGACGGGTAGACCGGGGGCGCTTTGGTATAGGGCGGCAAGTCTGCCGCCGGGGCAGAGCCCGTCCCGAATATCGCGCCGATGGCAACAGCTACGGAGACAAGAACGGTTGACCTGATCATAAGCGACCCACCGTGATTTCAAAAGGCAACCCGGGCGCAGCAAGCGGGCTTGCAGCGCCTTAGGATCGTGGCCATCGAGATACAGCGTTTATGATTAATATTCCGCTAAGCGAAAAATGCGCTACGCACGATGCTGTGGCTAGATTTGTCGATGCCAACTAAAAATTTATAACGTCATCAAAAAGTCCGAAAAAACGCCCGCCTCGGTACCAAATCCCACCGGTTGTTAATTCTCAACACGGCATCGTGTCCTATCGGCAAAATAAGAATCTAATTGGCCGAACGGGGATGACGATGAACGGCGATACTTATGCGCAAGTGCCTTCTGCTGCCCTGACGGGAAGCATGCGCGATTTTCGCGTGCCGGGCGGCGCCGACCTGTTGGGCCGAACCGAAGGATTCTACCGGTGGCAGGACCTGCGCCGGCAAAACGGCCTTTGGCCATTTTCGCGCGCGACTGAAGATGGGCCGAAAACAATCTGCGCTGCGCAAGACGACAGCGGCAACAAGATGCAAGGCGTCAACTTTGCATCGCAGGATTATTTGAGTCTGTCGTCACATCCCGAGATCAAGGCTACGGCGATCGAGACCATCGAACGCTGCGGCGTCCACAGCGCGGGCTCGCCTGCTCTCGTCGGCAATACCTCATATTCAGTCGCGCTTGAGCGCAAGATCGCCGAATTTCTCAATATGGATCACATCGTTCTGTATCCGACGGGATGGGGCGCCGGGTTCGGCGTGGTGAAGGGGCTCGTGCGGTCCGCCGATCACGTGGTCATGGACATGCTGTCGCATTCCTGCCTTCAGGAAGGCGCGAACGCCGCTACCAACAACATCCATCTGTTCCGGCATCTCGACAACGGCTACTGCCGCGACATCCTCGCCAAGATCCGCGCCAAGGACAACGACAACGGCATTCTGCTGATCACCGAGGGCCTGTTCTCGATGGACTCCGATACACCCAAGCTTCTCGAGCTTCAGACGCTCTGTCACGAATACAAGGCGACGCTCGTCGTCGACGTCGCGCATGATCTTGGTTGCCTCGGCAAGGACGGCCGCGGTCATATTGGCCTGCAGGACATGCTGGGCAAGATCGATGTGGTGATGGGCAGCTTCTCGAAGACATTCGCCTCAAATGGCGGATTTGTCGCAAGCAACAGCCGCGCCGTGAAGGAATATCTTCGTTTTTACAGCGCGCCGGCTACGTTCTCCAACGCGCTGTCGCCCGCACAGGCGGCAACCATCCTGAAGGCATTCGATATCGTCGATTCGCTCGAAGGGCGGGTGCTGCGACTTGAGCTGCTCGCCAACGTCATGACGCTCCGCCGCGAGCTGACCGAGGCTGGCCTCGAATATTACGGCGACCCGTCCGCGATCGTTTGCGTCAAGATGGGATCAGAAGGGCTTGCCCGCCTGGTGTCTCGCCGCCTGCCCGATCTCGGCCTGGTTGCCAACCTCGTCGAATTTCCAGCGGTCCCGAAGGGCGCGGCACGCATTCGAATGCAGGTGATGGCTAACCACACCGAGGACAATATCAGCGATGCGGTCCGGATCCTGAAGACGGCCAGGGCGCTCGCCGAGCAGGAGTTGGAGGGCGTCGACGCGAACAACGAGCCTACTAAACGAGCGGCTGCGTAAGGCCTTTCGCCAGCTGACGAGCGTCAGCTTAGTAGCCTTCCTGGTATTCGCAGTTCTTTCTCATCACAAACTAATTTATTATCAGCTAGTTATGACACTTCTTGGATGCCGGCCAAGTTCGTTCGCAGGACCTTCAAGACAGGCCCGCCGCAAGTACAAATTCAGGAGGCGGATGATTTGATCTCAATGGCATCGGTCGAAGAGCAAGGAGTTGGATCCCCTGGCAAAACCGTCCTCCGAACCCACAACCAAAACCCACGAGTTGCGCGATGACTAGGGGTAACATCGCGGAATTAGCCGCAACATCCTTGGTCGCGCTACTCGTTGTTTTACCTGCGAACAGTCGGATACAAAGGAGAACAGTATAGTGGCGGAGGGAGAGAACTGGAATCGAATCTTCTCCACGTAGCCCGGAGTGGTGGATGGTGTCCGGACGAACCCTGGGGGTCAAAAAGGTGCCGTCGGCGTTTCCGGAGTATCCCGCTCCTGCCGCCCTCGAATCGAACAACAGACGGCTCGCCGACATTAAACCTAATCAGCAAGCCTTCCGGCGCACCATTGCTGCGATATCGTCGTCTCACTGATCACTAATTATTGGAGGTGATCTATGAGACGCTGTTCGGGCAGGTCAGTCGGTGGGTTCAAAGAGAATAACGACGCCCGTCGGTTCGGGTTCGTGAGGTCTCGGGCTGGTAAGGGTACCATCGCTCCGGCTCGCAAGGCTCACAACTTCGCCGGCTGGAATTTCCCGTTCCGGCGTTTCGGCGGGCTCCAGTACGTTGAGACCGCTGTCATCAAGAAAGAACGCATGATCCCCAAATATGGTGTGCACTTGGGGAACCGCCGGATGGTTGTCGGGCAAAACCTCAGCCTCGAATTGGTTCAAGGTCTGTTTAACCTGTGTCGAATTCAGCTTCATAGCCTTACTCCTGTCTTGCCTTCTGCCGCAGACGGTGCGCTCCAGATGCAGATGTGGAATATTATTTCTGTGCTTCGCTTCGCCACCCCTAGTCCGCGAACCCCTTGCCACATTTGACGGCGAGCGTTGCACCGCTTTAACGGACGACACGCTCACGACCTTGGCGAGTTCCCCTTCCCAAGACACTCCTTGCATCGCTCCGGACAGTTTCTAACGCCGGGACGCCTCGGCGAGGCCCCACGTTCCGCTGGGGTCGTAATGGGAATCCGGCCATCGCCTTGGCCAAAGGGAATTGCCCGCTCGCCGGTCAACGTTTCGCGCTGCTGGACCGACCGCCACAGATGCGTGTGCTCTCATCGACCCGTCTCCATGTTACGCCCTTGGGGTCACCATCGAACTGAATTGTCGCACCGCAATCCGCCGTGTTCGCTGCCGTAAATGTCCATCCACCGGTTGTAGCAAATGAAATAGTTCCGGTGCCTGAAGTGACGAGGATGCCTGTTGTCGAAACGCCCTGAGCATTGGTGAAGCGCCACCTTTTGTAGCCGGTGGCATATTCAGGCAAATTGCAAACCGACGCCGTATAGTTGCAGGATCCCTCGCATTTATAGGTTCCCTGCAGCTTGGCCCACGGATCAGGGCAGGTATTTTCTCCAGATGCCGGCCCCCATTGAGCAAGTATCAAAATTACCGTTCCAGGGATAACCGCGAAGATAGCTTTCATCTCAGGTTTTCCTCTCTCATCAATAGTTTGCGTCATCTCGGCGCTGGAAACATCAACGGCCCTACTCATGTCTTCCCGACGGAGACCGTCGTCATTATTGAATGCCATAACTGGCGAACTCGTCAGCGATGGTTGATCTGATTGCTTTCGCGGCAGCGATGTCTGATTTGGCTCCCGTGGCATTACCGCTTCGCCTCTTGGCGATCCCGCGGCCGTAGAGTGCCGTTGCCCGTTTGGCGCCGCGAAATTGCGACAGTGCGGCAGAATAATCGGCGATCGCTTTCTGATAAAAGCCAAGCTTCAAATTGACAAAGCCGCGGCTGTCCAGAGCATCAGCAAAATTCGGCGCAGCTTGCAGAGCCGCATCGCAGTCCTTAAGCGCGGTCTGGACCTCGTCCAGCATAGCCAGAACCCAGCAACGATCATCAAGCGCCCCTGCATGTCTGGCGTCCCGCCGGATAACCTCGTCGAAATCCCGTCGAGCGAGTTCAAAATTGCCATGAACAGCTCGATCATGGCCACGGCGAAGAAAGCCTTCAAGATCAGTCGGCTCTCCGGCGCTGGAATCTGCCGAAGGTTTCACCGTCGAAGACTCAGGCGTGACAATAGCTAGTTTGTCAGGAACGGCGGTCTGCGTTGACTCCTCTGGAACATCCCGCGTGCCATTGTCAGCTGAAGGTGACGTCGGTTTCACGGTTGAGACCTCCGTGGCACGGTCAGGGACGACAGGTTTCGTTTGGCGTGACCTCTCGTTCATTGAGTCGCGTGGGCCGCCAACAACCGGCTGGCTGGATGCCAATGGATCGGGAACGACAGGAACTGACTCGGCAGGCAGGGCAATCGCGTAGCCGCGTCGCGCTTCCGCATCTGATGATGGTGTCGTGGACTGTTTTGTGTGCATCGGCTTGTCAAAGACATCCTGAAGCGTCGGCGACTTAGCGCTGACGTCGAGGACATGATAGCCGTGACAGAGCGTACAGTTCTCCCATGCGGTCTGTTGGCTATGGCATGCCGCGCAAACCGCCTTATCCAACGGCTTGAAGTTAGGCGTATAGTTGACCGAATCGCCGCCTTCGTAAGTTTTCAGAAAGGTTACGGACTGCTGTAATTCGTGGCAATTCACACAGGTCTTAGTGCCACTCAGTTCAATATGCGGCTTGTGAGCATAGTTGGTGAAGCGATTTTTGATCGCGTTCGGATCGAAAGGCAGCCAATTGACCAACTTGGCGCCGGCTTCGTCGTCAATGCTGTGACATTTGGTGCAGCGGCCGACTGCATCTTTCGAGGACAACATATTGAAGACCGGCGCCAGTCGATCGTGCTGATTGGTACCGTAGGCCCGGCCTGCAAAATCAAGCCAAGCCTGTAAAAACTGATCGGCATGACCGACCGGACGATAACGGATCGTGAAATCCTCTCGATACCAGCCGCCGCTTTGCGCCCAGACCTCTGGGTTGAACGGTGTGGGCGCCGTGTCAGCCGACTTCTTCACGGGACCTTTATTTGCATCACTTTTGCCGAGGTCCGCGCTGCTATCGCCGGCGCCCGACAAGATATCGTTGCCAGCAGGTTTGTCCCCCGAACCAAGGATGTCATCCTTATCCTTCTTGTCCTGAGAAAGAATGTCGTCCTTCTTCGGGTTGCCCGGAGATAGACTGTCACCCTTGTTGTCCGGGCTGAGGATGTCATCTTTCTTGCTGTCGGCGCTTCCTCCAGGAACAAGGATGTCGGCGCGCGGCGTTGCCGCATCTCCGGTCGAAGGTGATGTTGTCTTTGCAATTGCCCGCTTCACAGCCGGCTTGAAATCGCGTGTCGGCTCACCTCGATCATGCCGCCGCAGATCATCCTGCAGGTCGGGGAACCATTCCCGATTGCCTGCCATAATGACGTCATGAGACATGCCGCCGGTCATGGCGGCCATTTGAAGCTGGTCGACCCGTTTCCCGACGGTATCGCCTGCAAGAAGCCTTGCGTTCGATAGATTAGTTGTTTCAAGTCGATTGAAAAGTTGCTTGACGGCCCAGGCCAATGTCGCAACCCGCGCCAAGTCCTGATCGCTCGCCTTCCTCAGATCGAGCAGATCAAGCCCCGCCACACCGGATACGGTACCATTGCCGTCGACTTCCAGGAGCAGCCTCATGAACGGGGTCAAAGCTGCTTCCGACTCCTTCGGCCAGGTGCCAACGTCGATGCCACGTTCGTTCAGCGTTGCCACATCAAGCCCCGGCACAGTCAGGACATCGATGCCTTTAGGGCCGCTGACCTGCGTCGTTCCCGTAATGTCACCGTTGTGACACCCGGCGCACATCGTCGCGAACGACTTGACCTCCATGTATTTCTGCCTGACGCCAACGTGGTGGCAGTCAGCGCAGTTGTCGGGAGCGGCCTGTCCCGGAATCGCTGCCTTCTCGGCTTCGGGAAAATATTTGGTCATGTGCGATTGATGATCGAAAGCGATGCGCGGACGTCTCTGATACGGAAATTTGACGAACTGCGGATGCGAGTCAGCAAGTGCGCCAAATCTCGACACGTGGCAGGTCTGGCAGCGCTGATTTGAGACAGCCTTCAAGTTCGCAAACACGCCCTGATGTTCTTTGTGACAGGTTGCGCACTGGATCTCCGCGTCGGCTCCCCGCGATTTTACGGTGGCGGGAAAGGCGATGCGCTGCATCAGGCTCTCTGGCTGCCAATTCTTCGAGGCAAGGCGGAGTCTTTCAGTCCGGCGCTGCAAATCTTCGACCGAATGGGTGTGCGGCGAAAAGGGCTCGGCTCCCATGACGTGGCACGTCAGGCACAAGTTGGAATTTTGCCGCGGTTCAACCGCAGTCATCAACCGATGCAACAAGTCGACCTTTCCCTGTTGGGCGCCCGAATGACACGTCGAGCAGTCGGTCAGACCGGCATGATGTGACGAGAGTTTCCCCGGCATCATGAAATGCCGCCCTCCTTCGCCGCCCAGAAAGACTGCCAGAATTCCAACTACAAGCGCCACCGCCGCCATCGCGCCGCGCTTGCGCTTTGAACGCAGGCTCCGGCGAGGTACGCAAGGCTCCAAGGACACCCCGCACTGCCCGTCCGGCCGCGGTCCTGCTTCGCAAGTACCGCCCATGCTTGCGGGCCGCCGGCATAGCCACCGATCTTTCTCCAGTCGTGGCTGGCAACCGGTGTCGGCGCAGCACTGCCCATCCAGGCTCGGACCCCGCGCACACGGATTTCCATCCGCCAGACGCCCACAAATCCACTCATCCTGTGGTCGCTCGTACCTGCTCTCCTTGAAGCCAAATTTTTGCAGGATGATCATACGATCGTCCCTGCAGCGAAGGCATACGCCAACACCACATGAACGACGATGGCCACCAGAAGGGCGTAAGTCGCGGGGACATGCACGAACAGCCAGAGCCGCAACAGTCCACCATTGGTGTAGTGAAAATCGAGGTTGCTCTTGGCCTCCACCAGATCGCGCATCTTCTGCAAGCGATCTTTGCCGGCGTCGTCAAGATAGCGTTCAATGGCGGAAAGTTGGCCGAGAAGGCGCGACTGCGGTACCTTTGATGCTGCGAGGTGCGCGACAATATTGCGCGGCCCGGCGAAGAAATCACTCAAGGTGTCCATATAGAGCCTAGCAATGCTTCGGGTATTGCCATCCTGGACAGATTCCCTGGCGATGGCCTCAGCCTGTGCAGCTAATTGCGCCCTGAATAGCGGAATGCGATCAAACAGGATTCGCTCGCTCTGCGCTTCAAGCCGCGGAGGTAATATTTTGCTTATTGCCGCGCCCAAAAGCCCGCTTACGCTAACGAGTACAAAAAGGCTCCAGAGTAGCCAGTTCAGCAGTGAGCCGGGAAACTCATATTTGGTATGAACAATAAACACCGCGACAGTCAGGAAGCCGACGTAATAGTGCACGAGTAACCAGAACCTGACGCGACCGAGCGGAAGAATGACAACCTTCTTGCGCCACGTCAAAAGCATCATCACCACGATGCAGGTAACCAGTGTCCATCCATTGAAGAATTGGAAATCGTGCAACCCGATATCGCGTCGCCAATTTTCGAGAACGAAAAGCGCGAACGCGGCGCTCACGAGCGCAAGATTGACCGCGGCGCCCCGACTGAACATTGAGCTTAACCGAGCCACGACAACAACTTCCTCGAATCGCGAATATCGATACGGATCAAGGCATCGTGCGGACACGCCTGTGCACAGGCCGGCCCCGTTAGTTGATCAACGCAAAGGTCGCACTTAGTTGCGCGGCTGATTGTCTGGCCATCGCTATCGAGCAGGAAGGCGCCTGTTTTGTCACGGATGTCGACCATCTTGATATTGTCGTATGGACAGGAATTGGCGCAGGTCGCACAGCCGATGCAGGTACCGTCGTTGATGAGGACAGTCCCGGAATTCTCGTCACGATGGATGGCGCCAGTCGGACAACCGATCAGGCAAACTGGGTCTGTGCAGTGCATACAAGCATTGACGACCATCGCGTTCTGATGTGAGAAGCCGTGCCGCCTGAACCGTGGATTGTTGTCGTGCGCAGTGGCGCACGCCTTCACGCAATCGTCGCAACCGACGCAGCGATCGAGATTAATTACCATCGCTTGCTCACCGTTGATGAAGCGATGATCGACAAGAAAGTCCATCATATCCTGCTGCATCTTTAGGGCCGCAGGCTCGCTACTCGCCAAAACTCGTCGGTCATTGCGAAGATGGGCAGACAAGGCGGGAAGAACATATTTGCAGGCGAGTTTGGTCGGAATGCGAATAATATCAACGTAACCGATTGCACGCAGGCTCGCTTTCAACGCCACGCCGGCCTCTCCGGCCGCGATGGCGTTGATCTCATCCAGACCGAAGACGTCGTTCACGGACAGATGATCTATCGCTTGTTCACCGTAGTCGACGCGTTCGGTTACTCTTGCAAAGCCGCGATTGATCAGGAGCAGCCCATCAACGTGGTCGCCCTGCTCGCAAATCACGGTCTCCTGTTCAATTACGCGGCTGGCGTCGGCCTGCAGTTCTCTTTTGAAACGATGCATCCAGTCGGCATTGCCGTAAGTTTCGAATAGCGATTCTGTTGCAATTTCGTCCAGAGCCTGTTCGTCCAAATGATGAAGAAGAGGGCATTCCCGCAATCGGCCGACCAAACCGCGTTCGCGGTAGAGTTGGTCGATATGTTGACGGAAGCGCGTCGAACAGGTCCGGATGTCCCGTACGCCTTGCCAGCGCAACTCGAAGAGAAGAGTGTCTTGTTGGGTGGCGATGACCGTGGCTATACGCTGCCTTCCGGTCAACGCGGCCAGTTCGCCAAAAACGTCTGGCGGTTGAAGAGTGATTGTCTGATGCCGCTTCTTCACATCATCTATGTCGATCTTTCCCAACCCGCTCGGCGCTGGTGAAGGAGAGACCGGTGCGGCACGTCCGCGCCAGCGCCGCCGTGTCGACCGATATTCCGGAGGCTTGGCGCTCGCAAACAGTTGTGCGATCGACCGACGCCAACTCACTCCGCGCTTCGGCGCTTGCCCTTGCCCGTCGGTCTCGATCTTGTCCGGCACCGTGAGGACTCCGCCCTCCAGGATAACAAACAACGAACTGCCGTAGTCTCCCTTGCGAAGGATTACCTCGCCGGGCTGATATCGTCGCAATCTCCCGTCATTGGCGATAATCTGATCGAGCGGCAGCCACGCCTGGAATTCAGCCGGATCGACATTCACAAAGGCCGGCAACGAGAGAATGTAGGCAACGGTTGCCGCGTCGAGCGGTTCGTCGCCAAACGGCTCATCCCATCGGCGGTTGCGCTCTTCGAGAAGCTCCGATTCCGGGACCGACATGTCAGTTTGAAACCTCACCTTTGTACTTGTCGGGGCCGGGGATGTACTGGTCGACCGCCGCGAAAGCGGACCCGTCGTAACTCTTCGAGAATTTCTGGCCCAATTCGGAAACCTTGCCGGCGGCTGCAACCAGTTCGGCCTCATTGTTCAGCTTCAATCCGGCGCCTTGGCCTATGTCGGCAATGGCCTTGAGCTCTGGCACATTGGGCAGGAGGTTGGCCAAGGCGGCAACGGCTTTGCGCGCGGCGTCGGCACGCGTCGCCATCTTCAATGCATAGTTATCCTTGGTCGTGGCCTTGCTGGTTCCAATGAGTGACGCCTCTAGTTCGACGATGCGCCCCACCACGAACAACATGCGCTTCGCAGCTTGCGGCGCTTCGGGATTGGAAGCACCCTTGTTGTACCAGACGTTGTGGCGAACCTCGCCCTGGCTCCAGCTCGTGAGTTCGAAGCTGCTGCCAGCCGCGTGGCCACCAACATTAACTAGCTGTTCGTTCGGCACGACGTGGCAGGTAAGGCAATTCTTGGCGAGCGCGTAGTAATTGTTCGGCCGGATCATGCCTGCGGCCTCCGATTTCTCCCACCTCGCGGCGATCTCTGCCTTCGTCTCTTGGCCCTCTTTCTTCCCACTAAATTCGGAGTGATTGCCGGCGGAATGACAAGATTCGCACGAGATGCCGGCAATCACCTTGTCGGGCGCCTGCAACGTAAAGTGGCAGTTCAGGCACAGGCTCTCCGACTTTAATCGTTTGACACCCATCTTCTGAGCGATGGCGTCTGCGTCCTTGTTATTGGGGAGGTCCCGGAAGGTCGTGAAGTGATGGGCCTTCTGCCAGATTGCACCTTCCTTCTTGTGGCATTCGGTGCATGCATTCGGTCCTACTATTAAATCAGGATTGGCTGCGCGCACGGCAGATAAGCCTATCCCCGTGAGAAGCATTATCGTCGCGATCCGCCCCATCCACAGTGGCGCCCCTTGATTTTTCGGCGCAGCTTTCATTTCCATCTCCTATTCCTCATGCGGGCGCCAATCGTCTGCCCGCGGTGACCGATCCGCACGAACTACGCATCAAGCACGATGTCTCCGGCTGGATGTGCGATGCAAAGTAACGCCGAACCCGGCGCCGGTACACTTGCCGGTTTGACGAGATAATTCACGCCACCCTGTTTGACGGCCGTAACACAGGTTCCGCAGTTGCCCGCCCGGCATCCCGAGTTGATCCTGACGCCGTTTGCCTCTGCCAGCTCCAGCAAGGTTCCCGCCTCTTTCGTCCAAGCCAAGGATTTTCCCGACCGCGCAAGTTGAACCTTGAAGCCGGCGCTGACGGCCTCCCCAAGTTCTGCCTTCTGGACCTTTTTGACCGATCCGGGCCCGAACGCTTCGAAGTGGATATCGGCCTCGGGCGCCCCCCAATCGGATAGGGCCTTCACCATGGCTTCCATCATCGGCGGCGGGCCACAAATGTAGAACTCATAGTTTGACGTCCCCAAATAGCGTTTGAGCACGTCGACATTGAGAAATCCCCTGCAGTCGAAATCTTTGCCTTCGACGCACTGTACCGTCGGGTCGGAATACAGTGTGATGGCACGGAACTGCTGTCTATTCTTGCTCGCGACCTCATTTATTTCGTCGCGTAACGCAACGTCGTTGCCGTTTCTAACCGCAAGGAAAAACCAGGCCGTCCGCCTGCTGCCGGTCTCGGCCAGCCATTTGAACATGGATAAGACCGGCGTCAGTCCTATTCCACCCGCAATAAAAACAGCGGGTCGCTCCGACGCGGTGTCGAGATAGAATCCGCCAGCTGGCGCCTTTACGTCGACGATATCGCCTTCCTTCAGGCTGTCGTGAAAATAGCTCGAAGAGAGGCCAGGTGGGACGTCGGCGCCGGCCTTTGGTGGAGGTCCCATTCGCCTGATGCTGACACGATACCGGTGCCGCACCAACGGGCTGTCCGACAGGGAATAACAGCGAACCACCGGGACAGGATGGTCAGGTATATTGAGTTCGAAAGTCAGAAACTGCCCGGGCAGAAACGGTGGCAACGCGCCGCCATCATGGGGCTCCAGGTAGAAGGAGCAAATATCCTTCGTCCGATTTTCGACCCTGCGCTTCACGACGCGAAACTTCCGCTTTCCGGACCAGGTCAGTGCGGCATGGGCGCGGGAAGTCTCGGCACGCCGGATTAGTATATCCGTTTGCGACTTGAAGATCTCAAGCCTTCGACGGTCGAGCCGGCGCTTGCGCGTGGCATGGTCAACTTCTGACAACAAGGCAATACTGGCCTGCAGCAACACGGCCCCAACAATCAATATGCCACAGAGTTGCAGCACCAGAACCACTACAAGCTGCCTTTCGTCATCGGTTGCGCTAAACGAGAAGTCACCATCGCGTCGTCGTTCCGACGGCGGCTCCATATCCGAAGTTTCCGTTGAATTGATCGAGCACGAAAGCGTTCAGTTGAATACTGGTCCGACTTGTAACGGCGAAAACATATTGACCGCCGAAGGCAACCACGCTCTCGTTGACTAGGCTGCCAGGCTCCCTGACAACGAGGTTCTGAAGGCCGATGGGAAGGGGCACGCTCGGATCGAAAAGCGCTACCATCGGGCTCTGGTTTAGAAATTCCTTGCTAACCTTGCCCGCGAGTTCGAGCGTCAACTGGTTCCTGATACCGAAGAACATCTGATAACCAAGGGCGCCGCCGAAGGCGTGGTTTGCATCGCCTGGAATCGGAGAGCCGGCCAAACTCGCGGCCAGTGGGGCGAACAGAATGCCGACCCTTTCCAGCGGGCCACCGACTTGGGCGCTGCGGGCGGCGGAAGTATAGTCACCCGCGGTCGCAAAGAAATTTGCATAGATCAGGTTCGTTGAACCCGGCATGGTCCGTGAAAATTCGGCCAAGAACAAGGCGCCGTTGTCAACCGCGGTACCGGTGCCGTCGAGCGCCGTCGAGGTATTGATCCGGAACGTAGTGTTGAGCGCTCCGAATCGTTGTGTCGCCGAGGTACCGAAAAACACACCTGACCCGCCCCGTTGCACGCCAAACGGATCTTTCGGGTTGTTGCTTCCGACATAGGAAAAATCGATATCGACGGTGGATTTGCGGAAGTCGGTCTCAGTGAATATGCCGAGCAGATATGCTGACGCATCTGGGAAGGTATCGTTACGCCTGATGTCGGCCCACCCAAACAAGCCGGTGATGCGCATGTCCTGGGTGGCAATGCCAGGTATCTGAATCGTGTCTTTGGTTATTCCGAGCGCCTGGATGTTGTCATTGATCATGACACCATCCTGGAATGAGATCCACTGCTTGCCGATGGCAAAACCGAAATCGAGGCCATTTCTATCGTTGGAGTCGATCCCGGGAAACAGCTGACGCGTATCGCCTTCGAAAAACAAAGTCTGGATGTTGGGGTTCAGCGCGTTGACGAAATTGGTTCCTTGCCCGTCGACGTGCAACAGGCCAGTACCCAGATTGCCCCCTTGCGATAGAGGGGTAAATCCAATGACGATCCGTTCCGTAGGTGTGAGTTGGAGATTTCCGGTTATATCCGCGCGAACGGACGCATATTCGCGAGTCGGATTAATACCATCATTGATGACACCGGCACTGCTCTGAAAGGAACCAAACACCCAGAAGGCCGGTTGCCAGACCGCCCCCGTTGGGCTCTTGAATCCGGATATGATGTTACCGGGGCCGAGGAACGGCAGGTTCCATTCGTAGATCGGCGGATTTCGCTCCGGTAATTGCGTGTGTTCCTTGAGCAGCGGTTTGGGCTTTTCGCTCAACCTGCTTTTACTTTGGCTCTCCTCGTTGCGGACCCCCTGCTTAGGCTTTGGCGGCGGCTTTGGATTTTCGCTGAGCTTCTTTCCGTCCTCCTTGCCGGTTGCCGGCGCGGCGGCGACCGTGACGCCCGCGGGCTGCGGATCAGCGAGGCCGGCCACGGCAACCTGCGCGCCAAGGCCCCCGACCTGAGCCAATGCAACCCCACCAAAAAGCAACCAACTCGTTCGCATACCGCCCAATGCCCCCTTGACACGTCTACGGCAATGTCACCTCAGCGCTTCGTGTCCACAGAGCTGCGCTGCCGTCTACGATTCGACGTGCGATCTCGGCGGGGCTCATGCCGTAATCGAATCCCGCATCTTGAATTGCATCGACCAAGTTGACAGGGACCATCTGGACGATGAAACGGACCGTGATCGTGTAGTGCTCGCCGCTCCTGAGCTTGTTGGCCGGCACCGTATAGGTCGCCGTCCGGCGCCCTAATGGCTCAATCGTCTGCTTGTGTTTGCGCGCGCCAGCCGGATGCCCCACGAGGGTCGTCGCTCGCATTTCCGGCCGCACGAATGGCAGCACATCAGCCGAAAGGTTGGTCGGTAGTATCTGTTCTCGTTCGCCGCCACGAATCGTGCGCACCACGAAGATCGACTGCAGACTGAAAAGATCACGGTCCTCTTCGAGTTCGCCGTTATGTACATAGACTGAGTGCGTATCCCGCACGTCGCCGTTGGGGTCGCGATCGCCAGAGACGTAGACCTTGTTGCCGTGGCTGTCTTTGACCGTAACCTCAAGAAAGTACAACCGCTCGGCGTCGAATCCGGTAGGCACGCCGTGGCCCAGCGTTGCATTGATCACGTCGACCGAGAATTGCAGGCCGCTTGGATCGCTCTTGGTAATGTTGATCTTCTCACTGAGATGGATGCCATTGCGCAAGACCTGTAAACGCAGCTGGCGCACTTTTGCCAGGCGTTCGAACTGAACCTTGAGTATGGCCTGAGCATCGTAGCGTTCATCTCGCGACTGCCAGGTCGCCGGGAATTTATAATCCTTAGAAATCGAATTTTCGAACTTGTCGGTGCCCCATCCTGCTTTGTAATCGAACTGGAGCCATTCCGCAGGCGTTTTGAATTTCTGTGCCTCAGCATTTTGCGGGAAAAGTCCAGGGTGGATAACGGAATAGTCGGGGCCGGCGAAAGTATGATTGGTGAGCTTGCGGTCTCTCGACGGCACGCCGCCGACGATCGCGGCCGGGCCAAAATCATAGCCCGACGGTATGCCCTGCACCCGACCCATATGGCAGTCCTGGCAAGTCGTGCCATTCTGCCTGATCGCCGGCGATGCCTTGAACTCGGTGAAGGCCTCCTCGAGTTTAAATCCGTTGAGCAGCGTGACGTCGTGACAGCTTCCACAGAATTGCGGCTTCGTGAGAAAGAACGCTTGCTTGACCTCACGGTGGATTTGACGCCCAGGCTGGTCCTTCGACGTCGTAACGCGGTACTGCTCAGGTTTACTCAACACGCGCTTCAGTTCGGCTCCGCCCTTGGGTCCGTAGACCGGAGAATAGATGTCGCCTTCAACGGTTGCCATTCGCGCGCTGATCTTGCCATAAGCCTGATTGACCCGATGACAAGCGACGCAAGTTAGACCTTCGCGCGACGCTGGCGTGCGGTTGAGGTTTGAGCCGTAGACGGATTCGTTGAGGTTCATTCCCAGAGGGGTGTGGCAACGGATGCAAAAATCACCATTGGTGCCGCCGGTATTGATATTAATTTTGGTCTGCATCGCGTTGAAGACCACGCTCAACTGAGCGTAGGCGTGTTGCGATACTGACCACTCCTCAAACTGTTTTACATGGCAGGTCGCACAGGTAACCGCAGACGGATACTTGGTTTCAAGGAACAGCTTTTCGTGTTCTGCGTCCGCGGCCTTCCGCCTCGCCTCGTCCTCTGCCTGCTTCTTTTTTGCTTCTTCGTCGGATTGCTTGGCAGCGCCAGGGGCGACTTTCAAGGCGTCTTCAGGACTTTTGTTTCCCGGAGTCAGTAGATCATTGCCGCCTGGTGCCGGCGTCAGGAGGTCGTCGCCGGAGGGCTTGCCTGACCCTGACGAAGCAGGCGCGGGGGCGCTCGGCGTCAAGAGATCATCCTTGCCGCCCTGAGCGACGATAATATTCGACTGTCGCTTGCTGCCCTTGACGGATAGCAGATAATTTCGAAGCCGAGCTATCTCTTCAACGCCATCATCGCGACGCGCGACAGAGGAGGTTTTGCCGTTGATTTCGGCCAAGTAATCCTTGAGCCCTGAAACGTCTGCGTCTGGCGCTAATTGAGCCGGTTCTGAAGTTGGATCGACTTCCGCCTTGAGCGACGAGGCAACCAGCAAAAACGCGCTAGCCGCTACGGCAATCAAAGCCGCATTAAAAAATACTCGCCGTCCCAATACGCGAGTCATAATCAACACTACCAATTTCAATTGTCGAAATTATTGATCGTGAAATCGAGCTTCACCTAACAAGCAACGCCAACAAAATTTGGTGAAGCAGGCAACAAATCGAAACATAATCTTTGAAAATGACGGCCTGCAAACGAAACGATGCTCAGAGGCCCGCAGCATGTTGGATTTCTGGCTAGCTGTGCTTATTGAGCAACGAGAGTCGAAACGATGCGCTTGAATTGCCGAAGAAGCAGCCACTTCTTGGTACGCTATCGTACACTGTGTAAGGCATCCTCTCGTGACGACGACTCATGAGAAGCCCTCCAAACTCTCACCACGTTGCGACTCTTGAGCTAAATCACCTTTAAGACGTCCGGACCGTGTGAGTAACGCGCGGCGTCTTGCGGATCACCGCTGATCGCGCGCGCTATTGAGCGACGCTTGGTCAATCATTAGGCCGGGTTTGTACGCTATCGTACAATTCGGGCCTGATCGAAATCTTAGACAGGAGTATCGATTTTATTCTGCGTCTCATTGAGTGAGGCAAGTTGCTGCTCATACTCTCGGTCAATCATGCGGAAGCAATCACAGCAGATTTCGCGGAGACCGCTGGAGTTGCAAATCACGATCTTCCCACGCTTGGTGTTGATCAAGCCCTGGCTCTCAAAGTGGTCCAGACATTCTGTAACGCTCGCCCGGCGGACGCCGAGCAATTGCGCGAGGACGCCGTGGGTCAACGGGATATCGTCCGCATTCAGTCCGGACCGCGCGACAAGAAGCCATCGCGCCATCCGATGTTTCACACTATGCGTCGAGTTGCATGCGCCTGATTGAGAGGTCTGCGATAGAACGACGTTCAGAAAGGCATGAAGAGCCTTGCGAAAGGCTGGAAGGCTTTCCAACGCCTGGCGAAAGTCGCGCGTCCCGATCCGCAACGCTTGGCCGCCAACTTGAACCGTCCTGCGGTGTAGCGGCTCGGCACCAGCTCCCAATACGACCGGCACACCTACCATACCCTGCGAGCCAGTCAGCCAGACTTCGACAAATTTGTCCCGGCCGACCTTTGCACCGACCGATACCAGTCCGCTTTCAACAAAATAAACATGGTCCATCGGCACCATGTACTCGTGCAGTATCTGATGCGGCGTCAGTTGCACCCTCTCGGAAATGGAAAGAACCCACGAGAGTTCGTCGGCAGGGATTGCGAGCAATAACCTGTTTCGTGTGTCGCTGGGACTTGAAGTACCCACTGGCGTGGCCATTCGACAACATCACTTGAAAATAACTCAGGTCAATAAAGGCTATTTCGGCTTGAATATCGTACGTGGAGATTTTCCAGCGCACAAGAAAATCAACGACAATTCCAGGTTGCGGCGTGCTGGAATCGGTGCCAGGCGATCCGGTTAGCCAGAGTGCCTACAGCCGGCCCTGCAAACTGCGGGGAACCACCGACGTCTGGACGGATCTGGTCGCCCATGGCCGACGTCGACGTATTCGATAAACCGAGCAAAAAGAATTCGCTTTCCTCTGGCCACGCAAAGACTAATGCTCGTACCCAAACTGGAGCGCCCGCTTGCGGCGCTGGAAAAAGTCGCTTAATCCAAATCGCTCCGACGTGCCGAAACGTCGGAAAGGGTGTGGCAAAACATTCGAAAATTAATTTGATCAGAAATCAGCTGGTTGGATTGAAAGAAACCTATGGCACTCTGGCTTGTTCTGGCGTTGATGACGGCGGCCGCTCTCGCCGCTATTGCCTTACCATTTGTGCGTCGTGACGAAATCGTTCCGAGCGGCAGCGACGTGGCGGTGTATAAAGATCAGCTTGCCGAAATCGATCGCGATCGAGAGGCCGGCTTGATCGGAAACACAGACGCCGAGGCAGCCCGCGTAGAGGTTTCGCGGCGACTCCTTCAGGCGGCCGAGGTTTCCGATACCGACCATCCCTTTCCTCTCTCCGACACGAAAATGAGAATGCGCAGGCGTGCCACGTTCGTTGTTAGCTTGGTCTTTTTGCCAATACTCGCTGCCGGCGTATATCTTCGCCTCGGATCACCTACCGCAGCTTTAGCCGAGAGCACTGCCGACGAAGCAGCGCTATCTTCCGACGAAGCTGTAGTTGACGCTATGGTGACCCAGGTCGAGGGCTACCTGAAGGATACACCGAACGATGGCCGCGGCTGGGAAGCCCTTGCACCGGTCTATATGCGCCTCGGCAGGTATGATGACGCAGTTCGTGCCTGGCAGAACACCATAGCCAATCTTGGTGACAACGCTGATCGTGAGGAAAATCTCGGCGAGTCTCTTGTTGCTGCCGCCGATGGCGTTGTGACGAAAGAAGCCAAGAGGGCCTTCGATCAATCCCTTTCGATGGACCCCAACAATGTTGCCTCCCGTTTTTATACGGGTCTTGCGGCGAAACAGGCGGGGCGGCGCGATGCGGCTGCCGAGATCTGGCGCGATCTGATTGCAAAAGCGCCCCCCGACGCGGAATGGGCCGATACCGTTCGTGATGCGCTCGCCCGGCTCGATGAACCTTCCGCCGCAACAGCAGACGGCGCGCAACCCTCTGACAATCAGCAAGCCGCGATCATCCGGTCCATGGTGGACGGTTTAGCAGAGCGCTTGAAGATCGATGGTCAGGATCTGGAAGGATGGCTCAGGCTCGTGCACTCCTATAATGTTCTCGGTGATCCCGCCAAGGCCAATACGGCGATCGCAGATGCGCGGACAGGTCTCGCGCACGATCCCAATAAACTCGCTCAGTTCGAGAGCAGCCTAAAAAGCGCCGATCTACCTACGGAGAGCACTTCTCGGAGAGATCCGGCAGGACCGATCTCAACCAACGCAACGTCGCCAGAGCATGAGAACGTAACCATGCGTGCGATGGTAGAGAAGCTGGCTCAACGCCTTCGAAGTCAAGGTGGAGACGTCGATAGTTGGTTTATGTTGGTCAGATCATACGAAACACTCGGAGAACGCGACAAAGCATTGACCACTATTGCGCGAGCTCGGCTCGCCTTCGCTTCTGATCCCGAAAGACTATCTCAATTGGATCAGCTATTGCGCGGTACCGAGGGTGTACTAGGTCAGAATCCCGCGACGGCTCTCCCGGGGAAGCCGGAGGCTCAGAAGCCCTTAGTCGCCGACGCAGGTTCGGCTGAACAGCAGATGACGATAATCAAAGGCATGGTTGATCGCCTAGCCCAACGGCTCGCGCATGATGGCCACGACGTGGATGGGTGGACGCAGCTGATGCGTTCTTATGTAGTGCTCGGTGAACGGGACCTGGCGGCCGCTGCAGGCCAGAGAGCTCGCGTCGCTCTCAGCAATGATGCGGGGGCGCTTCGCCAGCTCGATGCTGCTGCGAAGGAACTGGGCGTAAACTTGCCATGAGAGCGTCCCTCATGGCGCACCCCTATCGCCTCGCGAAGCTTACCGCTAAGCATTACCGTGATAGATCATCTGGGCAAAGCAGGGAATTCTGATGGCAGAAGCAAGTGACGTCATTTATGCCGCCGTTCACTCGGCTTTTATCAAATATCCCAAAGAGGATGATGGTGGCGCGGCGTGGGACAACCAGTGGATCCAGCCGGAGGAAAGCAAGCACCTGACCAGGGTCATTCTCATTGAACTTGCCGCGAACGGCTTTGAAATTATTAAAAAGGCCGTGTGATGCCCCGGTGTCCTAAAGGCGAAAAGCGTGCAGTCGACGCTATTGGCAACGCCGTCACGATCGCCAAGATCGCAACTGGTGAGATTGAGGATATCACCACTGACGACGGCAAGAACGCCGCCGCCGTGGCGCTTGGCCGGATGGGCGGCAAGGCGCGGGCGGAGGGCATGACTGTTGGCCATATGCCAGCCACTTCCGGTCTGCCCCTACGAACGGACATCGACAGGCCAGCCCGGTTGGTCCGGTTGGTGCCACGAGCAGACACTCAACGGATTTTCCGGCTTGCCTCCGCGGTGGCCGCGGTCATGTATTTTGAATAGAAATCAGCAACCCGCTCGCGCCACATTCCGACGAATGCACCCGATGTCAGCTTGTCCACCGATTTCCACGCGTCTTTGACAGCCGGAAGCGTATTCCCCCAGATCGCGCGTTTGCACCATTTTTCGCCTTTCTCCCTGCCTTCGCCGGTAGCACACATGGATTTCCAGGCGATGCGATCAGGTTGGCTGATGTGCTCGGCGGCGCCTTCCCAGCCTTGTTGATGGATCAAGTAAAGATCGCTCAACCTCGAAGGCAGTAATTTTCTCGTCTTATTAACCTTTATAGGGCCGAATTTATTTGTTCCGGCGCAATTTGCATTAACCGGTGTGAATTAGAACGTTCCTCTTTAAGGCAATAGATGCTTTAAATTTGAGAGGAGCCTCGTCGTGTACAGTATCATTCACGTCGATCAAGACTGGATCGTTTGCGAAGCGAAAATCGGCGTCATTAAATTCGGTCGGAAAGCCGCAGCGCTGCAAGCTGTGCATGATGCAAAAGAGCTTTTACACAGCAATGAACCCGTAGAGCGCAAACAAAACCAGTTATTCGCGACTGGGAATCCGCTGGGATTGTTGAAGGCGTAGTTTGGCGAAACGAGCCTATCCAAAGCCGCCGG